>Ga0123353_10005370_pt1 | contig 16796 bp, 4 predicted proteins | sample TergutLab28metaG_3_FD_92763 | JGI IMG/M metagenome (GOLD analysis project Ga0123353, IMG submission 92763) | Labiotermes labralis P3 segment gut microbial communities from Petit-Saut dam, French Guiana - Lab288 P3 | ecosystem: Host-associated > Arthropoda: Insects > Digestive system > Gut ...
ATATTGTTGGCTGAGGTCATACGGATGGCGGTCATGCAAGGCTTTTTGGGACCATTGTCTGTTGACTTTGTTATTATATTCTTAATCTGTGGCGATTTCACTTTTATTTGCGTGGACTAAGTCCAGTGATGTGCATCTATCATCTGCTTTTACTGCTGCAACATGAAGAGATGACGTGACCTGTTTGTTTAAGAAGTATGTCTGAAGGAGCTTCACCTGTTTATCATGCAGTCGAATTATATTAATCAATCCGCTGCCATTATTATTATTAGCATAAGAATAGTGTTTATTATGGGAAATAATGCTACATGTGCCACATGCTGTAATCACACAATAGCCGCAACATTTTACACTCTCTAAAACACGTTTTTAAAGTACATAGTTGTAAATATCTTGCATAAAAAGTGAAAAAAATAATAATAAATCTGTGGAACTATAAATCCATGTAACTGAAAAGCATGCGTTTAAATTCTGCTTGTCTTCTCACGTGTTTTCTTAGAATAAGCCTTTTATTGCTTTTTCACTCTCATGAATTCATAATTCAGGCCGATTATTGTAAACCCATGATACGAAAACAAATCAATCTCATTCGCAATACCAACCTCAAAACTGCAATCCGTACCAAAAACATAATCCAAAACATTTTACATAACCGACCTCATAACACCAATATACAAACACAAAGTGGTATTTACTGACTAAAAAGTCATATATGCAACGTCTCTACATAGGACAGACCGACCGTTGACTGGAATTAAGATTCAAAGAACACATCCGGTGCATTACATCAAACAACCCAAAACTGGGATACGCCCTGTGTATCCTACACAAAACACACGAATATGGACCTATGGAAACTTCTATGATCTTGCTACATTCCGCACAAAAAACTGAGCATAAGAACGCACTGGAAAATTATTACATCCATTACTTTTACAAACATAATATGACTATAAGAGAACAAAACCAGGAAGAAAAAAATCCATTATTCGAAATAATCCACAATGCGCAATTCCAACACTCAGGCGCATATCCCCCCGCCTCGAACCCTCGTACTTCCCACGTCATACCTCAGTTCCAACCAGTGTATTGCACCGTATACACATCACCTACAGGTTGGTAAGTACTTCATCAACTACCGTTTCACCTTTCACTACGTTTTATTAATGTATTATGTATTAACACATTCTTATACGCTCATCACTTTATTACAGGATTAAAAATCAACATGTCACTGCGTCGAGCATAAATAAATAATTTTAACTACAAAGATTTTAATCATTACCCATTTTTAACCTGTACTTATACTAGTTATATAAAATAAACTGAAATTACAATAATCTTTAAGTGTTATGGAGTGACGGCGACACGGTTAACCTCATAGTACGTTTGTATTCTTGTAATAATTTTACCCTGCAAATAGCCACAAAAACGACCGAAAATGTGTGTCAGAAAATTGTGAATAAAGTACATCATAAGCATTGTAGTGCGTTTTGTTAGTTACTTGTTTATTATGATTCATTATACTTCTTTTATACAATAAAAAATTAACGTAATGGTTGTAATTACCGTCTTTAGTTTATGTTCCCGGTATGTACTGAATTATATTACCTTATTTTTTAAGTATTAACCACAGGTAAGTTACACCAGTAACGAATATTACTGCCAAACATAAATACTCTTTAATTATGATGTCATTTTTAAAATCAATTCCGCACACGCCACTTTTCACATTTGTTATCAATTATATGGATAGCGTTAACACACTAAAATTTTTTGTACAGTGTGTCCCACTCGCTACAAAACCAGGCATTTCTGTAATAATTCTAACACCAATTAAGGTAATGCAACGAAAATTGAACAGGGGTACGTTCGTTGTGTGAGAAATGAAGAGGAATGTGTCTGTAGTGCGCCTAATTGTTGCGACACGGAGCAATATCCTCATTAGTAGTAAAATTATTAAAAAAAATGCCGGGTTCGGTAGCGAGTGGGACACACTGTATAATCGAAGGAATGTTTAAAGTTGTAGGTTGCTGGCATATGAAAGTTAATCATACAATTTTTAAGTGCGTGTCTAGAAAATTCAAGTTTTATTTAAATCTGACAGGAATAACGTGTACGTTACATGAAGAGCAGTGCACATTTGTGATTATATCTTTCTCAGTTCTTCTTAGAATGAAAATATGCCAGACAAAATTTGTAGAGAATATCAAAACACACATTTACGTTCAATAACCCCCCCCCCCTTTTTTTAAATGTATCATTTATGAGATTATGTGGAAAAAATACTGTAGACCCGGACGGGCGAAGATGAAAATATGGCGCATGCATATTGCATGCTGGGTACTTAAGGCTACAAACACACACTCAGAATATATAATACTTATTGCGTTTCCACTGTAGCAATGTTTGTACGAAAGCACCTCGATGTTACAGGATAAGTACTTTGCCTGTCTTGTTATATGATGCATGCTTATATGCATAGAACTTATGAATCATACACCGTATCATGTGATGTGATATGTGACAAGATCTTCGCCGCCCAGATGAAAGAGAAGACATTACGGCCATTTTGACGATTCGCATGGTTTAGTTCTTAGTCTCACTGGGTAGCAGACTGAATGACGTGATATTAATATAATTCTGCGAAATGTTTACCAGGTGTAGCAATGGTTGTTTTTCTTGTTGAACTGTAACTGAGAATGAGTTTGAAAATATCTCTTTCGAATACGTAACAAACTCTAGAGTCTCTAAATGAAAAACTCATGTAACGCTAACAAATACACTTTTCTATTATTTATACATACTCTCATTCACATAGCTTCTACATATTTCGGCGTTGTTTTATCGCCATATTCAGCGAGCTGACACCAACATTTATTTAAGGTATACAGCAATAAAATCGGTAAAATCGGTTATAATAAACGTAATTATGTTGTAGTATCAAAAGTGCCGAATTTTACTGGTTTTGGTTAAAATGATATACATAAATATAATGTAATATAATATTGGTAAAACAGTACTATTAATAATAATAGAATTTATTTGTTAAAGTGTTTAAAAATTGTGCACGCCTACGTCGTAATTAAAATTTGTGTAAAAACATTATCCTACCTTGATCCAAACTGGGTCCCTTTCCTGTATGGTGTGTGGTGGGTGACCATACTCTTTAAGAATTCAGAATCTGTTACGTACTGATTACTCCCTTCGTCCAAGAGTCTACAGCAGTGTTTCCCAACCAGGGTTCCTCGAAACCATACGGTACCGTAGAACATCGCTAGGGGTTCCTTGAGGAAACGTGGAATAGATGCATACGCATTTTAAAAAGCTGCGAAAAATCCAATTTTCGGCATTTTCGAAGAAAATATGCAGTATAAATATAAGCCTATCTGCTGTGGCTTGGTCAGCTAATGAATCGTCAAGTAATTTCAGACTTTAGTACAGACAGGATCTGCAATGACTGGTGTCATCCTAAGTCGGAGTTGGTGCCAAATATGGCATAAATTTTCCGCCATCCCTGATCTCCTCTATATGTCGTGGAACTCTAGATCAAGGTCAAGTTAGTGCACCGGTATTTAGACCACTCTTCCATGCACGAGTTCAGGACACAAACACTGCTTTCCCTTTGGGGTTATAGTTGCACTACCAAGGGGTTATGAATGCCCATTTACTTATCTGACAACAAATCACTATAGTCTCTGTAATTGTCGGTTGTGGTAGTATGGCCTACGGGTGAGGGGCGGAGGGGAAAATGTCTGATGTGTGTGTGTGTTTGTTTTATGCGCTCTCTTGAACATTATACCACGTGCCTAACATCAGCGAAGCTATGTATTACACACACCATTGCCAATAACAAGAGTAACATTACTTTACGAAAGCCTTCGATATTCGAAGGTTTCGCAATGATGTAGTCGAGAATTGCGGTCTCCGTGTCTTGGGCCAATGCGCATTGAAGAAGAAGAAGAAGAAGAAGAAGAAGAAGGAGAAGAAGGAGAAGGAGAAGGAGAAGAAGAAGGAGAAGAAGAAGAAGAAGAAGAAGGAGAAGAAGAAGAAGAAGAAGAAGAAGGAGAAGAAGAAGAAGAAGAAGAAGAAGAAGGAGGAGGAGAAGAAGAAGAAGGAGAAGAAGAAGAAGAAGAAGAAGAAGGAGAAGAAGAAGAAGAAGGAGAAGAAGAAGAAGAAGAAACTGTACGTTCTTTCGAAACGTCGGCAATCACTTGCTGCAGAGCTACAGGGTCACAACCCGGAAGACCAGAATTCGAAACTTCATTCATTACACAGACAATGTTAAGTGACCATCTTCTAAGACAACCTTTATTCTTAAATATACTGATCTTATACCAGCACCGATTTTCCATAGGGTCACTGGATTTTTCATTGGCTTAATCCGTCCTGTCGCACTATGACCCTGGGTCGACTCAGCCTTTAATAGAACTGAGCACCAAGGTTATCTCCTGGGGTGTAAAAGTGGTCGGTGCATAGGGCTGAGAACCTTGCCACCTTCATGAGCCGATCGTCCAGGAACCCCGGAAGCCTCAACTTCCTGAAGCCCTCAGGAAATGTCGAGGCCTGCTTTACCTTTCTCAGTACAGTTACTATCATCGGAAGAAAATTTAGATTTTCTGGGATATTGTGTCGTTTTGACTGGTACACAGCTACGGACCTTTTGGAGGAGCGTACTGCTTCCATCTTCAGGCTCCAGCAATCCAAGGAAATTGAGGCAGTGTGCTCTTCCGAAACGTTGCTAATTATATGATATGCGACTCTTGGGGTTTCAGCAGCGGTGTAGCTGCAGTTCCAGGTTTATAACATTAGGCCACGTCTCTAAGTAAATTGTTCACGACATTTAGACAACACGTAGTGTCCTCATGGTCAAAGGTCGAAAGGACCTTTTTGCTTTTAACCAGTTGATATGGGTAACATGCCAGAAGATATAAATCTGAAACCACGCCGTTATAAAGAGCTCATATCTCACATTATATTCGGTGCCAAAGTTTGAGCACTCAGTTTCTTTCCGTCTCCCTACTTGCGTAGAAAGTTTATTTCTCCACCGACATTTTCGACTGTTTAATGAATTTTATTTTAATTACAAAATACATTATTTTTCTTGGGGAACGAAGAGATCCAATTGTTTCCAGAAGGTGTGCTCAGTTCTTTACGTGGTTCACAATTTTATTATTTAAAGCAAATATGTATATTTCCTTTCTGGTTCTGTTGCAACTCAACTGGCTAGTCGCCGGCATCTCACCGCGTGGTGCGGATTCAATCCCAAGTCATTATGTATGGAATTTATGGCAGATAAATTGGCAGTAGAACACATTTCCATCCACATACTTCCGTCTTCTATCAGTATACAGCAGCCAACACTCCACATTTATACCACGTATCACCGACGCTATAAAACTTACGGAGACGTTAAATGGTATAGCCTACTTAAGAATACTTCCTAATTCTTGTGTTCCAAAACATGTCTGTTAATTCAGGGCATAATTTCAGCCAAATTTCTGAGATTTTTTTATACATCTATCTCTTTTGTGGTTCCGACGATGACAGTATTACAATGATATACGTCCATGTTGCATATTGCTGTGTTGAATGTTGGTCATAACTGTTCTTTATTGATCCTTAATTTATAAAATGATACTGCTTCATCAAGACGATTTCGACGGAAAAATCACCGTGAATGTTCAGGCGCGGAGAATTCGAAGCCCTCCTTCAGCCAACATTTGCCTTGAAGGTCTCAAACATTGGCGAACCTCAGCAGAATGATTGCCTTCATGTCCGATACAAACCAGACGTATTAAACTGCTTCCCAATTGCCCGTGGGCCGTCATTCAATTAATATTCTGGACAGATTGACTATTGGCAGTAAATGCTTTTGCGACCAATAAATCCATAAATTAAAATTTATAAAAACATACCTTTATCACAGTACTTAGTAAACGATTTATTATTAGGTGCATGGATATCAGTGACATGTAAAATCCTGAGCTAAAAGTTATTTTGAATTTAACATGACGTAGATAAACAACATTTACTAATAAAATTTATTCCCTTCTGTTGTGTGACGTTGCGTATTTCGTCACCTGTTTCACGGTAAATGGTAAGAGTTGATCTACAGACATACCTTGAAGACAGAAGAAGCAAGTTCATCCGAAAGAATTTTTCTACCCCGAAGACGAGAGTAACAGTTCCTTCCGAAAATTTGTACATATCTGCCAAAATACGCGGTGTCTCAGCCAGAACTTCCATATTGAGTGTATCAGTTCTGAAGCGGTTACCGACGTTGCAGGTGATAAGTAAGATGTCATGAAGGTCTGTCAATGTATTATCTATACATTAGGTTTGATTCTTGGTGTGTATTAATATTTGCGTCATGACAGTTCGAAAAAAAATTTGGTTGTGTAGCTAGTATACTTACAGCCGCAAGACTTTGGTAACGTTCTGGCTTCCGCTGCACAAAAACATCGTGACTGAAAAGACGGTTGTTGGCAAGACGAAGGCCTTGTGGGAAAATGGGGGCCAGCGGAATTTGTTAATATTTATCACAGGCAAAATTAGTTGTTCCCGCGCTCAAACAAATTTCAAATAATGTCAGAAGTAAATTACAAGACTGTCACAACTAAAGGACCGAAATATTAGACTGGAATGTAGGAAAATTTTTCTATTGTGGATGACCTGCTCCAAGCAAATACACACCTTTTTGCTGAAGGTTCCAGTATCTTGAGAGTGTAAATACATCAATGGCCCCTGCATGAAATGTCAAGCACTTTCGCATTTAAAACCGTACTGTTGTGTATTACTACATTTTTTTGTGGCGCTACAGCCCATCTCGGGCCTAGGCCTCTTTTTTTGAGGTGCCTTGATCATACACAGTTAGACACACACACCCGGTAGAACTCCTCTGAAAGAGTGATCAGTCCATTATTTGACCCTAAAATTCGACAAAATATCAAATAATTTCTATGTTCATACATTTTGGATCTTCACTTTATCCAACACACAGCTGTGCAGAAGACTGTCTAAAAATGGGGGGGGGGGGGAGAAAAAAGTTGGATGCTTGAAATTCCTTCCGACGAGAGATTGTTATGTACATATTTGACAAAATTGTGTCGAGTGTTTGAAGTTTGTGTCCCTTATGCCCAAGATCTGATGTCAAATCGCGAGAGCGTCCGTTATAGCATTTTGGATCTTAGAAAGGGAATGCTAATTAGGGAAAAAGCGGAGGTAAGTCAGATATTAACAGAGGAAGTTGCGTCACAGGTCCATCACGGTCGGTTCTCCATTAGTCTCTTTGTAAAGGGATATTGCCGGCACACCCATCTCATTACTGCGTAACTGCTTGGGCCATTACGCCTCGTGTAGAGGCGTCAAATGTCGGAAAAGGAATGACATTCTGCGGACAGCATTTCCCCAGTTAAAATTCAGTGGTTACTATGAAAGGCCTTATTTGCATCCGATTTTAACATATATCAGAATATTTCGACAAATTGTAGTGAAAATTAAACATATGAAAACCCATCAGGTGAGAGGTTAGTTATTTTCGCAATTTGTTTGCGGAAAAGAGTAAAGCTTGTAATAAAATAGGATAGGACAGTGACAAATAAATTAATTTGTTTCAGATGAAGGAAAAGTTAGGCTTCTCTGAATACTTTAACATGTTAATTTCAATGAAGACGAAGAATTTTTTGACTATCTGAACAACCGTGGATTCTCAAGAAGAAAATAGATCCGTGTAGATTGTTTGTTGTTCTTACATAATGTGAAATATGTAATTTCATGAAAATATTAATGAACTTCTTTGGGAAGTTCACGTTGGTATAGACAATTTAAGATTCGGCCCTTAAAATGAAGTTTTATGTACACCAAAGCCAAAACAGCAATGCGACTAAATGGACACTGTTCCAGTGTTCTTGAGGAGCTATTCAATCAGGTTTGTGCCTTACTGGTTATTTGCAACTATAAGTAACATATTTTAAATGTTAAGTACCTTCAGTAAAGCCATAAAAATTCCCCCAATTAGCGATGTTCGGTCTGTATAAATTCGCACCTGGACACAAGTCCAGATCTGGCTTGACGACTTTGCCTCATGAGTGTGAAGCTTCTGGACCCGCAAATCAGCTATAAATTTTGTTTAGCCTGAGCGTATCTATTTCCTTCATCTATATGTAATTAATATGTGCCAAGATTTTAAAAAAATTCTAGTTTAACATGTATTCTTAGTCGTCAATTAGTAAACATGCCACCGCAAACTACGAACGCCTAAAACTGAAATACTCAAATAAATTCTGTACTTTACCAAATGCAGACAGGATAGCCTATTACAAAGCTTAGGCCCATTTTAGAAATGGGCCTAATCGATAATTACAGAATCCAAAAACAGTATAATCAACAAATCAGTATCACTCTAAACACAAATATCTTTATTAGATAATAGAGTATGTGTGTCTAAGTAAGCAACATGTTTCGACCTAAATTAGTCCATCTTCAGGATCTTAAACAACTTTAAAATGCACATTGAGGAAGATAATACACAATTAATCGCTTCTCATTCATAAAATCTGAGATGAGTAGAACGAATTAAAGAACGCAAAATAGAGTAATATAAAATTGAATAACATAAAGTAATGCATGTTAATCGGAAATATTACATCAATTACAAATTACTTTCCATTTCTTAATCCGCAAAGAGATTAGTTTAAATAAATTCTAATTTTTCAACTGAAATAAATTCCTCCCTTATTCTTAACTATTAAATTTTTGGAATTTATTAAGTGAATACCTTAGTGTATTTAATACGCATGTAGAGTCTATTAGAGAAAGGAAATTCGCTACGAAAATTTCATTATCTACGAAACCTCATGTAGTTTAAAACGAGTTACTAGAATAAAGAAATAACTATTTAATTTTCTTTACTTCGTTGTAAGCCATTGGAAGACATTTTCCTTTCTACAGGAAAAAAAAATTTGTATTGGCTATACTGAGTTGGGAAGTACTATCGTTCCTGTGTATCTAGCAAACAATTTAAGCCAGCAGGATGCCAAAGATTTGACGCCTGAATAATATAGAAGACCAGTTAAACTCCATGGGCAAATTTTAATAACGGTTTGTAAAGGAAAATGTTATCAAAATCTGTTTAAGTAGGGTGGTATTTTACGTGCACTTACGGAAGGGAAGACGTGCAGAATTTTGCGCAGTTTATCTTTTTCAGAAAAATCAATGTACTTATTTCAATTTTGGCAGACAAGTATAAAACAAATGCCTGTTTGCATTAATCTGTTGAATATGAGAAGACACTCTAAGCTAAGTGAAACTAGTTCCTGTATTAAATGAACTGCGAAGCAAGAAGTTTATCAATTGGCGGAACAGCCACGTATTCTTATTTCATGCAACAGAGGGAAGATAGTGCTTGGCATTCGGTGTAGATATTTCCCTCTTCCTAGGGTTTGATACTTCTCTGGTACGATGTCATTTAAAAGTACCTATTTCTTTGTTCGGACTCAAAGTATAATTTTCGTATAATTTATCATTATATGAAGTAGTGCATCAAAAAGATATTAATAAATACAAAATTACAAATCGGAGAGGTGAAAAAACAGAGGTGACTGGAAAAAGTCCATTAAGGAGGCGAACTTCCGCACTGGACTGTATTGCCGTCTAAGAAGAAGAAGAGGAAGAAGAAGAAGTAAATATTTTCGTCTCACCCGAAAAACCAGAATTACAAATAATTAATTTGGATCGTGTTTCAGAAATATCAAGCCGTAGGAACGGGCGAAATTCCCAGAAGGAGTGGGAGGTTGTGTAGCCATGATTAAAACCCAACAACTTTATCATATTAAAACCGAGGCTAGATACCCTGGTCTGCATCAATGATTAGAAACTTTGAAATGGCAGGCAGGTTGCCTATTAGCGATATAAAGTGAAGACTGTTTCAAAGTTTTCGGCGCCAACCAGCAAAGAAACAGTCGATGTGGCTCTCGAATACGTCAAGTTGAATTAACATTTCAAACGCCACGGTTAATCTGAATTAGTCCCTTCCTCACACAGGAAAAATCACATCTGCACTACACAGATAATAATTTTGTGCTGTTTAGGGAAATAATAATGTCAATCGTGGGAACAATTTGAAGCACATAAATATATTCTGTACACAGCATTTGGTGTCTGAAGGTGTCACAGCTGGAGAAGTGTAGAAGCCACTAATCTTTAAATGCCTGTATTTGTTGGCATTTTTTGTTTTTCAATCTTACCTTTATTCCTGCCACCTCTAGACTATAATTCCGCCTCCGCATTACATGGGTTACTGCATGCAGCAACACAAAGGGATGGTTTATCATACACATATATACATGTATATATATGTATTTTATCTGACAGACGCTCTTACTTAGGGCATTTGTGCGTGTATAACCGATCTCGGTGTAGTAAGAGTTACAAAATGCTACTACTTTTTCCGACATCTAGCATGAAGTAAGGACCACTTCAGGTGTGCTACTCTTACACAAGCCTCAGCCTCTAATACGAATGAGTACCAGGAATATTTCCTGGGGGTAAAGACGGCCAATGCCTAGGGCCGACAACCTTAACCACTTTCATGTGCCGATTGTTATGAAATCTGAGAGACTCCACCTCCTAGAACCCTCAGAGCTTGCGCACGTCCGCACAGGAATTGTTTTACCTTCGCTATACCTTCTACTAAGTCTACAGAATCCTAACAGTCCGTTTATCTGAACGAAGGGTGTGCAATATGAACTTATTAAAATATTAATTTAGGTTAATCTTGAACCAAGAGATTTTAATAACTGCCTGAAAGTAAGTTTTAGAACCGTTTAGATATGTGAAATGGCAGAAGGTCGTGGAGGTTATCACTACAGTAAAAATCGAATTTAGTGTCTTCTGGTGATTGATCTCGTGCAGTGTGGCACAAATTTACGAAAGTTTTAAGGGAGCTTAGTGGCTCCATCTTTAGAACATAAGATTTCAAACATTTGTTTTCTCCGAAACCTTGGCAAATCTGCCATACTTCATGGTGTGACAACTCAGTAGACAGTAATCTTCGTAGTACAATGAATGTCAGCGGACTTGCCTTGAAGAAACAATAGACCTATGCAGTTGCCCTTTCAGTTGTTTCGGCGACATATCTTTACGGAGCCATCTGGTAGGAAGGTTGGGTACCCGGCTACCTGGGAGGTATTGGTTATTAATTCCAATCCGTGAAGATATGGGATATTGATGATGTGAACAGCGTTACTCATTTGTTCTACATGACAGACAATTAACCGGAGGCACAACGTCATATTGATATCATGTGGCCAATTTGGTTAGCAGCAATGAAATGCCTTAGATTCTTTTATGATTAAAGCAGAGGTGAATGAGCACATCATAAGGAATTAGAATTGCAACTGAAGAGCTGCAGCCTCAGTTTTGAGGGAAGTAAATATGTAAGTGGACTTAAGGCGATTGATCCCGTGTGTGCTTGTTAATAAAATATTTATTCCACACAATATAGTGATACATAACATCACAATGCAACTCAATTAGTCTACTAGTTTCGCCTTAATATAAGCCACAATCAGGCCTCTACTTTTTCAAGAAACATTTTTAGTCAAATCTCATTCCATGTTGAAATTAAAGTTTGGACTAAAAGTGGTTAAAAAAGAGGAGGCTTAGTGATGGCTTATATTAAGTCGAATTTAGTAGGCTAATTTATTTGCATTGTGGTGTCGTGTATATCTGTATTCCGTACAATAAATATGGGTTGTAAGTAGACTTCTTTTCGAAACAAGAGTGCAATTACGCAGATTCCATTAATGCTTTTCTCATTCTGAAAACAAAATCCGTTCAGTATTCCAGGTACTGTAAAATTGTGAATTGGATATTGCAATTTGATCACGTTATACTGAATTTTGCAACGTTTATTCGAAAAAGTTTCTGTTCGTTTGTCTTATTTGCATTATTCACGACATATTGATAGCTTCTTACATATGGGTAAAAATATAAAAACAATCTACAGAATGGCGCAAAAGTGATGTTACACTATATTTATGTTGTAATATTAACGGTCTATGTGGAATATAACCCGCTGTGTTTTATGAATTCATAATACAATAAATCATTCAATCTAACACACCCTACAAAACGTATAATGTCTGTTTATATAAAATTGCTACTTGTTTAGCACCTACAGTGTCATCATCAGTTTGTAAAATTGTGACACTGAGATCTCTCTATCCATACAATGATAATTCAAATTATAAACTAGTCTCCTTTTACATATTTTATAAGCTTCATGATTACACAATCGAGTCGAAACACGTATCAGTTTTGTAGAAAGGAGTTGGTTTTTTGAAAGCAGTATTTCTGGTATACTTCACTATATACCATATAGTTATCATTAAGAGACTCTGCATTTTGCCACACAAACTTGTGCGTATGTTTATCGTAAGCTACCATAGTAAAGACTTGTTATTTCCCTGTGTAGTCTTAACCTACTGATCTGTACAATCAGCACGCACGGAATTTGCTCTCTGTGCAGTAGTAACGAAAGAACTGTTCTCAAAAGTATAAATAGTTGTTAAATGATCATAGTACCAGATTTCTATGCTATTACGTGCTCTTAATTTGGAGTCTGTTTTAGTTTCCTGGGAAATGGCCTAGTCACACTTTTCTTCACAATCTATACTTGCGTCTGATGGGAACTGGCGACGGGATCCTCTGTGTACGATAGGGCTCATTAGTTACGCTTTCGGGAATCTTCTCACCATCAATCTGAAAACCGCCGGACTCCTTGCATTGCTACAAATGGCTCTGGATGACAGGGTTAATGTAATATTCACACAGTAATCCACCTTCGCCTTTTATCAGGCTTTCACCACTTCATGGAATTCTACGAGGTCATTACAATATTTTACATTAAGTTATTATTATCTTCTAAACGCAGGCAAAAACCATCATTTTTGGCGTGAGAGAAATGAAATATATCAGGACATAAAAATAACTTATTTAAATCTGTTTTTAAATAAGTCTTATATTACAAAATTTTTCGTGAATATTTCATTCTCCGATAGAACTTTTCCTTGATAATATATAATGTGATAGTAAATCTCAACATTTTCATACTTCGTTCCTCGTACAAGTGTTACGTAATTTTGACTCATGTGCAATGGTTAAAAAAAATTCGAAAGCTTTGGAATGAAAACTTTGTTAAATACAGTGTGTGTATGAAAGTGATAAACTGACTTTAAAAACGTTATAAGATGGGATTAGGTAGGGAGAAATATGGGTGTCTCTATATTTATGCATCAATAATAATATCCAGCAGCATTTCTGCCACTTGTATTGCACAGAATTTTACATAAATCGGGAGAATAAATGCGGAAAATACTGATACAAGTTCCTTTTCCACTCGATAAAGTATGTAGATTTCAATGCGATGATTTTAAAGAAAATCAAACTCAATCAGTGTATAAAGTGTAACCTTCCGTTTCCTGTTTCTTGTAATACCTATTTTCCAATAGGCAGTGGTGCCAGTCATCCTCTGATTCACTACTTGTCGGCGGACTTCGTGAATCATCGATCTTACAGAATGAAACACTGTCCTTTTTCAAACAGCGCAGTATTCTGTCTTTTAGCGAAGAAAGTATATTTGCACCAATCGCATTATACCTAATAATACTGTAGACACTTCCCTACAGACAACTTCTGGTTTCCCATCAAAATCCTGAGTTTATTTCTCTTCTCCACCATGTGTACCACGTTCCCTACCCATCCAACCGTCTTCATTTGATCACCCGAATAGTACTTGATATGAAGTCAGGTCACGAAGATCCTCTCTGGGAAATTTATTCCAGCATACTTTTATTTTCTCCCTTCTAAGCCCAAACACCTTCCACACCACACTACTCTGGAAGAACCTCAGCCTATGTCATTTTAACGTACGAGATGTAAGTTTCACACCCAGACAAAATTATAATTCTGTGTATTTTATTCTTTATGGCTTAAGATAGCAAAAGGAAAAACGAAAGTTTCTGGAGCGAAGATTAGCTGGAATTTTCCGAATCTAATTTTTTTTATTAATTTGACGCTCTAAAAGAAACAATGTTTCGCTCTGCCGGGAATCAAACCCGAACCTCCCACTCCTTCAGCCCGTAGCTCAAACACTACTCGTACTAACCCAACTAACTGAAAGAGATATGGGGCCAAATCTGTATATTTTAAGGGACAAAGATTGGTTTTGTGAGTACAAAATTGCCTCGAAATAACCCTGCATGACTGAAATATAAATGATATCTTGCATCAACATTCAGGAAGCACTTCACGTGACCACGCTAGCTATTCTTAGTGAGGCAGGCCTACAGAAGTTTCCAAACAGAAGAACAAAGGCTTCATTAAAACACGGCGACAATAATCTAACAGCACTGATCCACTGAATTTTAATTGGTTGGATAATCACTGAAAAGCTTCAAAGTTATTTAATTGTATGCATAAATGGGATTCCAAGAACACAGACCCACCAAGTTTATGTAACTACGTTTTCAAGGGACCGTAAAATAGTTTTAAACAGTGGACGCTAATGTAAAATTCTCCAGCTTTGATATGTTTTATTCCTTCCTAATAATGGACTGTAAATTTTGAAAGAGATATAATAAAACACGTTTAGAAATTTTATTGTGCCTCCAACCCTTCATGAGAATTCTTAGAAACATGCCCTTCCTCATATTCATTTTAGTTGTCTGAACATAAAATTCTTGGCAAACCGCAAACATTTATTGGTTTTAAGCGCTAGTACTAGATTTTAAAATCAAGGTAAGTTCTGCTCAACCTCTATAAAAGTGAAAGAGTGCAGCTCTGCTCCGTACTAGGAAATGTAATTTTAATAGAATAAGTATGAGGTCAAAATGTATTCCCTGTAAAGTAACCCTATTGATTTTTGCATACACACAATTTACGTATCATATAGACCTTACATGCGTATTACGTTCGGCGTCTCTCATCATTTTGTACTTCGCGTTGCAGCTCCTGTCGTCTGTCGTCATGTATATGAAACTGACCCGATTTGTCGCAGCGTTACATTATGTGTGGGAATGAGGTCAGTGTAGCTGCACATGCACATGCGCAGTGTTGCTAATATGAAATTACACGTATTTCTATTAGATATAATAGTAGCAGTAGTAGTAGTAGTAGTAGTAGTAGCACCAACATATGCCCACCAGTATTGAAATTATTTTACATACCCAATGATCTCCCATATGCTTCGGTCAAACATATGGCCATTTTCAGAAAGATAAAATACAAAATACGTGCACATTACAAATTAAAATACTGAAGTATCAGAACCAATCAACAGATGTAGAATGACAATCATGAAACCCACAGTTCACGATAAATCACGCTGTACTGTGCACGTAATTCACTTATTTCATGCACGTTAACACACAGATATTAAACCCACTGTTGTGAAAGCTATCTTCGTCAAAATACCCATCGACAGTACCAACGACTACGACAACGACACTTGTACGAGTCTTTAGGGGTCTTTTCCTAGTGACATAAACATACATAAATTCATTCTCATGTTTCAGCTCGTCTTGGTATAGGCATTGTTCTCAATGTGTCCCATAAGCAACAGTATGAAATTTGTGTGAAGTTAGTTAAAGTTGGTGGTTAATCCGACTACTGCTTATTGCTGTGTGTGTTGTATATATCTACAGGATGCTGTGTATGTTAATGGAAACACTGTATTTTAAAGATCTTTTTATGATGCAGTAGAATGTCTCGTAGTTAGGTAGTTTCGCACTTCGTTAGAGTGCATTTGGGCCGTGGTGTAAGAATGACTATTAAAGGTAAAGTTCACCCTATAACAGGCCACGAAGGCCCAGAAGTGGAATAGAATTATAGGTCTACTCTTTCTTTAACCTCGGCGCTAGATGGGGTGGGTGATCAAGGCCACGCCCCGGCCGCTTTACCCCCGGGAAAGACCCGGTCTCCATTGTGTAGGACGCTGGGTGGGCCCCAGGGCCGGTCTGGACGGGTGCGGAAAATCTTGTCCCCACCGGGATTCGATCCCCGGACCGTCCAAGCCGTAGCGAATCGCTATACCGACTGAGTTATTCCGGCCCGTAGGATTGGCTATTAAGGATTTATATCTAAATGTGGTACAAAGTTAATATAGAAAGGTATGAGTACTCCGCGCCGATCCCAGTGGCCGTCCGATCTAAGGCGTGAGTTTACGGCCGCTCGCATGCTGGAATTGGAGGTTCGAATCCCGCCGGGGCCGTGGATATCTGTTTCTTATAATTGCTGTGTGTTATCAGGTACAGGTCTCTGCGTCGGGCTGATCACTCGTCCAGAGAATTTGTTTTGTCTGTACTGGTGTAAAGACTACTGCCACAGAGTGGAAAATCAATTGCATTAAGTAAGTTAGTACGTAAGTAAGTAGTAGTAGTAATAATAATAATAATAATAATAATAGGATGTTCAAGAATTGTAACAACGGAGAGACATTTAGTCCGTCCTTCCTATTGTTTCGTCAACGTAACAAGTGCGTGTATTTTTATGAATGCTACCATTTCTGAATCCAGCTGGAGGCTGCAGTGCGAGCTTAATTTCAGTTCATACCGGTCCAGTGTTATTTACATATTACATCAAGCTAAACACGAATACATCGATTTCTTCAAAAAGTGTTCATCATGATAAAAACTAGCAAATACCATGCAATACAGGAACTAGCAAATACCATGCAATACAGGAACTAGCAAATACCATGCAATACAGGAACTAGCAAATACCATGCAATACAG
>Ga0123353_10005371_pt1 | contig 16795 bp, 10 predicted proteins | sample TergutLab28metaG_3_FD_92763 | JGI IMG/M metagenome (GOLD analysis project Ga0123353, IMG submission 92763) | Labiotermes labralis P3 segment gut microbial communities from Petit-Saut dam, French Guiana - Lab288 P3 | ecosystem: Host-associated > Arthropoda: Insects > Digestive system > Gut ...
ATTCAATAATAGACTTCCCAACAAAAATCCGCTCGTTATCCGACAGCGTTGAGTTTTGCAAGAAGTCTAATGTTGCTGAATAGTAAGGTACTTTTGGAATAATGGCACATTTCACGTGCCCCAAAAGTGTCCCCGGGGTCCCCAAAAAATGCAAAACATTTTTTGGGGTGGGAAATGGGCGCCAAAGGGGGGGGGGGACACTTTCGCTCGCTCGTGCTAAAAACAGCCCATTGGGCTGTTTTTTCGGTTATCGCCGTCGCCTCGTATTCCCTTTGAAAACCTCCTAACAACGATTTTGAGGTCAAATTTTAAAAAATGGCAAAAATGTAGACGCCTTAACTCTTTTTTTGGCGAAAAATTTGTAAGGCGTTTCGTGTTGGTGACCTTGCAAAGCAAGATCACTAATTCTCTCTGACACGGTCTTATCGGTTATTCGCTTTGTAATGGTGTATTTTCCATCATGGCATATTTTTGGGATAAATCTCATAGATATATTACACCACGGTATGTCGGGGCGCCATACCCTGCGACTTAGCAAATACTTTCAACATTATTCGCGCTATTTCGATAAAACATAAAAAATTAGGTTTATAAAAATTTGTTAAATTAGGAGTAGGATAATTGAAATTCGTTATTTTCAAAAAAAAGTCGCTGCTATTGGGGCTGATATGGGTACTTGTGTTGGTGGCGGCGACGGTGAGCGTAGGAGCAAGCGGTGCGGCGGCAGTGTGGGGCGGCAAAACCACGCGGCAAATCCCCATTTACTGCGTGGGTACGGACACAAACAAGGTTGCAATCAGCTTTGACGCGAGCTGGGGGGCGGAAAAAACGCCGCAAATCCTGAAAATTGTCGAGGAATTTGATATACGCGCAAATTTTTTCGCCGTCGGCTTTTGGGCGGAAAAATATCCGGACGAATTAAAGGCGTTGTCCGACAGCGGCAGGTTCGAGATAGGCACGCACAGCAACACCCATCCCGACATGACTAAGCTTTCCGCCGATAAAATGCGGCTTGAGCTTACGGCCTCCATCGGCACAATAAAAAGCGTGACAGGCAAAGAAATAGATCTGTTTCGCCCGCCTTACGGGGCATACAGCGATACGTTACTTAATGTCGCAAAGGAGTTGAATCTTTACACCATACAGTGGGACGTGGACAGTCTGGATTGGAAGGGACTGTCGAGCGCGGAGATAGCAAACCGCGTCGTGTCGCAGTCCAAAAGCGGCAGCATAATACTCTTGCATAATGACGGCGAACATACCGTGCAAGCTTTACCCGCGATAATCGAAGGGATAAGGAACAAGGGCTTAGATTTTACTACGATAGGCGAGCTGATTTATCGCGACAAATATACGATAGACCATACGGGAAAACAAATAAGGAGTAAATAAGACACTATGGACAGGGAAAACGAAAAAAAGAAAATCGAGAATGAGTACGGCGAGGATTTTGTCGGCGGTGAAGGCGCGAACAGCGTTGACGACGGCGCAAATAATAGCGTACATAATGGCGTACATAGCGAAGCAAAAAATTATGACGCGTCAGAAGTCGCCGCGGATGCGCCAAGGAACAATTTTCAAAAATTTACCCTCGATTATTCATCAGGTTTATCACCGAACGCGGGCTTTAATACCGGCTATAACGCGGGCGGATACGACTCTCCCGCCGCGGTTTTGGGCGGGCAGTTCGCGCCTAATGCGGGCAATAAAGTTTTTCTAAAGGGTAGCGTAGACAGCAAGCTGAACTTCAGTCACGAGCTGTACGGCGAGGGATTTTACGAATTTTTTATGCTTGTGCCACGCCTCAGCCAGCAGTTTGACCGCCTGCCCGTCACCGTGTCCGAGCGGCTTATGGAGGATGTTGATCTCTCTATAGGCGCACCAATCGCCCTAAACGGGCAGTTTCGTAGCTATAATAAGTTAGAGGGAGAGCGGAGTAAGCTGATGCTCACCGTTTTTGCGCGTGATTTTGTATTATTAAGCACGGACGACGCCAACCCCAATATCGCCGAACTCAGCGGCTATATCTGTAAGCCTCCCGTGTACCGCACCACACCTTTTAGCCGCGAGATTTGCGACCTTTTGCTCGCCGTCAACCGCGCCTATAACAAGAGCGATTATATCCCCTGCATAGCGTGGGGACGTAACGCCCGCTTTGTGAAAACCATCGCGGTAGGGCAACGTATCCTTGCCAGCGGAAGAATTCAGTCGCGCGAATACAACAAAAAAATAAGCGAGGACGCCGTGGAGGTGAGGACGGCGTACGAGCTGTCGATAAATAAGATAGTAATTGAATGAGAATGCGCAATGCGCAATGCACAATGATGGTTAATTATGAGCATCGTACCCGCATGCTTGGGTTAATACCTTAATAAAAGTTGACATTCATTGAGCATTGCGCATTGAGCATTGCGCATTATTGCTTCTCAAATCCCGCGTACATCCGTCGTTTCCTCCTTTTCGACAGCCAGACTGCCAAAAAGATAATCAAGACAACGGCAATAATAATGCCCGCAATTGCCACGATTTGCAAGATGTCCGGGGCGTCAGAGTCGATATATTTGGTTTCGACATAACATTCGATGCCTATGACCATCGTCTCGCCATTTTCGTTGACGATAGAAAAAATCACGCGGGTATAAGACTTTGAGGTATCGTGCGGGGTCGGTATCTCGACGCGGGTTCCCTTTTTCAAAAACGAATACGCTTCGTCAAACAAAATGTAGTAACGGTTGTTTTGGGCGTCGTAAGCGTACAAAAAGGCGTCCTCTTTGATCGTTGCGTTAGCGTTGGGTTGGCTGCCCGAATCAGAAAAAAGCGACCACGACAGTCCTTGCTCCGGTAGCATATAGCCCTCGTTGTTTCCGATTTCGACGCGCACCCACTTTTTGCCGTCGATATCCGCGTACCAATCGCCAAAGGTCGGCAAAGATTTGTTGGCGGCAAAGGGCAAAAGGTTGACCGCATCGCCGTTTTTGACCGTTTTGACCGGTTGCGCGTAAAGCGAGGGATACTTATAAATGAACCCATGGATACCGGTGTCGATAACCACACGGCCGGTATTTTTTTGTGGGCTGACGTAAGGGTATGGGGGATGCAACGCGGATTTGTAGACATAGCCGTACACCATGCGCGTCCCCTCAGCGTCTCTGTATTCTGCGGCGGCAAAGTACATATCCTGCGGCGCGTCGATGTCGCGGCGGATAAACACGTCGCTGTCTTTCGGCAGAGTGCAGACGGTCGTTGCCTCGGTCGCCTGCGCAAATAATGGGGCGTCAAATTTGACCGCCGCGACAAAACTGTCTGTTTTTATGTGGGCGGTATTGTCGTTTGCCGCGTCCGGGGCGGGGAACTGCGCCGCCATATCCGCCACGCCCGCGTCCTGCGCCGATATGCGTTTTAGCGAGTTTGTGGCAGTTTCGATAAGGAGTATGTCGCCGAAGCCTATTAACCCGCAGGCGATATTGCTTAATGACAGCGTGTTGTAACTGCCGCCGTGGTTTGTCGTTATACCGCCACTGATTGAAACAAGGTTGCCCGACATATTTATGCCGAAGATTTTGCCGGAAAAATCCATGCAAAAGTCTTTTAACGCGGGGACGGTCGTCACGGTTTCGCCTTTAAGGTTCTTTATGCTGTTGCCCTCCGCGCTGCTCCCATCCAAAAACAGTACGTCTCCGCCCATCTTAACGCCTATCGCGGAGGGGTCATTAACTATGGTTAATGGGTTGAGAGGGAACGAAGGTAAATCGGCTTCGATAGAGTAAGCATAGGTCACTGCCGACAGCGGCTGCCGCGCAAACGCGTACACATTGCCGCTGCTGTCTATAAGAATTTTTTGGATTATCAGCGGAAGGCCTTTCGCGTCTTTCAGCTCCAACGTTCTGCCCGTAGTGTTGTTTGTCAGCTTGTTTTGGTGCGCCACATAAAGGTTGCCATTGATAGAAAGCGCGGCGGATTTGGGCTCGTCGTAATATTTTTTTTCGCCGTCTTGGATATAAAATTCATAAGGTGTAACGCCCGTGTCAGATATTGCGGAGACGCGGTTATTGTTTGTGTCCGCGACAAATATTTCGCCAAAGCGCGAACTTACTCCACACGGGGCGCGATAAAAATAATCGTAACTTCCCCTTGACGCCAAAAACGGGGCTATTTGGGTTAAGGCATGGTCGGTGCGGTGTATTGTGAAAGTTTCGCCGTCTTTACTTGCGGCATAAACATGCTCCTCCCCCGCCGCAATAAACTCGCCAGTAAAATCAAGCGATTCTTGTCGCGTCAGCATTCCGCTTTTGTCGAGATAAGATATTATTTGCGTATTCGTCAAACAGTACAAATAATCGGGAGAGGCGGACAGGGCTTTAAGGTTTTCCACACTGCGCAAAAACCCGTTGACCTCCCCCCTGATTGTGTAAATACCCGTTTGATTTTTCAGTTTATAGTACACAGCCTCGCCGCTCGCGCAAAGGTCCTGTATTTCTCCCGCGCAATCAAACGAATCCGTTTGAGCCAAAGTCACCGCGTCCGCAGCTTGATTATAATCGACGGCAAAAACAATAACTTTATCACCCTGCGCGGCGTAAAGGGTTTGCTCCAAGAGGGCGAGGGCGGTAAATTCGCCGTCCGTAAGGCAATCGTCCTTGTAATAAATCCCGCCGTCAATTTTTGCATAGATAAGCTTGTCCTCAAACACCGCGCTTGCCGCCGCCCCCGCTTCTTCGGCAATTTCCGAATCATTATATATATTTTCGCCGTCCGAAAAATAAAGCGCGTCAAACGCGTCAAACGCGGTGATTTGCGCGATATGCTTGTATGTCACGTCCCCATTTCCGCAGATAAGCTCCGCCGATAAGGGCGCGCTTTCCTCCGCCAAAACAGGGGATAAGGCGACGCGGGGCAGGGCAAAACAGGCGGCAATCAGGCACACCGCCGTCAGCAAAACGACCGAAAGTTTAACAAACCGTTTTTTCATGCCTTACAGTATAGCATATAATTTTGAATTTGTAAATTATTTGCGGCGATTTGCGGTATCGAATTAAGCGGAAAATGCCTGTTACAACACATTTTTTCCGCCCGCAGTCATAAATTTATACCCTTTTTAGTAAATTTTTATAAAATAAAGTGTAAAAAGCAAAAAAATGTCGAAAATACCTTAAAACAGGGGTTTACTTTTGACAAAGTATATGTTATAATATATCGCTATAAAGGGGGGAGTTCAAAAAAAATTTGGACAACCCAAATAAAACGAAGAAACACAACACAAAAAGAGGTATAATTTGGAAAAAATAGCTATTGTTGATTTAGGTAGCAACTCGGTGCGCTTAGTGCTGGCTAATATCCTGCCCGGCGGATACTATGTGGTATTCGACGGACAGAAAGAAACCATACGGATAGGGCAGGACATCGAGCGCGACGGTTTTATCAAGCCTGCCCGCATAGCCCAAGCAGTAAAAACCATGAAGATGTTCCGTAAGCTTTGCGACAGCTACGGCGTGGACCGTAGCATAGCCGTGGCGGCAAGCTCGATAAGGAAGGCAAAAAACCAAAAGAGCTTTGTTGAGGAAGTCAGCGCGGTGTGCGGCTTTAAGTTTAAGGTTTTAACCGACGAGGAAGAAGCGATGCACATCTATCAGGGTGTCATCAATTCGATGGACATCCCTAAGGGCGTTATTATGGACATAAGCGGCAACAGCGTCCAGCTTATACAATACAACCGCCGCAATGTTGTCAACCGCGAATATCTGCCGTTCGGGTCACTCACGCTTAACGATTTGTTTGTCGACCAGCCTGCCGAAATCCAGTCGCAACTTATCGAAAGCTACGTTTTGGACCAATTATCTTCCATTCAGTGGCTGAAGGAACTGGACAGCGACTATCAGTTTGTGGGCGTGGGCGGGAGCTTCCGTAATCTCGCCAAGATTTGCCGCAGACTTCGTCGTTACCCCTTGGATATGATACACAATTTTGAAATATTCTCGGCGGATTTTTCCACCATCTACAACATGGTGAAAGCGGTTGACCCGGACAAACGCGCCAGAATCAAGGGGCTCAACAGCGAGAGGGCGGATATTTTTTCCTGCTCTTTAAGTGCGGTGAAATCCGTGCTTTCTATCGGCAAGTTTAAGAACATTGTGGTTTCGGGTTCCGGCCTGCGCGAAGGGCTGATGTTCAATTACACCAATCCCACCACCGTCGAAAAGCCTTTGGCAGACGTCATGGGGCACTCGATTTACACCATGATGAATTATTACGACATTAATATTCCGCACGCCGAGCACGTCTGCAATTTGACCATTCAATTGTACAAGCAGTTGCGCGTCTTGCATAAATTGCCGAGAATGTATGTGAGGCCGCTTAGGATTGCCGCGCTTATGCACGACGTAGGCATGAGGATTAAGTTTTACGACCACAACCGCCACAGCTTTTATTTTATCCTCAACAGCAATTTATACGGGCTTTCGCACCGCGACATTGTGCTGGCGGCTTTTATTGCCCAGGGCCACCGCAGCGACGACTTTAACCTTTCTGAGTGGAGCAGGTACAAAGACCTTTTGCGCGACGAGGACATTGTGGCGGTTATGAAACTGAGCGTTATTTTGCAGATAGCGGAGAGTTTGGATAGATCTATGTCGGGGGCGATAAAGACGCTTAACTGCGACATTTTGGGAGATTCGGTGATTATGAAGACCGAGTCGGAAGGGGATTGCTCGTTAGAGATTAAGGACGCCATGAAGGTGGGTCCGGATTTTGCACGGGCGTACAGGAAGAATTTGGAAGTGTTGTAGGCGGTGCACAATGTTCAATGCGCAATGCGCAATGTTCAATGACGGTCGAATTTCTTTTCCAAGCACAATAATTAACGTTCAAGGCACATTACTTAAATGGTGGTGCTAATTCATTGGTGATATTTCGCCTGCCAATACGGGTTTTTATCCCCAATTATTAGAACCCCCACTTAAATTTGTCCTTCATTGAGCATTGAGCGCTGCGCATTGAGCATTATTAACAAACGGAGAGCAACATCAATGTTGATTTTGGCGTCCGCCTCGCCAAGAAGAAGCGAGCTTTTGAAAAAAATGGGGATAGAGTTTGCCGCCATTCCCTCTGTGTTTGGCGAGGAAAACAGGGACAACCTCCCCCCTATAGAATATGCGTTGTTTTGCGCGGAAGGTAAGGCGGCGGAGGTGTACGGTAGAGCAGGCGGCACAGTTTTGGGCGCGGACACTATCGTGGTTATTGACGACAGGATTTTAGGAAAGCCCAAAAACGCGAAGGACGCTAAGGAAATGCTACGTCAGGTTTGCGGGCGGGAACACACGGTAATTTCGGCAATCTGCCTTATAAAAAACGGCGAAAGGCTCACGGCTTACGACAAAACCGAGCTTTTTATTAACAACTTGACCGACGACGAGATTGACGAATATGTTGCGGGCGGTTCACCGTTAGACAAGGCGGGCGCGTACGGCTTACAGGACGACGTGATTAAGGGGAAGGTGCGGTACATTAAAGGCAGCAGGGACAACGTGGTCGGGCTACCGACGGAGATGTTGGAGAGAATGATCGATATTCTTTTATGATGCGCAATGTGCAATACTCAATTATAGTCATGTTTTTTATAGTGCAACAATGCTTAATGTTCAAGGCACATTTCTTAATTTTATCCCTCATTGAGCATTAGTAACGCACTCAAACCCCCTTCTAAAAACGAAAAAACTTAACGAGGAACATCAAAAATGGCTCTTGACTTAGCAATCATAATGGGCAGTACGCACACCTCCGTTTACCTATCGGGGCAAGGGGTGGCGTTGCGCGAGCCCACCATCGTCGCGTTCGGGGCGGATACGAAAAAGATAAAGGCGGCAGGGTTTGCCGCGCTTAACATGATGGGGAAGACCCCCGACAAGATTTCGTTGGTGGCTCCGGTCGCGGGCGGTATAATACAGCAGCCGAAGATTGCGTCGCAACTTTTGCACGAGTTTATCCTTAGGCTTTATCCCGACAGTTACATACTGAAACCGCGGGTAAACGCTGTGGTGGGTATTCCCGCCGGTCTAAGGCGCGAGGACTGCGAGACGTATTACGACGTGTTCGCCGCCGCGGGGGTCAACGGCAATATCTACCTCGCGCCCAAAATTATGATGGCAGCGGTGGGGCTTGACCTGCCCGTCACCAGCGCGCAAAGTTCGATGGTGGCAATACTGGGCGGCGGGACGACCGAAATGGCGGTAATGGCGCTGTCCGGCATCCTAAGCAGCGCGTCGTGGGGGATAACCATCGGCGGAGAGATGATGGACAGGGCGATTTGCGACTATGTTGCGGGAAGATACAACCTTAAAATAGGCCTCACCATGGCGCGCAAGGCGAAGGAAACGGCGGGGAGCTTGTTCGAGAACGACATGCTTGCCTTTCGCGTGCGGGGCATGGATTTGACCGCGAAAATTCCCGGCTCGGCGGAGCTTACCGCGGATGAGATTCGGGAGATTATCGCGCCTTATTACCTAAGAATTGCCGACGTGGTCGAAACGGCGGTCAACGGTTGCGGACCGGAAATTTCGTGTGACATTTTACGGAATGGGATATATTTTGCGGGGGGCGGCGCGCGCATGCCCGGGTTACAGGAGCTTTTGGTTAAACGACTGGATTTGAAAATTAATATCGCCGAAAGTCCCGAGTTTTCAGTGATTGTCGGCGGCGGGAAGTTGCTTAAGAATAGGGAGCTTTTGGAGGATATTCTGAGTTAGGGATTAGAGAGCAGATATTAGGTCAGGAGTCAGAGATAAGGCCGTGCAAAGGAGTGTTGTGGTCTTGCTTCGCAATGGGTAAGGGTAAAGGACAGATGAGTTAGGGAATAGAGAATAATTAGAAAACAATAAAAAAGGTACCGATGGATGTCAGTACCTTTTTTTGCATACTTGTTTGGGGCTTTAAGCTATTTAGCTAAAACCCAAATCGCATACAAAATTATGTCGTCCGGCGCGTCGTTTACAGTATCGGCGGTATAATCGGGAATTTCGCCCTCGGCCGCTATTGCCCAACCCAAAAAAACATAATCCTTTCGGTAGGGCTCAAAAATGCCTACTTCTTCCTCGGCAGGCTTGGGATAGGAAATACTAGTTTCAGTTTTGATAAAGGACACGACATAGCTTTTATCCTCGGATAGAGTACAGCTCCAAATAACAGGGCGAAGGGAAGAATTCCAATGGACCGACCAATTTTCACGACGCCAGTTTGCCTCGCAGTATATGGTGAGAGATTTACAAGAATAGAAAACGTGACTACCCATGCCTATCAAATTGTTGCCGATTGTCACGCTTGTTAAGAGCCCGCAGTTTGTGAAAGCATAATCGCCTATACTTGTCAAAGTACCGGGAAGCACTATGCCTTGCATGTTGCGGCAATTTAAGAAGGCGTATCTGCCTATGCGCGTTACCCCCTCGGGGATTATTAAGCGGTTTGTCATGTAATAGCAATCTGCGAAGGCCTGGTCGCCTATGCTTTTTAAGCCTGCGGGTAAGGTTATGCTATCCAAAAACCAACAATGTCTGAAAGTGCCGTTGCCTATGCGCGTTACGCCGTCTGGAATTACTATGCTTGTCAAAAAATTACAATAGAAAAAAGCTTCGTCCCCGATACTTGTTACGCTGTCGGGAATTGTTATGCTTGTCAGGGAGGAGCAGCCCTCAAAAGCCCTGTTGCCGATGCTTGTTACGCTGTTTGGGATCGTTATATTTGCCAGGTTGGTGCAATTTGCAAAAGTTTCGTCGCCGATGCTTGTTACCCCGCCGGGGATTATAATGCTTGTCAGTCCGGTACACGCTAAAAAAGCGCCGTTACCTATGTTTGTTACGCTGTTTGGTATCGTGATGCTTGTCGCGGAGTAGCACGCATAAAAGGCCCTGTTGCCGATGCTTGTTACGCTACTTGGGATTGTTATACTTGACGCGCTGGTATTTCTGAAAAAAACGCCGTCGCTTATGCTTGTTATGCTGCTGGGAATTGTTATTTGCTTAAACCGAGAATTGCGCGCAAAGGCATAAGCGCCTATATTTGTCACGCTGTTGGGAATTGTCAGCTCCGGCAAGCCCAGGTAAATGTATTCTTCGGTGTTATAGTCATAACCTATAGTACGACTGCATCCGTAAAAGGCGTAAGCGCCTATGCTCTTAAGGCCGACGGGAAACATTATACCTTCCAAAGTAAAGCATCCGTAAAAGGCATACGCGCCTATGCTCTTAAGACCCACGGGAAGCGTTACTTTTTGTAGCCCGAAGTAATAAGTCAAATTGCTTACCGTGTCTTCATACGCATAGCTGCGTCCGTAAAAGGCGTAATCGCCTATGCCGACAACGCTACTTGGTAAATTTACCTCCAGCAAATAGTCAGTCAGGCTTGGCCGGTCGTTCTTGCACCCCACCGCCCATTTATTGTCGACATAAATTATGTCGGTTACGCTGTTTTTCCATATCCCGGTTTTAGCAAAAGCACCATATCCCACATTCATTACGCTGTCAGGAATTTTGGCTCGTACTAAATCTTCAAAATCGGAAAAAGCAAACTCGCATATTCCGACAGTACCCTCTTCCAGCTCGGCGTTGCTTAATCCTTGGTTTTTGCAGCCCACTACCCACCTATCTGCATAAACTATGTCGGTTTTGTTGTTTTCCCATATCGCGGTTCCGACAAAAGCGCGCTCACCTATGCTTGTAAGGCTGTCGGGTATGCGTACTACAGAAAGGTTTTGACAGGAATTGAAGGTAAATTTGTTTATTCTTGTTATACCAAAAGGGAGGGTTATGCTTTCGATGCCGGACCTGCTAAAGGCGTAATCGCCAATATCTGTTACACAGTCAGGAAGCGTTACAGCTTTCAGTTCGGCACAACCGGCGAAGGCAGAGGCGCCGATGCTTGTTACTTTTTTTCCGATTATTAAGTTTTCAAGTTTAACGCAGTCGTAAAAAAGTTCAGTGCCCACGCTTGTCATATTGTCGGACAGCGTTACGCTTTCCAAGGCGCGGCAACCCCCAAAAGCCCTCTCTCCTAAGCTTGTTACGGTGTTGGGAATTACCATGCTTGTAAGGGAAAGGCAGTTTTGAAAAGCGCGCGAACCTATGCTTGTCAGGTTTTTCGGGAATACCACGCGTTCTAACCTGATGCAACCGGAGAAGGCGGAATTGCCGATTTTTGTTACGTTGTTTCCGATAACTATGCCTGTCACATAACTGGCGCCGGTTTGCGAAGAGGCGGAAAAGGCAGAGGCTGCAATGCTCGTAATAGGCTTACCCATATATTTTTCAAAAATAACGATGTCGCCTCTCGCCGAGCCCAATTTATAAACTTCGTATTCCGAGCCGTCGTTGATCAGCGTATATGTAATGCCGGATTCCCGCTCTATCTTAAAGGACAGCGGCCGGGACCAGTTTGAATCAGAATAAAAATTATAGTCAATGGTAATCGCTTTTACTCTGGCAATGTATTCGCCCGTCTCTAAATTCGCAACGGAATGCCAATAATCCTGGATTTCGTGCTCTTTGTAATATGCCGCCCCCGTTATCTCCAGCTTATAGCCGCCGGTAGAGTTTTCAACCTGATCCCATGTGAGCTCCTGCTCCGCTTCGTCGAACGCAAGGTTTATAGGGCTGTCAAGTCTTGCCAAACCGCAAGCTGCCAGAACTATTGAACAAATCAACAGCATACCCAAAAAAAGACCGTACAAAATAAATTTCGCGGTTTTGCTCTTTATAGAGAGCGTGTTTCTTTTTTTCATTTATCCTCCCAAGAAACGAAAGGCCTTCGATTCAAACGGCTGTGTTGTCCAGCGTCTTAACTTGCAGACAGGCGCAGATTTATCAGCCTTGCGAGCGTGTGCGCTCTTTAAAAGTTTTTTTAATTTTTTGGTCGCGTAAAATTTCCCATGGCCATTTGAACTTAAATTTCCTCACGGCTATGTCGAGCAAAAACAGTATGGCGGCTGCTATAAAAAAGCCGATTCTCGGATCGATAAATTCGTCCGAAGTCCGTTGCATGTCCCTAAGCGCGTCCAGCGGCTCCGAAATAACCATCCCGCCGCCCTTTGAGGTTATTTCCGTAAGAAACCGTACAGAAACCTCAGGATCTATAAACATATCGTATTCGGCGGAATAGGAGAATATGGTATAAACATCCTCGGGCTTACCTTTAGGGTTTCCGTTTGAATCATACTTTTGTATGCTGACTTCGTATATGCCGGGTTGCAAAAAGGTCAATGTGCACTTCGGCATTTCGGACGACGTATCCACCGGAGGCTTTAGCGGTGGCGACGGCAGGTTGCCGGTCGTTTTGTCGGTAAGCGTTATCTCAATAGTGTCGCCCTCGGCCATGGCGGTACTTACGCGCAGCTGGGCGCGGTAATTTTCGCGTTCAATAATCGGTTTTATGTCCTTCAGTTTTACGGATTTGGCGGGGAAAAGCCCTTTTATTATGTTGTTAACTATTTGTTGCCCGGTATCATCCTTCATAAAATCTATTGCCCAGGATTCTCGCGGATCACTTCCCCCCCTTAAGTCGCACATAAAGCTGCCCACCTTTCCTTCGCCGTATTTCCATTGCGCGTAGATGGGCGTATATTGACCCATAAGGGGAATTGCGACGCCGTCCTTTGCCTTCACGCCGTAAAAACCATTCAGTACAGGGATGTCCGCGTCGACAATTCCATCGACCGCCGGAGTGTGATCTTTTATAACGGGATAAAAGGGCTTCGGAACATAAGTAACGATTTTAGAAGTACCGAGTTCTTCTTTTATTGCATCATAAATCCCGGACGCCTTAACATCATACGCATTGCCGCCGCCTCTGCGGGCGACGGTCTGTGCGGTTTGGAAGCTCATAGCGACCGAGGTGACGGCAATGACGGATATACTGATTTCGTTCTGTACGCATTGGTCAATGTAGTAATTGTATCCGCGGGTGCCTTGATTAGCGATTGCGCTGTCGGTCGGTTCGCCGTCGGTAATCATTATGATATGCTTGGTTTCAACGTTTTGTATCGCCTTTAATGCCACGCATGCTAGGTCCAAACCCTTGGCATATTCCGTTCCGCCGCCGGTTAAGACAGTGTTGATTTTTCTCTCCAGTTCCGATTTTTGTGTAGCGGGGGTAAGCGGGGCGACCAACGTAGCATTATCAGAAAAGGATACTATGCCGATATAATCCCTTTCGCTTAAAGTCGAAACACATCGTTTTGCGGCGTCTCTGGCAATTTCTATTTTGGTTCTGCCGGTTTGTGTATCCGCTTCGCTCATACTGCCGCTGCGGTCTATCACAAGCATCAAGGCAAGGGGAGGGTAGTAGTCTATGCAGTGTACTGGCAGCATCTCTTGGTATAGAGAGGGGATTCCTTCCGGATTCATATCCTCCCTGCCGTACATATTTGCCTCTTCCTTACCGAGTTTGCGTCCGCCGATAGTCAAGAGCCCGCCGCCTAAATCGCTAACATAAGAATGAAGGAGTTCGATAAATCCGGAAGGCGCCGACAAAATCATGTCTTCGTTGGATATATTCATAAGTATAATCTGATCGTACTGCGACAAATCATTCAAATTATCGGGTACATCGCTAATGTCCATTGTTTCTACGGGAAAGGAATAATTGCCGTTGATCAAGGCGAATAATTCCTGCGACTCGTTATTTTTATCAATAATCAATACTTTATCGTACACATCCAAAAAGGCATAAGCGTAGTAAATGTTGTTGTGCAATACGGTGTCATCGCCGTCCTCGCACTCTATTGTGACATAAAGATAATGGTGTGCCGGCACTAAAAACGTGTGATCTAAAAGAATTAGCTGAGTGCCGGCAATCACGCGCTCCGACACCTGTGCGTCCGGTTGATCATTGTCGTATAGTGTTATTTTGACACTCCCTTCGATTGTGCTTTTCAGCCGGACACCGATTTTAACGCTCCTGCCGACTTCGATATTATAATCGGGCAACTCGATAGCGGTAACCTGAATCTCGTTGCCGAGTTCTTCGTCAAAGCAAACCGCGTCCACCTTTATATCTTCCGAAGCTAACGACATAACAGCCAGCATGGCTGTTCCGTCAGTTTCGAGGCCGTCCGTTATAAGGATAATTTTTTTGCCCGCCCGTGGGTCCTCAAATCCTTTTTCTTTTGCGAAACTCAGGGCAATCTCGACGTTCGTCGCGCTGTCGTCAAGCGGAGGCGGCGCGGCAAGATAGGCAAGGTATTCGTCATATACCCGCTTTGAGTTGTTGCTCATTTTTACCGCATAATACGGTTCTTTAGCAAACGTGATGATTCCGACTTTAAAGGTCGAGTCGTTCTCGTCAAGAATGGACTTAATAAACGTGTTTTTTCTTCCCTCAACAGATTTTTCGTATTCCTCCTCGGTCATCGCCTTCCCGTCTATGGCATTTTTATTACTATGAGACACGTCAACTAAAAGCAGCAATTCGTTTTCGTAGTAGGGTATCTTATAGGTAAGAATAACCCCCGAAAGCGCGCTTATCGTCAAAAACATAACAAGCAAATGGATCACAAGCGATGCGATGCGGTTTCTTGTGCGCCGGTATTTTTTTGCTAAACGAAAATAGGGCAACAGCGCGACGGCGATTGCCGGAATAAACAAAAACAACATCCATGGACCCAGTTTGTAAGAAAATTCAATGTTAGGATCTATCATAATATTTTCCTCCGCTAAAACTCATCTTTCATGTGCAGCAGTCTTTCAACAAACAGCAAAGCGACAGCGGCTGCGGCCAAATAAACAAAAATATCCAAATCGCCGAGAGGAGGCTCCAAAATAGCGGGAGGCTCAAACGTCGCGACACGCGTAAAATCGCTCTCTGACGCGGCCACTTTCACAAAATACTTTTCGGTGACCTTCCTGCCGGACAGAAGTGTTTGCGTAGTGGTATAGGTACCCGGAACCGAGCCTGAAATCACATACGGAAAAGTGTCGTAAACGGTTTCTTTCGCCATGGTAATGCTGTCGACAGTTATACTTGGTCTTGTTTCGTTTAAAACCGCTTCGCTTTGATCAAAGGTTAAAGGCTGGTCTACATCGTAAATATAATCCTTAATCGTAGTGGGGAACATGCAGTTGAACATGTTATACAGCATGGTGGGGAAGACGGCGCTTATAGAAAAATCCGAATAGAGCGAAGCGTAGGTGATTATGACGATCTTTGAGTCTTTTTCATTTTTGACCAAAAATACGGGATCGTCGCCGTCATCGCCGCGGAAATACATAAGCGGCTTAAAGCCGGGTTCATAGGAAACAACCTCGGTATACTGGCGGATAAAAACACTGTTCGGGTTAATAAAATTCATAATTTGGCTGGATTCTCCGGGATAGAGCTTACAGGAATCCTCCTCCGCCGTGAGTTTATCAATCCTTTTCCCTAGCACTAATCCTAAATCTGCGGGTACCTCGTCTGGATTGACAAGCAGAACTACTCCGTCCTTAGGCAGGATGTCGGGAATCGATTTCAACCCATATATGCCGGGCTGCTCGATTATGTAGAAGTCATAGTCCTCAAGTTTTTTATCCTCTTCTCTATTTATTTCGTCTAACGTAGCAACGTCGAAACTGATATTCCACCTGGATTCGAATATGACGGGTAAACTCGCCAACACCCCCATGTAAAAATTGCTGCGCGCGGGAGAAACGTACAGCATTCTGATTGTTTCTTTTTCGCCGCCGTAAAGATAAAAGTGATTGTCGTGGGAGAACGAATCGTTCTCGTCGACGTAAATATGAACACTGCCATAAGAGTAAATATCCAAATTATTGAACCTGACAATCGTCGATTTGTTGTCTACACAGTAGGCGAAGGCCATCACCGGTCCGCCCGGCATCTCTTCGCTTATGTCGGCGCCGTTGACGCCGTAAGCCACAAAACAAACGGTCAGCTCCTTGTCGTTGTTATAACTCGCGACTTCGACCGCAAACCTGTATTTATTTTCATAAGTATCCACATTGCAACCAAGTATGGCTGCGTTCCACTCTTTGGCCGTCGCAAGCTTCGAAACATCTACTATCTTAACTCTGCCGGTATTTTTGTACGTCGTCGCGGTATACAACGTCACGTCGGCCGAAGGATTCCACGTAAGACGGCCTTCCGCCAAAGCCATCGCGCCGTCAATATCGGCAGGCCCGAAAGTACACGCTTTCGGTCTGCCCATCTCAAGCGCGAGCAGATTATCCATGACCTTATCAAGTTTGTTTTGGTCGCTTTCCTGCATCAAAATCGGGGCTGCCTTTATGCCGGCCAATATCACGGTAACTACTTCTTGCCGCGCTATCGCCTGTTGCCCTTCATTCCTAACCTCCAAGACGGCCCTTTCAAAGCGGGTCGCGTCGCCGCCTTGGCGCGCCAGCATACCGGCCGAAGCGTCTATTATCATGATTTTTTCGGAAATCGGCGGTGGCACGACCTTGGCTATAAGGGGTTTTGTGAAAATAAACGTGCTTATCGACAAAATCAGCACCTGACAAATAAAAATCAGGATATTCCTCCAGCGGCTGATTGGATTCTTCTCTTTCTTGTACCTCAAACTCAGCTTCCAAACGTGCGTACTGGAAACAATTCTTTGCTGGTAGTTTGGCTTGAGTATGTATATGACAATCAAAACCGCTACCGTCAGCAGACCTAACAGTCCTATCGCTTTCCAAATCATACTAAACTACACCTACCCTCATAAGTTCTCCGAACAGCATTTTTTCTATGGGTTTGTCGCAGCTGACCGATATGAAGTCCGCGCCGCGCGAGTTGCAGAAGCTCCTAAGCTCTCCGACCA
>Ga0123353_10005373_pt1 | contig 16795 bp, 6 predicted proteins | sample TergutLab28metaG_3_FD_92763 | JGI IMG/M metagenome (GOLD analysis project Ga0123353, IMG submission 92763) | Labiotermes labralis P3 segment gut microbial communities from Petit-Saut dam, French Guiana - Lab288 P3 | ecosystem: Host-associated > Arthropoda: Insects > Digestive system > Gut ...
CCCTGATGATGGTCTTAGGACCGAAACATGTCGGAGCATTTTTAGTGTTTTAATGTGTAAATTTTATATTTGTGCAGTGGGTGGTGTGATAATTGAGTACTGACAATTAATTTAATCTATTCTTCTAGTGCAAATACTGCGAGGGCTGCAATTAAATAACATTATTTTGTTATTGTGTCTATTTCTTTGTCTTTGGCGAATGTGTTTTGTGTGTGTTTGGAAGCGAGTTTCTGTTGATGTGACTGCATCTGCACCTCACATCCCTCGCCGTTTGGAGGGGGGGGGGGGGGGTTGGGAAGGTCTGTATTTATTTGCAAATGAGGAAACCGTTTTGTAGTTGTTATTGCTTGAGATGCTAAATCTTCATGGGTCAGTGAATGTGGTGGGGAGGGATGTCTGTGTCATGGAAGAAGCCGTTACTCTTAGATAAAAACACACGGAGTTAGTTTTTATAGTTGACGGGAAGCCCTCAATTTCGAGCCGCCCCCTTTCAAGACGTGAGCAAGTGCGAAGGAAGGAAGGAAAGGAGGAATTGTTCTGCCTTTAGTATTGAAATGGCAAGTCATCCCTAAACAACAGACTGAAGAATTTTTACTTTAATTGAGCTTCTTTCTGTTCTGTGTTTAAATAAAGCGAGTCCCAAAGTTATTGGTTGGGTTTTGGACTAAGTAGACTAGAGAGGAAGAGGAGAGCGACGAAGAAGCGGAGGATGCAGTTGGATAAGGCAAGAAGAGAATAATTTGCTATGAACGGCTTGCGTTTCTTGGCGTATGTTATTCCGAAGGTTCCTCTCTGCTGTGCTTGAAATCGCACGTTATCAGCAATAGACCATGGATGGTGCTTGCAGAACGAAGGGAGGTTTGCAGTTGCTAACAATAAGAAGACCTTCTCGTCCGAGGATTACTGTACAGCCTGCTAGCGGCCCGAATCAACACTCTGGCGACGCTCGCGGACGAAATGGAATGAATTTCCACAGGAATGCGTCCCTCTTCCTCTTGTTTCACTCCACTTCTAATAACCAGACTCTCTTATTCTTGGCGACAAGGAAGAAGGGATTTCTAGCCGTTTATTGCAATGAGTCTCATTTGGAAGCAAATTTCGAATTTCTTAGCTTATTTCTTCGTGACTAAGGAATGAGCATAGTGGAGACTCAACCTTGAGTATAATAAAAGGGACCACAACTTAACCCATATATACTGTGCTTATACAAATGCTGTTTTGCCCTCGAATCGAATCTGAAGGGAATTTCTTGGCTTCCTCCAATGCACCTATATAATGTAGATGGCAGAAGGTGTTCGTATTCGCAAGAATCGAATTTCGACTAAGGGTACGGATAGATATGATGGAAAATCTCGCATATACTGTTGAACAGCAGCGTAGCGTTCAGTGGACGAGTGATGAACCCGACGGAGAAATCGGTGCGTGACAAAACATATCACTCACAAGAGACAGACGTCCATGTCCCTGCCGGGATTCGAGTCCACAGTCCCAGGGAGCGAGCGGTCGCAGACCCAGACCTTAGACCGCGCGGCTACCGGGATCGGCCAGAAGTGTTACAGTATGGTAAAACACCGTGTTTTTCTGAAAAGTATTTATGGAATTTATATCTAGGAAAAAAAAAGAGCGAACGCTTCAGAGGTGTTGCGTTCTGCGGCCATTTTTTAATTCAGAGTTTCAATCGCTTTCTTCCGCGTGTTGTGTAAGACCAGTTAATTTTGCTGCTGCACTGGCCTGTACAGCCCTGGGTCTCTTCGTAGGGATTAGCCATAAGGCATGACTTACACAGCCTACAGAATCTTAAAAAGAAGTGGTATGGAGGCATGTAAATGACTGCGTACATGTGTAAACGCAACACTGGATGAAGCCAGGATTTGCCTGCAATCATGTGATATTCTGCTCTCACGTTCAGTAGGCTATGTGGCTGTGAAGTGAAAAACGGTCAAAACGCCTTGCAGTCACACACTCTTTTAGGGGTCATTATTGATTCTGGAGAAGATAACCGAATTTTGCGGTGTGCCTTGGTGGGTGGCAAGGACCTTATCTGTACATCTGTCTCCCACTTTCGTTTTAATTTTAATTTGTGCCAACTTTCCCTTTTGGTCTTCCCCTCAGTGCGTGCGATGAAAGGAAGTCAAGAATTGTAATGCAAGTTCCGTATCCACTTCTTTTCGAAGCCGAATCTGGTTAAATGAGTGAGATTCGGAGAGAAATATTAAGTTCGCTTTTTAAAGAAAAGCCTTAGATACACTTGCGTTTTGTATAGACACAAAAGGGAAAGTTTTTCTGTAATTTTTCATCAAGCATGGAAATTGTATTAATATTCAGGAACCATACATATGCATTACAGTTTTTTTTCCCCGTAAGCTGTTAGGGAGTACCGCAACCAATATCCGGGGGGCGGGCCAGGGGGTTTTAATATAATATGAATATCATTTTTTTAAATGCAATCTGATTTTTTCGTCACGTTGCCCCATGGCCTCAGAAACAATTAAGAGCTGCTCTTTGATTTTTTAAAAACTATTTGCAGAATTGACCTTGTGTATGCTGGCTACACACGTGGAACACAACGATCAGACGATTGTTCTGTCTGTGAAGATGTTAGTAAGTGTTGCCTCTGTTGGGAACTGTCCGTTGTGTGAGGCATATTTTATGTAGACAGCATTTCAGAAGTTGGATGCACTGCAGGTGGTCGGTTGTGATGATCCCGGCGGCTTTCTTACTAAGATTTGTTTTTAATGTTAGTGATAACTGCTGCTGTCGAAGCCGGGGCTTATTTGACGCTGGACACTACGTACAGTATCACTTCGAAAAAATGTTACCCTAGAATGGCGTGTTTTTTCTGGTAGTTTGGCTGCTAGCGCCTTTCTCTTAGCGAAATTGCGGGTGCTGAACGACATGTGGCAACACTACAACGGTTATTGGCATGTTGCAGCTTCTAGTAATTTATGCTTCCTGTTATTCCTTGTCGTATCCTCCTTCTCCTCTCCTCATACTCCTCCTCGTACGTTGATCCTATTATACTATTGCAGGTAACGGCGCGCGTTTCTGTGTCATTTGACCTACGGTATGCAGTAGGGTCACTCGGACAGGTAAGGCCTGTACCTACAGAATAATGAAACAACAGTGTTTGTGTAGGTCTGTTCATGCCCCTAGCGAAATACGAATCAACAGTCATTTTAATACAGAGTATTACAAAATGTCCTAATAAGGTAAAATTCAGTGAACGTTTTGCAAAATTCTTAGTGTCAGTGACAGTGAATTATCTTTAAGTGTGGCATTCCGTTGTGATGTACCGCTAAAGGGAGGAACAGGGCCAGTCAATCACTACTTTACTTCGCGGCGATTTTTACATAGTTTTTTCGTAAGCCATGTACATGACCCAGTGTAGACTTCTTTGGTCTTCCCCATCGTAGGCTTCCAAAGTTTTGAGTACCTTCATGGTAGCTTTGAAGCTAAGATGTGTTTTGGAACCACGTGGTGTTCTTTGTTGTACATGTTACTGTTAGACCATGTTGAGACTAACACCAAAGTACATAGTAAGTAATTTTGTACTTTCAGGGCTAGCGTATGTCTTCATGATGTGGAGACACATTATAGGCCTAACGTGATAGAGTGAAACCTGCCTGTACAAAACCGCAAGGGACCTAAATTTATTTTCCTTTGCAGGCAAATTCCGTTTCATGCAGGCACTTTCAGTTCGGATTCTCGGGACTCCAGATCCTCTGGAATGTAAAAGTTTCCCGTTGTATACAGGTTTCCTTTATGCCTAGGTTCCGTTTAAAATAAGTTTTACTGTTTTTACATTTGTGCGTATATTCTACAATTCACACAGAAACTTGTTCAACACAACTTCTGTGAAACCCATTTGTTATTTCTAGGGTAATGTAAGACAGTTGTTGAATCCTTCACATGTCTCAAAGACATGAGTCCCTCTAAAGTGCAGGCTAATATCCTAGTGAGTGGGGCTTCTTCACCTGTTCCAACGGTTTCTAATGAATTCAAGCTTAACTCCGTTTCATCTGCAACTTGGGCGAATCGATCGTTTGAGTCGTTAGCTTCGATGAAACTTAAGGTAGCATATAAAAGTAGTTTCTGTATATTGTTCCTTGAATACGCAGTGCTGTTTTTCTCAGCTGACGAAAGACTTTAACACAAACTTACGTGTGTTCAAATCCCCGGGCTGTAGAGACTTCGTAAAATTCTAGGAGATTTCTTCTTCTGCCTTTCGTCGCAAGATTCTTGCATATGTCACTCATACGTGCCAGTACCACGAATGAAATTATTCTCTGTACTTGGCTGAGCATTCTTAAATACGTAAGGCAGAACACTAGCGTTATATGTGAAATAAAACCGCCCTGACTTAAAAGGAAAAGCAAATCAGGTGTACTTTAATTTATTGTGACTTTTTTATGTATTACCGAAGTAATGAAATAACACTTGCATTAGGTCAGTCACATTCTTATCCTTCGCCTAGGACTCCATTTTTATTTTTATTCAATGCACACACACACACACACAAATATCATATATTTATTTAACATATTACCGGAGACGGATGGATGTGTCCGGTTAATCATATATAAAAATAAAAACTATGGAATTACTTTTCTATCCAGTGATCTCCTGTTTCCGAAAGAGCATAACATTTTGGGAGGTTCCCAAGTTTTGCCCGCTTCCATACTTATAAGAGTGCTGTGTGGATGGAATAGGGTATGGAGCATTGGTGGGATGATACTGACAGGGGAAAACCCGAAGTACTCGGAGAGAAAATTGTTCCAGTGCCACTTAGTCCGCCACAAATCTCACATTGACTTCCCTGAGATCGAACCCGGGTGTCTTCAGTGAGAGGTCGGCGAGTAAGTGTCTAAGCCATGGCACGGCCATAAAGATATTAACTAGAACTATGCTCAGACTGTGTTTGTACCGCGCAGTAAACATGCCCCGTCTGGACTGTGAAAAAAACCAATTAATGTTGTGTAGGGAAACGATGGCTGTTTATTCTGAGATCCACACAACACAAATGCACTGTTTGGGTAGAAGGTAGAATTTTTTAATGTTATACGTGGTGGTAAATGAAGTAACCACTGGACTTTACAGGGTTAAAATACCACCTAATTCCAGGTAATTTCTAGAAAGGTTTCCGTTATTCTAGGATATGACCCTCCGTCAATTTGTAATCGAATCCCAACGTTTCGGGACAACGTAGTGTCCTCTTCTTCAAGGAGGACGTAGGGAGGACTGTGTTGTATCGAAAAGTTGGGTTCCGATTATCCATTGGCGTAGCGCCATATCCCAGCTACACCACTTTGGAAACTTCAGAAGTCGCAACTGTGAATAACCGACAGACACAGTAAATCGCGCGCCTGTTTTAAATACTTTGAACTTGCCACATAGAATGTAAAAGCTTCATTGCTTTATTGTGCCCATTTCCTTATTCCCGTTTACAGGAAACAAATCCATGTTTTAACCTGGGATTTGCACAAGGCTTCGTCAGTCTGCGGTAGCCGGACATAAATTCGGTTTTGAATATTCGCAGGCAGAAACATGAGGGCGAAATAGAAGAGACTGTGTCTCCGAACTGCAGTAAATCAGAAGACAAACACAAGGGCAACGCATGCTCGTAGCTTTAGACAGGAAGGGTCGACATGTCAGAACTTCCCAATGCATTTCCCACGGCGTTATTCCACGTACTGTAAGAATGAGCGCGGAAATTTCAGATTAACAGCATTTGAGAAATATTTATACTTCAGTGCCGTTATGTGAATTTTTGCGTATTCGTGAGCAAATTTATGACGAGTCAGTTGACTGAATAAGACAGTACACTGTGCACGTTTCTATGGGAATTTATCACTGTATTTGTGTACCCAAAACCGTTCATTATCACTTCTGTATAATAACTATAGCTGATGAGATCTGCACTTCTCTGGGATTTTACGCAGCGTAGATTTGTAGTTTGTCACCGACGTTTCGGCGCAGTCTGCCTGTTTCATCTTCAAGGGTCGAGCAGTCTAAGAATATTGTCTTATAGTTTATTTTTGTTTAGCTTGGTTTGTATAACTAAATTATTCTTTCGTTGTTGTATTTCTGTGATTTGATATTCTATGCTAATTTACTTGTACCGTGCATCGTGTAATGTTGTGCTTTTGGCAGTCCACTTGGCTTTTTGCACCTTTTTTATGAGGGTTAATTGAATTTTATTATTTAGTTTTACTTTCCGATTTTAAAGGACTTAATTGTTTATTTTAGTTACTGTATCATTAGTAGGCCTGTTCATAATATGCTGTCGATAGTGAAATGTTATTTGTTTTTAGTGGTTTCTGGTTCGTCAAGAAACGACTTTGATTCATAAAAGGTAAAAAAGGTAAAGTTTACCCTTGTACAGGCACTGAGGCTTTGTACAGGCCGTACGGCCCATAGGGGGAGTAGAGGTATAGCTCTACTCTTTCTTGACAACGGCACTAGAAGGGGGTGAGGGTTCAGCGCCACGCACCGGCTGCTCTTTACCCCCGGGAAGGACCCGGTACCCATTGTACAGGAGGCTGGGTGGACCCCCGGGCTGGTCTGGACAGGTGTGGAAAATCTCGCCCCCACCGGGATTCGATCCCCGGACTGTCCAGCCCGTAGCCAGTCCCTATACCAACTGAGCTACGCCGGCCCTCCTTTTGATTCGTACGTCTGATTGCGTTTTTATTATTTGTTTATTTATTTTAATTTTTAAGATTAAGCAGGATTAGCTGTTTATTTTATTTTTGCAATTTTTCGTTTTATTTAGTCTTGTGGATTTTATAGCGATTTTCATTTCCATTATGTTAAAATCTTATTTTCCTTTTTATTGTGTTTTATTTCATCTTTTATTGAATTGCTTTCTTATCTTAGGTTTGAATTGTAATAATTTTCGAATCAGTATATTCTGGTACTGGGCTGTATGGGTCTGTGTTAATTTTATGATTCACTGTAGTTAAGTGCACCAACTTTCTGTGCTCCTTTTAATATTGCTGTTATAATTAAAAGGAAGTGCTCTAGAGAGTAAGATTCTTATAGTAAATCTAAATTACAGTGAAACGACTTAAACGGAACCTGTTCCTTACGGAAACCTCTCTTTACCGGAAAGCCTTTACATTCTCAAAGTTTCTGTATTAAGCGGAACTTCCTTGTCAACGGAAAAAAATATTAGCCCCGTGCGGTTCCGTTATAGGCAGGTTTCACTGTATTTTTATTTGATTTGCATCTGTTTTTAGCGTTAAGCAGCACATAGAAGTTACCAGTGCAGACGACATAGATACATGGCAACAGTACACTCCAAAGGAATAATATGAATTTGTCGAGTTTTTGTTGATAGTGCATATATTTAGTCCTATTGGGCCAGGGCCTCCTCCTTATCGAGGATTCGTGTTCACACTCATACAAAACACACTCGGTAGGACTCCTCTGGACGAGTGATAAGCCCGACGCAGAGACCTCTCACCTGACAACACACAACACTCACAAGAGACGAACATCCATGCCCCTGGCGGGGTTCGAACCCACAATCCCAGCACGTGAGCTACCTCAGACCCACACCTTAGACCGCGCGGCCACTGGGATCAGCCGTGTGATTAATTAGACAGGAAAAACTTATGGTTGGTTGACGCTTTGTCCTATCTGTCTGGAATTTTCCAATTCCTCGTGGTAATATTAAAATGAACCTTTTTCCCTATACACGCTATGAAGGCGTATAGATGCACTGCAGTATAGTTCCACTCATTCTTAACCTGGCCACTAGATGGAGGTTAGTGGTCAGCCTCACGCTCCCTAACGCTTTACCCCCAAGGAAAAAAACCCGGTTCGCACTGAATAGGAGGCTGGGTGGGTCCATGGGCCGGTCTGGACGTTTTGGAGGCAAGACAAATCCCTTAGCCATACAAAGAATCAGACCTCGGATTTTCGGAGCTACTTGAAGTATACTTAACGTTCCACTGACCAAATTTCTTGTTCCCCTTTTAATCGGAAAGTTATTTCGGGAATACGTTTGTGTGAAACATTTGTGACAAGTAGTCTTGCTCGTTTGTGAATAAAGCCCTGCTTTTAATAGTCTACTTGGCCTCAAGTAAGTCTATAAACAAAAAGAATTAAAAAATGAACCAACAAATACTCGTTCCGTCCTGATTCTGCTCGCAAGCTGTCAGCAAACCTGTATGACATATACCACTACTGAGTGTACAGTGAAAAACTCCTGATGATGGACAGAGGAGCTGTCCGAAACGTGTAGAGTTTTTATTCCAAAAATAAATTTGAGAAATTAGTGCATCTAGTTGGTTTTATTATAGGAATTGAACGTCAAATACACGTTAAGTTGTTCAGGGGAACCTTGTTCGTCTATATTATAGTAACCCTTCAACATGTTTCGGCCCTAGAAGAGCCATTCGGAAGGAGTCAAGAACAGTAGTATAGGGCAGTATACATAAGTGCGTAATGCTACATACAGTTATGCATGTAGAATGCGAACTTGTACTTAACAACTCTTGAACATAAAGATGTTAAATGTACCTACTCGATTTGTGTACTCTATAAAGTTTTAAACGTTCTGAAATACAAGTAATATCATTATCTTTGGTTAAAGTTATTACATGGGTGTTTTTATGATTGTGTAAAGTCACAAGTATTGAACCTGGGTGCAATAAGTCACTATAAAAAATTGATCATTCGTTCGCAACTTAAGTTGTTTGTCTTTGAAACAAGCATGCTTTAAATGTTAATATATTAATCATTAAATTATTAATTAATAATAAATAATTGTAATATATAATATATTGTTATATATAATTAATATAATATAATTCTTAATATAATTAATAAGTAATTAATTTTAGTATAATACTTGGAGGAAAAATATGTTGAAAAATGTATGTTAGCTTCGTATGTGATGCGGTTTGGTAACTGTGTGTTGGCCGGCACTTTAATAACGTAAAATTGATGCAGATTTTTACGTGACATTAATAAAAATTGAAATTGTAATCAAATTGAAAATATTGCTTTTTGAGTATAACATAGTTGTATAAATAGTGGGTTAGTGGAGGGGGTCTACGCAAAGCACTAGTAAGCAGTACAACAGACGAAGTATATTTATACATTCATTGTCATCGTATCATATTGAATATGTTTATTTTAATATTTATTGATACAATTTAAATTACGGGTTTAGTCTATAACTCTGAGTTATTGAACCTGAATTTATTACTGTGATTTGTACAAAGAACGCCGCTGGTGTCTATTTTGAACCATAGAAATCCATCCGAAACCGCCCTTCCAGTTTTAAGCTGTATTTTAATACACTCCCGTCTGCTCCTGGGTTTTATAAGTGGTAGCTACAAGTTTTCCCACCAAAATTTTGCAGGCATTTCTCATCCTTTTCCATCGTGCCCCCTCAGTGTCTCCCTGCTTCATGGATAGCGTAACTTGTGAAACTACTCATCATGTAATTTTCTTCAGCCTGTCTTTATTTCGTATCTTCGTTACTGGTGAAAAGGAATCAGTGCAGTGGTTTTAATTGGTAGAAATGAACAGTATTTGTTTAGCTTCGTAAGAATGGAAGTCTGTGTCTTCTGACGTCTCCGGCCTACAAATTCTATGGTGTGATTCATGGTTGCGATTACACACGATAATTCCTAGAAGGGAAGGTACAGCCTACATGCAGCTTAACGCACAAAAGTGGGCATAACGCTCTGATGATGATAGAATGAGATGTATTCATACTTGGTGTTATGTAGGAATACGTTTAAGGGAAAGGACAAATAGAACAATATAACTTAAACTCTTACTTTTAATCATCCCACCACAGAATTTTAATTAAAACTGCGTAATTCTTCCGTCTCTTTTTTGCCGTCGTTTGTCTGAAAATCTCCGCAATCACCGGACGTCGCTATATAAGGATTATAAACTGCTTCTTATTGGAGAGGTCCTGCTAGACATTGACATCTACTAAGTTACTTTGTAGTTTTCTCAGTCTTACTAAGTGAATGTAGGATAAGATAGAACACCAGCCTTCTAAAACTGAACATTCGTCTGAATTTAACAAGAGAGAACAGAAGTTTGGTTCCTGCCGCACAAAGAACTGATCTGTACTGCGAAGAAAAGTGTGTTAGGGTTGTTTAGGGAAATAATCCGCGATGAATGTGTGAATTATACGAGGTCCTTAGACAGTATCCAGCTGAGAGCCGAAAGCCCTTCGCCCATAGCTGCATACCGACTGATGCTTTAATGCGGCGGAAGTGCGCGACGTAGAGCGGACGACATCAATTGCTGCACAGCGACAGGTGACGACTCCCCTTCTTTCGTACTCAGGTCCGCGTCCCTGTAGGCAGAGTACGGGGCTTTTAGGTGTAACCACGGCTGATGCGATTGTTTATTGCAGGGTTTTATGTGGTTAAAATAGGATTTTGGCAATTGAGAACTGCGTTCTTCTGGGTTGCTACGCAGCGAGTAGAGGTCATTCCTTAACAAGGTTCGAGACAACCAGTCGGTCCCGTCTTCAAGTGTAGAGAATCCAAAAACAGTCAAGATGGGACCGATAGTTTGTCCCGAAACGTTGGTAAAGTATTACCACTACTCGCTGCGTAACAACCCAGAAGAACGCAGTTTTCATTTGCCGCGCGGCTGAAGCCTTAAATCACGCACAATACACCTCTATAGGAAGTGATCAGTTCTTTTTGTTTGTGGTTTACAAGTATTGTCTGTGGCGACGCTTTGTAACGAACAGCTGTTGAGAAAGTGTTGTTAAATAAGCCAATAAACATGAAGAATAACAGCCGTAACTCAGTCGACCGTGGCCCAAAGAGTCAGTCGCTGGCCTGTACAGTCTGTGTGGGATTTGTGGTGGGTAGTGTGGCACAGGAACAGGTTTTAAACCGAGTAATTCAGTTTTCCCTTGTCATTATCATTCTACCCATGCTCCTTAAAATATTTTATTCATCTACGGTCGACGTGACATGAACTTAGCAATTGACAGCATCGTTAAATAAGACACACACTTAACACCATAACACAGTTAAATTTGATCATCATTATCAGATTGTCAGCAGCCTAGGAGGAGGAAATACATTGCTACAGTGAACCGAAATGTATCTGCACTGCTAAGTGAGACGTTACTGCAGTCGTGCTGCAAGAGTCCAGCCGAGTCTGCTGGAGTGGAGATGAGGATTTGTCTTTATAGTGTCTTGTTAAGCCAGACTCGACTCGACTGGACTCGACTCCGCTTGTTTGGTTAAGTGTGCCGCAGCCTTAGCTGACCGACCGTGACTGGAAACTATCAGTGCGTACCACAAACCACAACACCAGGTTAGATTCTCTTATTGATTAGTGACATCATGCTGGTATAAATAATCTGACCGCTGTGAGGATGGGCACGCTGTTGTGTGTAGTTGTATTTAATCAGAAATAACAGGATCGAAGGTTCTTGCAAGAAAGCGTGCTCGTCTCTCTAGATAGAGATCTCTGGATCGAACCCATATTTCGAACACTTTCAAGGAAGTTGTCTCGGTTCGTAACATTTGTTTCACACCGCTTCCTCGACATGTAAGTCAGCGGCCAATGAATAATAGGTAAATATCTGGGAAGGAATTTGATCCGTGTTTCTAAACGATAACACTGGATAACAAAATAACTTTTATTTTTTTTTTCACACGAACTACAGTAGGTAAATTCAACAACATTTTTTGCGCTGAATTCAAATATGTTGTTAGTCCCCCCCCCATAAGGGTAGGTTTTTAAGTGACGCACTGTTGAAGTTTGAAGAAAACGTGTATTTGAATTATATTACAGACAGTACATACTTTACCTGGGGAAGGGGGGGGGGCGCGGTAGCGCAGTGGTTAAGGTGCTGTGCTACAAATCGGAAGGTCGCTGGTTCGATCCCAGCTGGTGTCATTGGAATTTTTCTTCGACATAAAATCCTTCCGATCGCAATATGGCCCTGGGCGTCGACTCAGCCTCTAACAGAAATGAGTACCAGGAGCATTTCCTGGGGGTAAAGGCGGCCGTTGCGTAAGGCTGACAACCTTACCACCATCCTGTGCCGTTGTCATGAAGTCTGGAAACCCTAACTTACTGGAACCGTCTGGGCCACTCCAGGTCTGTAACGAGACTGCTTTACTTTTTACATACTTTCCCTAAAACGTAACAGTGGATGACTTTCTTCTATAAGTCCGTGGAACGTCACTTTTATGTGTTCAGCAATAATCAGTCAGCATACTGGAACTCCACTTGCCTGATTACCGCTTTTACATGCTGGAAATGTGCTGGTGAAATCGCTGTCCGTGCTAATCTGTCGCTGCCACGAGATTTTCTAGGAAGAAATCTAAGTGAGAGCTGAGAAATGCACCTTTGCGGGCATGCTACACCCCATAGCTTTGAGAGACTGTGCAAGATCGGCCACCTTATCGCGATAATTTTCTGCCTTATGATTTCCCAAAAAATTGGTAGTGACATTTTTTAATGATTTCCGTGCTGCTTTTTCCACTTCACTTAGCTGGTCTTCAAATTTTACGTCCTATTTTAACTCTCTCACCTGAGGTCCAACAAATACTCCTTCTTTGATTTTATCATCACTTAACTCGGGAAACTTGTTTTTCAGATACATAAATCCAGTGCTATTTTGATCCATTGCCTTGACGAAATTTCTTATGAGTCCAAGTTCGATGTGCAACGGAGGTAAATAAGCTTTTTCAGGGTTGATTGATGGAATATTTACTACATTTTTCTGCCCTGGAGTAAGCAGTTCTCGTTTAGGCCACTGTTTTCTGAAGTAGTGATGTTGTCTGTCCAATATCCCACTCACACAGAAAGTAACATAACTTTGTGTAGCCGATCTGCAAGTCGAGCAACAGAGCAAAGACCTTTAAATCCCCACAAATGCCCCAGTTATGCTTTTTTATGCTGAATCTTTTACAGAAGTAGTTTCGTGTTTTCATAGGACTCTTTCTTATTAGCGGAATGGTCTAGGGGTACAGATGGGAATTTATTCCCCCTTTGAAGAAGCACAAGTGGGCCCGGTAGCTCAGTCGGTATAGCGACTGACTACGGGCTGGACGGTCCGGGATCGAATCCCGGTGGGGACGAGATTTTCCGCCCGTACAGACCGGCCCTTGGCCCACCCAGCCTCCTGTAAAATGAGTACCGCTCCTTTCCCGGGCTAAAGTGCGGTCGGGGCGTGCTACTGACCGCTCACCCCCTTCTAGTGCCGCGGTCATTGAAGAGTAGAGCTATACCTCTACCCAGCCTCTGGGCCACACCGGGCCTCCTGTAACGGGATCACTTTACCTTTACCTTATTTATGAAGAAGCACAGATCTAAGTCAACTTTTGAAGAGTCAGTAAATAAACGCCACTCCTCAGTTGGAACGTGTCGGTGTCCAAGAGCCTCTGTAATAGAGCAAACATCATTACAAAATACCAGATCTTTTTTTTTATACAAAAAAATTCTTCGAATTCATTTTAGCAATTACATAAGAGAAGATTCCAGCCTTTTAGTCTGGAACCTAGAAGTTCAGCCTTATAGGCAAATTCAAATCACGGACAAGGTCGTTAAGATCTCCTTGTGTTAATAATTGGGGTTCAGATGAGGAACAGCTTGCTTCAAATGTCGGATTGCAATCAACATTGTACCCTTCTTGCTGTCCGTGATCTTCATCAGAATCAGTTGCCTTCGCTAAAAGTCTGATTGAAGGCTTTGGTACAGGCAACTAAGTGGGACAGGCCTCATTGCTGATGGAAAATCTAGATATTTCACTGTGTGTTTGGATTTTGAGGTGATCCCTGTTATATCTGTTCAGTAAAAGTAACAATGGGATGAGTGGTCTTTTGGTTCCCTCCAAACCATGGGAACGGCGAGCAGCATTGGCGCGACCCATCTTGTTAGAAGCCTCACACACGTTCCACAACAAATATGACGGGTCCAACATTTATCTTGGTGACCCACTTTACGCCCAAAATAAAGCCCACAACATTTCTTAATGAGCGGGGTGAAATTTCGCCTCTGAGGTTTGAAGGTCAATTCACCACACACGTAGCAGAAGGTGTTCGGATGATTTGAACACTTCCTTGGCATGATGAAATTATAATAAATCCAATCCTTTTACACAAAACACTTCACTAAATAAAACACACAACACTTGCAACTTATCACAGCGCAATCCGGCACACCACTAAAAGTGCGGTGTTCCTCAAGCGGAACTTGCTGTTAGTTTCATGTCCCAACGTGTCAATACATGTCTGAGCCTTCGCAGTCTGGCTGTATGTGATTGGGCTCAGATGCCTACTGTGTTTGTTATGATTACGTTTTCATGACTACCCCATGTTTAAAATATGTGATAAAGTCCATCAGCCATATTTAAAACCTAATGGTAGCGTAACAAAAAAGCGAAATTCGCTAAAATAGCATTTTAAAAAATTGTCACACAAAAACTGTAGGCGTTAGAGAAATTCTAATAACATATTTGAATTAAGCGTGAAAAAATACACAAGAAACACAGTTTAGTTTTCATGTGACAAAAAATATGTTTAGCGGTGTTACGTGATTCTTGATGTATCTACCGTTTCTGAATTGAAAGTTGGGTTGGCTGGTAAATTCGCTGGAAGTTTGTAGTCATTGCTGAAATAAAACCCGCTTCGAAGGAAAGAAAACGCTTAGAAGTTCATAAAAATAATATTTCATTTTTAGTCTTTTGTAAATAGCGACTTGCTACGGGCTGGACGATTCGAGGATCGATTCCCGGTGGGGGCAGGATTTTTCGCATCCGTCCAGTCTGGCCCCGACGCCCACCCAGCCCCTTGCACAATGTGTACCGGGTCTCATTCTCGGGTATAAATCGGGTGGGGCGTGGCGTTGACCAACCACCACATCTAGCGCTAAGGTTAAAGAAAGAGTAGAGCTATATTTGTAGTCTCCCTCTATGCCTTCATGGCAGGTTATGGGATGAACTTTACCTTTACCTCGTATCAGGTAAGACTTTACTGCATGAACTTAATATGTTAGTTTGTTTCAGCCTTTTAAACTAGTGTTTTAAGATTTTGTAGTTAGGCAGTTTGGTAGAGGCTGTGAATGTAAAGTCAGTACAGACACTCCACGAATAAGCGAATTTTAAAAATAAAAAATCTGAAAAGTAACCTTTTTGAAACGCGCCAAGTTTACTTGGGGAAATTGAAACGCAGTGAGAGGAAAGTGATGGAATAATACTGCTGGGCGATGACTCAGTTGACGAAATGATCATGCTGGTGCGGCCGATCAGGTTCCATTGTGCTAGGATTTTGGTTTAAACTGGACTCCCTTGTGTGTGTGTGTGTGTGTGTGTGTGTGTGTGTGCATATAAATATATGTTTGTGTGTGTGTATACACACACACACACACACATATTTGACCACACGCCTAATCAATTCCGAACTGCGCAAAATTCGACGTGCTTCGGAACTTCGCAACGTAACTAGTGTGTAGATAGCGGAGTGTCTGTGTACAGTTACTGTCGCTCGTAAAAGGATCCCATCACCCGTCCCAAATAATTGTCAACCTTTTATTTAAAATGGCCAAAAGAAACCACCACGTGCATTTTGCGTACTTATCGTTTCATTACGTGTGTCGAATTCGTATCGCCGAAATACACACCAGTTTTACATTGTTTATTCCGTGCATGACGATGTAAATAACTGATGTAACAGAAACAAATGTACTCTTCCATAATTTACGCATACAATCTGTTACATCCGGTAGTGTCCTATGGAGCGGAAGCATGGGCGTTGACGAAGAAAGAACAACAAGCTCTGCTAATTTTTGAAAGGAAAATATTTAGAAGAATACGAGTATATGGTCCTAAATATGAAAACGGGGAATGGAAAAGTCGGACGAATCGAGAACTAGAAGAGATGAGCAAAGGAGAAAATGGATAAAAGGGCAAAGAATAAGCTGGTTAGGTCACCTAGAGAGAATGGAGGAAGATAGGATGCCCAAAAAGATCTTCACTCAAGAACTGGAAGGGACGAGAAGAAGGGGAAGACTCAGGAAAAGATGTAAAGAGGAAGTACAAAGAGATCTTCAAGTGCTGGGAGTGAGAAGATGGAGAGAGTTGGTGGCAGATAGGAAAAAATGGAAGGACATTGTTCGACAGGCCAAAGCCCACAGTGGGCTTTAGTGCCAATGGAATAATAATAATAATAATAATAATAATAATAATAATCTGTTACATAGCTTCTACATGTTTCGGCGCTATTATTTCTCGGCCTATTTCATTGTCGTATGTTTTAAAGAAATTTTTGTCTCAGCTCCCGGAAGATGACGAAATAATGGCGCCGACATATGTAGGAGTTACGTAAAAGAGTGTACACATCAATTTTAGAATAGTGCATTTATTGGTGTTACACGAATTGTTTTGTACACACGACTGTTGCTTGCAGCGTAGTGCTGCGTTTATGTATGCAGCGTCAAGTTTATCAACTGGTATTTAGATTTGCTATTTGTGTGGAGTCGCTAGTGAGCTTGTGCAGTGTGCGTTAAATCAAACCGTGCAGAGCTAGGGCGTTGTTTACCGCCACATTGTACAGTGTTCAAAAGGCGGACGGACTCGTGCATCAAATAGGTAAGCCTACATCACTGGTACCGTCTGTGCTCCTATTTTGACAGTTGCTTCTTTTTTTCCTCTTATTCATCAGCGACGGCTTGTTCCGTCTTGACTGTTTCGAGTCAGCGTCTCCCCCCCCCCCCCCCCCCCCTTTTTTTTCAACCCACAACAACAAAAAAAAAAAAAACAAAAAAAATAATATTCTCCCCCCAACAG
>Ga0123353_10005374_pt1 | contig 16793 bp, 15 predicted proteins | sample TergutLab28metaG_3_FD_92763 | JGI IMG/M metagenome (GOLD analysis project Ga0123353, IMG submission 92763) | Labiotermes labralis P3 segment gut microbial communities from Petit-Saut dam, French Guiana - Lab288 P3 | ecosystem: Host-associated > Arthropoda: Insects > Digestive system > Gut ...
CCTGTTCTTTGCGCTTACATTTGCTCCTGTAAGAGTATTTAAAAGAGTTGATTTTCCTGCATTTGTATAACCTGCAATTGCGCAGGAAAAAACTTCACTGCTTTCTCTTAACTTTCTTCGTGTCTGCCGCTGTTTTATGATATCATCAAGTTCTTTTTTTAGTGTTGTTATTTTTTTTCGAAGGAGTCTTCGGTCAGTTTCGATCTGTGTTTCTCCGGATCCTTTTGCACCGTAATGTCCTCCTCTTTGCCTGGAAAGATGTTTCCAAGCACCCACAAGCCTTGGCAGCATATATTGATTATAAGCAAGTTCTACCTGCAGCAAAGCCTCTTTTGTTTTTGCCCGTTCTCCAAAAATATTTATTATAACTTCCCTGCGGTCTATTACCCTTTTTTTTGATAATTCTTCCCAGTTTTTCTGCTGCGAAGGAGAGAGATCCTCATCAAATACAATAAGAGATGAATCTGAATCCAAAGCTTTTGATATTATCTCTTCTGTTTGCCCTTTTCCTGTAAGAAAAGCAGGAGAAGTTTTTTTTACAGAAACAACACTTCTTCCTGCGGTTTCTACTCCAAGTGTTTGAAGAAGAGATGAGAGTTCATCGCAATGAGTATTTATATTTTCTTTTCCGACACTACCGCTTTCACCGGGAATTCTATTGTTGCTAAAATTGATACCTACGATCCATGCTTTTTCTATATCTACTGTATTTTCTGCTTCTGTTTTGTACATGCTGCAATTTTAACATATTTTATAAATAATAGCAAAAGGGTGAGGGGCTTGCCCTGTTGTATATTTCTTTTTATTATTGTTTAGTGGAAAAACCTAATTCTCCTCCAGACTGTTTAAAATGTGTTTATTTCAAAGTGACTTGGGATGAAAAATTTCCCCGTTCATGTTCTGTTTTTAATGTAAAATGCATGGAGCTTCCATCTTTTGCTGTTCTTCGGAATACAGGGAATAATTGTCCTGCTTTTAAAGATTCAGGAAAAGTAAAGTAAAAACCTGGCTTGAAAATGATTGATAATGGTTTTAAAATAACCGTATGCTAATAACAGACCTCATAGAGAAAAAGAAACAGGGAGAACCTCTTTCTTCCGAAGAAATCAATTTTTTTATCAAAGGATATGTTGATGGAACAATTCCTGATTATCAGGCAGCTGCATTATTAATGGCAGTTTGGTTTAAAGGGATGGATTACCGTGAAACAACAGACCTTACGCTTTCAATGGCTCACTCCGGAGATGTCGTAGACCTTTCGGAAATATCCGGCATAAAAGTAGATAAGCATTCCACAGGCGGGGTAAGCGACGGAACAACTCTCATAGTAGCTCCTCTGGTCGCAGCCTGCGGCGGAAAAGTTGCAAAGATGTCCGGCAGGGGACTTGGTCATACTGGCGGTACCCTGGATAAACTTGAATCCATTCCAGGTTTTTCGGTGAATATCGGGATGAAGAGATTTATTGAAATAGTATCAGAGGCAGGACTTTCTCTTGTAGGTCAGGATAAAGATCTTGTTCCTGCGGATAAAAAACTCTATGCGCTCCGCGATGTTACAGGAACAGTAGATAATATCTCTCTTATTGCATCAAGTGTAATGAGTAAAAAAATCGCTTCCGGAAGCAATGCGATCGTTCTTGATATAAAAACAGGTAACGGCGCTTTTATGAGAAAAATAAGTGATTCAGTAAGGCTTGCAGAAGTAATGGTTGAAATAGGAAAACTTACAGGCAGAAAAACTGTAGGCATAGTTACTGATATGAATCAACCTCTTGGCTTTAGCGTAGGCAATGCGCTTGAAGTAAGGGAAGCAATAGAAGTTCTTCAGGGGAAGCACGAATCAAACTTAAAACAAGTAGCTTTTATGCTTGCCGCAAGAATGCTTATGGTATCGGATATCTGCACTACAGAGAGCGAAGCATTTGAAAAACTGGAAGATGCTCTTGTATCAGGAAAAGCTCTTTTCAAACTTGCTAAAATGATAGAGATGCAAAATGGAAATCCTGATGTTGTTTCAAATGTTTCGCTTCTTCCGCAAGCTTCAAAAAAAGTGGCAATCAAATCAGAAAAAAAAGGGTATATAACCGGGATTGAAACAAAAAGTGTAGGGATTGCGGCAATGATGCTCGGAGCAGGAAGAGAAAAAAAAGATGATGTAATTGATCCAGCTGTAGGTATATGGCTTAATAAGCGGCATGGAGATCATGTAAAAGCAGGAGAAGAACTTGCTATATTTTATATTAATGATTCAAAAAATCTGGAAGATGCGATTTCTCTTTTTAAATCTGCCTATAAAATAGGAGATAAAGAGCCGGACGAGCTTCCTCTTATTTATACAGTCATAGACGAATAAAATCTGATATAGAATTACATAAGAGATTTCGCTGTTGCGGTCTTCTGATTCAATCATCAACAAATGTTTTTATTGCTGCATGAGCTGCATACAGTCCAAACATTGCAGTAACAACAGGATAACTTCCAAGTATCTTTATTTCTCTTTTATACGAGGCTCCGGTTTCTTCTTCCTGATCCATGGTATTGTTTTTATTAGGCAGCTTTAAAGCTGTTTTTATTGCAGGTTCTGTTGAATATATTACTGTTATGCCTTCTGTGATCCCTTTTTGTTTTAAATATCTTCTTAATTTACTTGCAAGCGGGCAGACATCTGTTTTAGAAATATCTGCTATTTTTATTTTTGATGGATCTTTCTTTAATGCTGCGCCCATAGAGGATATAACAGGTATTTTATTTGTAACACAATATGCCAGTAATTCTGATTTAGGACCAAGAGAGTCAATGGCATCTATTAACATATCTGGTTTTTCTGCAAATATTAAATCAAAAGAATCTTTGTTGGCAAAAATATTTATCTTGTTTACTATGCATAAAGGATTAATATCTTTTATTCTTTCTCCCATTACATTGATTTTAGGTTTGCCAACTGTAGAATCAAGAGCTCCTATATGCCTGTTTATATTTGTAATCTCAATAACATCAAAATCAACAAGAGTAAAATAGCCTGTTCCGCAACGCGCAAGAGCTTCTGCTGCAAATCCTCCTACAGCCCCAAGTCCCACAACTGTGACTTTTTTTTCCGAAAGTATTTTTAGTTTTTCACTTCCTATTAATTGTGTAAGCCTTGAAAATCTTTCCATTTTTTTCAATTACTCCGCTTAGTTCTGCAATGTCTATTTTTAAAATTGATGCTGCTTCATTATAGACAGCAAGCAATCTGTTTATATATTTTTTTCCATAATAATTATCTTCTCTTGAATATTCAACATTTATGCTGTTTTCTGTATCATCATCTGATCCGGATGAAGGTGCGGGTTTCTTTGAATAACAGGTAAAATCTGTTTCAAGTAAAAGGTGATTTAAATCTATTTTTAAAATTGACTCCACTGCTTTTCGTGAAAAAGCTCCATATCTTTCAAGACCAAAAGAGGGATAGCCGCCAAGCTCTGTTATTGTTTTCAAAACTTCTGCAGACCCGTTATATGCATGTATAATAAACGGAGCTTTGATCCTGTTTTTTACTTTTTGAAGCTCTTCTGTCAAAATTCCCCATGAGCGGACACAATGTATTGTAAAAGGTTTTTCGCTTTTCAAAGCTATATCGAGACAATTTCTAAAGAGATAAAGCTGCTTCTCTGGATCTGCTCCTTTAAGTTTGTCAAATCCAAACTCCCCTATAAATGCTCCTGTTTTGAACGATATCTCTGAAAGACTATTTATAGTTTCTTCGTTTGCTTCTGCGCTGTCCCATGGATGGATCCCAATGAAAGGTATTATATTAAAATTTTCCTTATTCCTGGATAATGAAAAAATAGTTCCTGTTTCCCATAAGCTCTTTTCGCGGATATTATTGAGTATCATCCCAACAGAAATATTTTCGGATGGAGAAAATGTGATTATTCTATCCATTACCACACCAGAGTCATGTGTATAGAGATGGCAATGAAAATCGTTTAATATCATATAACCAATTATACAATTAAAATAAAAGAATTATATTAAATTTTACTGCGATTGACTTTTGTTCTAAGTTTCACTTTTGCAACAGAACATGCCAGCTTTAAAGAGTCGGTTATATCGGTTTTTGATACTACTTCCACCAATCCTTTTAGAGGTGAAACAGCAACGCTTTTTACTCCAGGAACTGTTTCAAGAGCTGTTTTAAGAATTTTTGCATTATCATGATTTAGAGAGTCAATAAGATAGATATGTCTATTTTCAAACATAATATAAATATTACATAAGCTATAGTTATTGTCAAATATAAATGATTTTTAAATATTGTAAAACAGTGGCTTTATGTGAAAATATGTAGTAATATTTTTATGATACAATAGGAACTGGAGGAAGTTATGGGATGCAATAATGAATCTGTTAATTTAAAAAACTGTAATTGCAGCTATTCCGGTTGCAGCAGGAAAGGGATCTGCTGCGAATGTATTAGTTATCATAAGTCACAAAAAGAGCTTCCAGCTTGTTATTTCCCTCAAAATATAGAAAAAACTTATGACAGATCAATTAAAAAATTTATAGAGATCAATAATAAGCCGTGATAGACAAAAAAGACCTTTACAATATAGCTGACTTTATATTAAACAAAGCTGATGAAAAAGACCTCCATGTAATAGAAGAGGTGCTTAATCGGAGACTTACTCAAAAAAACAGAAGTCCGCGGGGAATAGATATTAATCATCTTGCCCATACGACCGGAGATGCGGTTTCAAGACAGCTTTCAGCTTCAAAAGAGCAGATAAGGGAAACAGTAACTGGTTTTATAACAAATATTATAAAACAGCACGCTCCTGAAATAAGCGATAAAGAGCTTAAAGTGCTTCTTAATGAATGGGCGCCTGATCCGGAATCCATGAAGAAGAAAAATGCAGCCAAAGATAAAAAGCTTCCAAATGATGTTGTATTAAAAATGATAGATCAGTTTTTACGTTTTAGTAACGGTGAAATGTCTTTGGATGAACAGGAAGAACTTAGAGATGCTTTCTCTGATTGGCAGCAGGAATACTGGAAGGGATTCCCGCAAAAAATACGTGGCCTTCTTACACTCTATTTAAAAGGAAAAATCGATAGCGAAACATGCTGGCAGGAGATAAAAAAGGAGTTATTTAATGAGCAACAGGAAAAGCAAAAAGGAAATCAGCAAAAAAACAATCCATGATCTTGTTGTTTCTATAATAAATGAGATTATACAAATAAGAAGGAAATTACATTCAAAACCGGAAATTGCATATAAGGAATATGAAACAGCAGCTCTGATAAGAGATTATCTCGGAAAATTAAATTTAAATATATCAAAACCATATATAGAAACAGATACAGTAGGTTTTATAAAAGGAGAAGAAGAGGGTAAAACAATTCTCCTTCGGGCAGATATAGATGCTCTTAGTATTGAGGAAAAAACTTCTTTGGAATGGCGGTCATGCAATAAGGGATGCGCTCACTTATGCGGACATGATGGCCACATAGCAATATTGCTTGGTACAATTAAAGTTCTTTCGCAGCTTACTAAATATTTTCAGGGTAATGTCAAGTTTGTTTTTCAGCCAGCAGAAGAGGGTGGGGCTGGCGGAAAGATTCTTGTTGAAAGAGGAGTTCTTGATGACTATCCCAGAGTTGATGAAGTATATGGACTTCATGGTTGGCCGGAAGTAAAAAAAGGGCACTTTGAAACCTGTCATGGCGCTATGATGGCTGCCATAAATGATTTTGTAATTGAAATTAAAGGAAAGGGTGGCCATGCTGCAATGCCTAATCTGGCTATAGATCCAATTGTTACAGCAGCTTATATAATAACAACATTACAGACAATAGTCTCAAGAAATATTGATCCCATTGAAGCAGTCGTAATTACAATAACTTCCCTTAATGGTGGAAGTTCTCATAACGCAATTCCGGATTCTGTTATAATGAAGGGAACTTTAAGATATTTTAAAAAAGAAAAACAGGAATTTTACAAAAATCGAATTGAAGAAGTAATTAAAGGGATTTGCAATGCAAATAATGCTGACTATACTTTTAATTTTGACTCGCGCTATATCCCAACCATTAATAATAGTGATTGCGTAAATTTTGTAGGTAAAGTAATAAAAAATCTTTTTGGAAACGATTTCTGGTCAGATTCTGCTATGCCTACAATGGGGGGAGAAGATTTTTCTTTTTATCTTGATAAAAGACCCGGGACTTTTTATAGGGTTGGCCTTGGATATGATCATCCTTCACTTCATAACAGCCTTTTCGATTTTGATGATGATATTTTGGAGAATAGTATTATTTCAATGTGCGGTATTGCGCTTAACGCTCTTGAATGCGATATTATCGATTAACTGCTTTTATTTGATTTTTGATATAAGATTTTCCGATTCTGTAATAATTTCCATAATCGTATTGATCATTTCTTCGGTTAACATAGGGTTATTAATTTCTTCAAGCACTGCTATTAATGTTTTTTTTGTCATAAGTATCTGTTTTTCAAGAATTCTGACAGTCTCGGGATTTGTTTTTTTATCCTCATCGTTATTTTCAAACCATGCAGTAAAATGTTTTATTAACGATAGAGTTTTTTCCCGTATAAAAGTTTTCTTTTCTATTACTACAGGGTCTTCCTTGCGTTCAAGTATTGTATCTGCGATGCTGCTGATCTCGGATATTTCAAAAAAATCCTCGAGGCTTATAGCAGGATCTTCCAGCAATACTTTTCCTCCATACATAAAAGCATCGCTCATAACTTCTGTTAACATCAGAAGTTTTTTGTTATCTGATAGCGCTGTTATAAATCCTTTTTCAAGTCTGCTTACCCATTCGCCTGCATTGATGTTGTTTCTTTCAACTGCTTTCATCTGCGCAGTATATATCCCTTTTTTCCAATCATCGATCTTTAAAATCAGCACAAGATTCATAAGCGTATTTTTTGTATTTTGATTTTCAAATAATGGTGACAAATCGTATGCAGTAAAATAGAGATTGTGAGAAGAATGATCTTCATTTTCAAGAATGATTTCTGAATTATCCTCTTTATCATCTATAAGAAGAAATAAAATATTTTCTTCCCCAAAAAGGGAATATAATGGCTTAAGAGCGCCAAGGTGCGACTCTTCTGTGATTTTTTTTAGAACTGATCCATTTTTGATTTTAATTTTTATTTCCCATGGCATTATCATGGGGTTTAAGAAAGGGAGAAATCTATGGCCTGGAACAAGTATTTTTTTTTCTACTTCAAAAGCAGAAAGGTTTATTAAAAAATATCCCCCTTTGAAAAAATTTACTTTATTATTGAAACTAGTGTTTATATTATTATCCATATCCATAAAATCGTCTTCTCCACTTGATACTTAAACATACCTTGAAAATGAATAAAATAATATAATTTATTCATAAAAAATATTAAATATTAATATTTTAAATCTGCATAATTGACCCATCCGCCTGCAAAAACAAGTTCTTTATCAAAAGAAGATATTTTAAAACTATAGTTTTTACTTATTTTGTCAGCAGATAGAGTTATCATTTGTTTTTCAATATCTGTTTTAATTTCTGTTTCCAGTTTAGAGAATATACTGAAGATTTCATCAATTGCTTCAGTTTGCAATTCAATGGCAGCCATTCCGCGGTTGAACATATTTTGCCTGAAAATTCTTGCAAATCCTTCAGCTACAACAATGTTTATGTCATTTGCCTCTAATGCCCAGGGAGCATGTTCTCTCGATGAGCCGCAACCAAAATTTATTCTTGTAATAATTGCTTTTTTCCCAAAGATTTTATCTTTTGAGAAATTATCTAATTTAAGACCTTCAAGTAAATATGGCTTTAATGCTTTTTTATCAACCTCTGTCAGATATTTTGCAGGTACGATTTCATCAGTATTTATATCGCTTCTATCCAAAAATAATACTTTGCCATTAAAAGTTTTCATTTATTTCCTCCTGTCTCATAAAGGCTGGAATTAGTTATGTATCCTTTTATAGCAGATGCTGCAGCAGATGCAGGACTCATTAAATGAACCATTCCTCCATCTCCCATTCTTCCATTAAAATTCCTGTTTGTGGTAGATGCGCATACTTCTCCTTCTGCCAGAACTCCATTGCTCATCCCAAGACAAGCGCCGCAGGTTGGATTTGTTACGCAAAATCCAGATTCCATGAAGATATCGATTATCCCTTCTTTGAGAGCCTGCTTGTAAATATCAGGAGTTGCAGGAGAAACTATAGCCCGCACATTATCTGCAATTTTTTTCCCTTTAAGAACAGATGATGCGATTCTAAGATCCTCTATTCTCCCATTTGTGCAGGAACCAATATAGACCTGATCGATTTTTGTCCCTTCAAGCTCTGCTATTGGCTTAACCTGGTCAGGTTTATACCCAAATGTTGAAAGCGGCACAAGATCCGATATATCATGGACAATGGTTTTATCATAGGTCGCATCGTTATCAGATATTAGTTTTGAAAAATCAGCTGCTGCATCTTCAACAGATTTATATTTGTCTTTTATGAAATCCCACAGATATTTTGCTGTTTTTATATCAGGATAACAGATGCCGGATGTTCCGCCTGTTTCTATCGCCATATTGCATATTGTCATTCTCTCTTCCATGCTCATATTATCAATAACAGGGCCTGTAAATTCTATAACTTTGCCTGTAGCGCCGTTTACGCCGATCAGTTTGATTATGGAAAGGATTACATCTTTTGAATAAACACCTTTTTTTAAATTACCTTTTATTTCTATTTTTATTGTTTTAGGTTTTTGAAATCTGGATACACCTTTATGTATTCCAACTTCAAGATCTGTTGTCCCTACTCCTGCTGCAAATGCCCCAAAAGCTCCGTGTGTGCATGTATGGGAATCTCCCATGATTATTGTAAATCCCGGGCGGACAAACCCTTTTTCCGGAAAAAGAGCATGGCAGACTCCATTTCTCCCTATATCAAAAAAGTCTTTTATCTTGTGTTTTCTGGCCCAGTTTCGGAGTATTAACCCCTGCTTTGCTGTTTCTGAATCTTTTGCAGGAGAAACATGGTCAATTACTGCTTTGATTTTATCAGGATCAAAAACTTTTTCCATTTTTCTTTCCATAAGATCAACTATTGCTGTAGGAGTAGTGATCTCATGACAGAAAACAGCATCCAGCTTTATTACAAAAGTTTCTTCTGCTGGCTGGTCAATTATATGAGACTCAAATATTTTTTCTGCTATGGTTTTTCCCATGATTGCTCCTTGTAGATATTCATGAATATATTCTGCAACACTAATGGCATGTTTTGTCAATATGAAATTAGACTTGTTGGCCACATATTAATTTATACTCATAATAATCTGCTTTTATAATGCTGGTTTTTATGATAGATTTGTAAGTCCATTAAAATCCGCGATAATCTGCGGAAAGGCAATACCTGTTCAAAAAAGGAAATACTTTGAATTATTTTTTATTGGAAAAAAAATTTTATAAAATAACTTTTATTTTAGTTTTTGTTATATCAGCAATTTTTACTGCTGCAGCTCAGGATAGCAGGCTCAATGACAACTTGAGTCCCAAAATTACTCTTTCCCGTTCATCTGTAATAAGCATGATAACTGTTTATCCAGGGGATAAGATTTATTCTCTTTTTGGACACAGTGCTTTTCGTGTTTATGATCCTGAAAACGGAATTGACAGGATGTATAATTACGGAACCTTTAATTTTACAGATGGTTTTTTTGTCCTGAAATTTATTGAAGGCAGACTTGATTATTATCTTGATATAGATTCTTTTCAAAGAGCTTTCCGGTTTTATTCAAATATCGAGAAAAGAAAAATCTATGAGCAGGTTCTTGATTTTGATTTGGAAAAACAGCAAGCATTGTTTGATTTTCTTGAAAAAAATGGAAAGCCTGAAAACAGGGTCTACAGGTATGATTTTATTTGGGATAACTGCTCTACCAGGATCGCAGGTGCGGTCGATAAAACATTTCCGGAACTTGTTGATTTTTCAACATATAAAGGCTCAGGAGAAAGTTTCAGAAAAATGATAATGTCCTATCTTGGCGAAAAACCTTTCACAAATTTTGGAATACAGCTTGTTCTTGGAAAAGTCACCGATAGAATTCCTGAAGGACATGAAATATTTTTTCTTCCGATTTATATGAAACAGGCTTTTTCTGCTGCGGTAGTGAAAAACAGCGGGAATAAAACAACTCCTCTTGTTCTTAGAGAATCAATGATAGCTTCTCCTGAAAGGGCTTTTAATAAAGAACCCGATTATCCATTTTTTATCTTTTTATCTGTTCTGATAATCTATCTTATTTCGCTTGTTTTGCAATATGGAAAAAACAGGTCCAATAAAAATCAGATTATTTTAAAACTATCAGGTATTTTATCTAAGTTATGCGAAGGTTTGATTTTTCTTTTAACAGGTATAATAGGTCTTCTTATTACTTATCTGTGGTTTTTTTCATATCATAGTGTTACTGTTTTAAATATTAATTATTTGTGGTGCACACCAATAAACCTGATGCTCTTTGTGGGAATATTTTATAAAAAGAAAAAATATATACTTCTGAATAATTTTTCTCTTGTAATGTGCGTAGTTTATCTTGTTTGTATTGCTGCAGGAGAGCAGTATCCTCTTCCTGCTTTTTTCCCGATCGTAGCAGTTTTGATAATAGCAACTGTAAAAAAATGTTTATCAAGCAGGATTTCTAACGAATTACTTTAAGTGTTAACATAGCTTAAGGTATATTTATGTTAAAAGAATTATTAGATGTAATTACAATTTCAATGCCTGAATAGCCTGTTTTGCTTGATGCATTTTCATTTATGTAATAATTGCTATTCGGGGAATTGTCATCATTACCTTCTTCTGTAGGAAGCTGTATCTTCTCCCCTGCTGTAAAAATCATATTTTGATAGTTGGTAAAATTAAAATTTTCAGAAGTACTCCAGAGCAATCCTTTTCCGCCTGCATTTGTTCCATCTGCTTCGACAATATTTACTCCATGCGCGCGGTTTTTACCAGCATTTATTTTATTGGAATTCATATAACTATTAATAATATTTTTATTTATATGGGTAATAAGAAAACCAGATGCAGGGACAAATTTATTTTTTGGTACATCACCTGGATAATAAGGCAGGGTATATGTTTTTTTCTCAATTAACAGATATTGAGAGGAGGTAGCTGCGTTAGCAGAATCAAGAGGGATTTTATATGCTTTCCTGCTGGTTTCAATGTCTCCTGATATGCCGGTTATTGATTGTGCTGTTTTGCTATATGAAACTGTTTCAACCCAAGCAGATTCGCCTAAATAGCTGCGCTCCCATGCAAGGAGTGGAGCAGGATCTTCTCCTGCATAGCTGCCCCAACTTCCTGTTCCCATAAGGCTCCACGAACCAACTCCTAATGTTTCACTGTTTGTATCATAAAGATCGGGAAGCCCAAGCACATGGGCAAATTCATGACAAAAGACTCCTATTGAAGCGTCTCCCGGAGACATATTATATTCAGATTGAATCGTGTAACGGTTGATCCATACTCCGTCAAGAAAAATTGCCCCTTTGCCATCGCCTGAAGATTTTCCGGAATTAAGTTCCCAACTATGTGACCATATTTCGTTGCTATTATTGGAGAATTCTTCGCCTGATCCTGCATGAATAACAATAATAGTATCTACATTTCCATCATTATTGTTATCATATTTGGAAAAATCAGGAACCAGTCCTTGTGAATGTACAAGGTGGACTGCTTCGCCTACAAATTGCGCCGGATAGCTATCCAGTCCCGACTTTTTATTTCTGCCATAATACTGCCAACCTTTGGAAACCCTGACAGGTCCTACGATATCAAAATTAAGAGTGAGGTTTCCATTAGACATATCATGCCAATATTTTTTCATTGTAAGAAATGATGAGTTGGGATGGGTATCAAGAATTTGTTCAAAATAATTTGGTGATGTCTTAAAATCCAGCGGATCGCCTGTTGGTATGTTTAGGCTGTCATTGGAACAGCTCAAAACTATTAATAAATAGAGGTTTAAAAGCATATAACGTTTCTTGTTTTTAAATAAAATCTGAATTATTAAAAATATTAATAGCAGTGCAGGAATAATGTAGCCTGATTTATTATTAGGACCATTGGTTAATACTAACGGCGCACCTGTTATATGTGATTTTTCAATATCTGCGCCAAAATCAGCAAGTATAACAAGAAGGTGCATTTCTCCAGAAAAACCAGAAGCTCTTGAAGGAGAACTTCTCATCATGGAGTTATAAAGAGGTCCTTCCAGGTTGCTTATGTTTTCGGTTCTTTCTCTTCCTGAGGGGTTTTTATTTTTTGGATGAGGAGGCATTGCATTTACGGAAAAAACAAAAAATAGCGCCAGAAAAACAATAAAAGCTCTTTTTTTATAACCCATTGCCATTTTATGAACCCTCTTTTGTTATTTTAAGTGAAGTAACGTCAATACGATAGCCTCTGTCTAAAGGAGCAGAAATATTTCCTTTATTTACAGGTACGAATGAAAAACTTGTTATATATCCAAATTCCTGATCATATGAAATTATGAATTCAAGAGGTGCATTTTTTTCTGTGTTAAGACTTTCCCTTGCTTTTTTAAACATATTTTCTATGGTAAGGGACATGATAAAATCTTCTGAAAAAGTTCTATTCATGGAGTTTGTTGTCCAGTTTTGAACAATGTTGTTTTTTACTGTCATTGTAAAATGTTCAGGCGGAAAAGTTGCTCTTAAGTAGATTATCTCCTGAGTATAATTTTTTACTCCACTATTTTTCCATTGTTTTTCATATTTATTCAGATTTTTTACAGGAATGTCTTTTTCCTTATTTCCAAAGGAAAAAACCACTGTGGGAATAGATAGCAAAATAATCAATATGATAAAACTTTTTCTGTTCAAAAAAGCTCCTTTATAATGATGATCTCTATTCTTTATTACTGTTATTTTTTAAAGTAATAATTCGCATATCTTATTTCCATAGATAATAGCATTTATAAATAAATAATGTAAATAATACAATATTATGGAGAGATTCTAATAATTATGGCTTGTAAAAAAAGTTTTTAAAATAGGCTGAAGTCTTTTTCGTGACCAAAGGGTTTCTCCCAAAAAATAGAATCTGGCCACACCATTCATTGATGTATTTTTCTCTTTATCGGTCTCTCCTTTTGTTATTCCCTCTATGGGAAATAGTCTGCCGCCGCTTTTTTGTAAATAAAAATAGATATTATCAAGAAGAGAAGGATCTTTTCCAAAAAGAATAAGCTCCCGTTTAAATTCTGTATCTGCATACGCGATCATTATGAAAAGTATATCGAGTGAGTTTTTAATATAATATTTACTGATTTCTTCAAGAAGAGAAGGATCTTTTTTTAGCCATGCTTTAAGAGAAAGACTCACCGAAGAGAAGCCTGTTTTTTTTCTTCCCATAATCCACTCTTTATAATCTTTACGTAAAATATCACAGCTGGATAAATTGGAGATATTCCGCTTTTCTGTGGAAAGATTCTTAAAAAGTTCGGTTCTGTTGATTTTATATTCGGAAATAAGATAATTTAAAATTTTTATATCTTTTTCCATTGTTTTTCCTGATCTGTATGAAAGATTTGAAGTATCGAGCAATATTGCTCCTGAAAGAATGGTAGCGCTTGCTTTATCCAGTAAAAATAACCCATTATTTACTATTTTTTCCCCTACAAGTGTTGCGGTTGAGCCTATTTTTTCGATTCTTTTAACAACGTCATTATAAGTTTTTTCATCACTATGATGATCTATCACTTCTTCAATGTAATCTGAAAGAAATTCCTGTTTATAGCTGATTTTATTGTGGTCTACAAGAATCAGTTTTAATTTTTGCTTTTCAGCAAGATCTTTAAGATCAATTTGATCATTAAAAATAAGATTTTGAGGGTTGATTTCTGCTTGCGAAAAAAGATAAATAGCTTCGTTTCTGAGCCGTAAATCATCTTCAGGAATGTTTATAACAGGTATAAATATCTCTTCTTTTTCTATATTAATACTCTCTTTAAAAAAAGCATAAACAATAGATGAAGCTATTGAGTCAATGTCTGCAGCTTCATTTCCAATAACAATATGTATTATGCTCTTGCTGGAAAAATTTAATTTTGAATCAGAAAGATATTTATCAAGTATATTCATAAAAATAAAGAATATTGATATTTTTAGATTTATCAATAACAAACTTCTTTAATTTTTAAGTTTTAAGGTGTATTACAGCAGTAAAAATTTATATGCTATTTTATACGCTTTTTTCTTCTATTATGTCTGTCAAAAAGTATATACAAATATAAGAAATGAGCATAAAATGTATGTGTATTGAAGAAAAATGCAAATAGATAGTAAATTTTACAGCTATAGATGGCCGATATATAGATAGATAAAGGAAAATAAGGTAATGGTTTTCGATTCTAAATCCATGTATTCTCATGCTCTCTATATACTAGAAAAATATAAGTCAGATCCTTGCTATATTGCCAAATACCTTGAAGAACTTCTTAAAAATAATGCCTTATCACAAGAAAACGATATTTATACATCCAAAATTCAGGAAATTATTATCGAAGCCAGGAGTAATAAATGCGATTTAGAGAAACCTGGTGACACTACAGATAAAAAAGATTTGAGAACTGCAGAAAATTTAAATAGTGATGATCTTGAAAAAGCTCTTGAAAAGACAGTAAGAGAGCTAAAAATCAGAAAATCAATAGAAGATTATTATCTGCCAAAACAACTTGTAGATGCAATAATAGAATTGGGTGCTATACCTGAAAATTCCATAGAAACTAATATTGGAGTTGCTTTTCTTGATATTGCTGACTACAGCTATGTTTCAAAATTCCTAAGCCCCATGGAGAACCAGTCTGTTTTGAATGGTCTTTATTCTTGTTTCAACTGGGTTTTGAAAAAAAGATTAGGATATCTTAATAAAATTGAAGGCGACAGCATCATGTTCCAATTTGGCGGACTTACAGACCCTGTAACCCGGCACATGGAAGAAAAAAGCGCTATAAGACATATTGCAAAAGAACTTTTTTATACCTGTGTTGAACTTCAAAAAGTATGTTTTTTGTTTAACCAGGCAGATAGCAGTTTTTTTAATGCTGATATGGATCAGGAAACAAAAGATGCGATCCAGATAGCATATAATATAATTGGAAATTTAAGGTCAAACAGCGATTTTTTTAATGCTATAAATGCTCTTTTCCAGTTGAGAATAAGAATTGGTGCAAATGTTGGAGAAGTTACTATTGGTAATTTTGGTCCTGCAGGCGCAAAACAGTGGGATATTATAGGTCTTCCTGTAATTGAAGCTAAAAGAATGGAATCAACAGCGCCGATCGGTGGTTTAAGAATTTCAAAAAAATTTTTTGATATACTGATGGAAATAGGTGTAATCGAAAACTATTTTAATCAGTTTAAAAAAGAAGCCCAGTTATCAATGGGGTATTTTAAAGATATTACAGTTGATGAGCTTTTTCTGTATAAAAAAGTTCTTCTTAAAGATAAAAAGAATGCAATTTTTGAAAGCTATAGCGTTCAGGTAAGCCCTTCTTTACCTGAGGTACTCTCTGATCAGGTAAAACTTTTACTCTTTAAAGGGGAGGAAGGGATAGATAAGATTTTGGAACTTCTTGAATATTATAGAGGGAATAAGTTTGTAATTAATGCTATAGAATCGGTTTTTATTCAAAAGGGTGTTAATCTCCGTAAAGAAGAGATTTTAAAAATAATGTATCCGGCAAAATATAAACTTTTCCTGAATAAACTTGAAAGAAATGAAGAGCTGGTTAAAAAATTCATAAATCTTACTTATTCTCTTTTTGACCTTTTTGATAAACTTGGAAAATACCAGGATAAAGTCAATTCTCTGCCAGGATATGGGAAATCAGATGTTTCAGTTTATATAAAAGAGAATAATCCTTCGGATATTGGCGAATCAGTTATCTCTTATTTTAAACAAAAGAAACTTGCAATTTATTATAGAACTTATTTTTATGATATGATTTATCCTTCTATTTTTATTACTATCAGATCTTCCCTGATCGAATATATCAATAAAATTCAAGAAACCGATGTCACTGATGATATGGAGCTTTTTGGAGAGCTTGAAGAACTTGAAGCTCTTGATAGCGTAGCAGAAGATCATGACCCTTTTGATGATACAGAAGAGCTTGAATCTTTGGAAGAATTGCACGAAGAATCCTGAAAAAATTTTTATTACCTTTTTTACAGTTGACATTCCTCAATCTCTTATGATATTTTTCGCCCGTTTTAATTAAAAGACAAATTTTAAAGCTTTTTCAGGAGGAAAAATGAAAAAATGTTTTTTATATCCTGGGCAGGGAGCCCAATACCCGGGAATGGGTAAAGATCTCTATGATCATAGCGAAAAAATTAAAAAACTTTTTAAAACAGCTTCAGAAAGCGCAGAGATAAATTTAGAAAAACTTCTTTTTGAAGGATCTGAAGATGATTTAAAACCAACAGATAAAACCCAGGTTGCTGTTACACTTGTAAATATTGCCTCTTCAATACTCCTGAAAGAAGAAGGAATTGAGAGCGATCTTTGTGCTGGTTTTAGCCTTGGTGAAGTTTCAGCATTTTGGGATGCGGGAATTATTGAAACAGATACTTTGTTTTACCTGGTAAAAGAGAGAGGCCGTATTATGGAAAAAGCAAGCAGATCGCTTGATTCTCCTACAGGTTCACCTGGAATGGCTGCGGTCATAGGGCTTGATTACGATAAAATCTCTTCTGC
>Ga0123353_10005375_pt1 | contig 16792 bp, 22 predicted proteins | sample TergutLab28metaG_3_FD_92763 | JGI IMG/M metagenome (GOLD analysis project Ga0123353, IMG submission 92763) | Labiotermes labralis P3 segment gut microbial communities from Petit-Saut dam, French Guiana - Lab288 P3 | ecosystem: Host-associated > Arthropoda: Insects > Digestive system > Gut ...
CCCAGTCGTAATTGTTGCTGCCTGATCTTCAGCTCGCGCGCCGCCTCAAACGCTGATAACGGCTTTGGTGAGTTGATCGTGATGTGCTGGATCACGTCACCCATGCCGGTTCGACCTCCACGCCCTGCACCTTGCGCGCCACGAGCTCTGGCCTGCGGGTTGATGTTGGCGTCGATGTCAAAGTCGGTAGGTATGGCGTCCTGCACCGCCCTTTGCATATCTCCGGCAACAGTCTTCATGGTTCGTATTAGTCCGCCGCCGACGCCAAGGCCTAAGTTTACGCCGACCATCTTATCCGCCCACCGTGAAGGAGAGTTGATGTCAAAGCCCTGCGGGCCGGTAAATCGGTCTTTGACGCTCTTGACGAACGCATCCACTTGAGATTGCATCCATGAGCTTTTTGCTTGCATTCCCTTCCAAAGGCCCTCAACGACACCCGTGCCGATCTGCGGCGTGGAATCCGAGAAAGATTTCATCGACCTCCCAAGGTCGGATGTCCAGGAGTCCATCCCCTTCTTAAATGAGGACTGCTGCGCCGGAATATCCTTTGAGAATAGGCTCGTGAAGGATTCAAGCATGCGCCCGAGGATTCCCTTTTGTGCTGTCTGCGTTTTTTCAAGGTCGCTTGTCGTCTCCGTGTTTCGCTCCTTCTGGAGGCGTAGTTCATCATCTCCCGCCTTCTTGCGCAAGCCAAAAAGGCCAAGCAAGGAGGTTTGCTCGATTCTTTTTATCTCAGCATCGGCAGTGGTGCGTCCATCCTTAAGCGCCTCAAGGGTTTCCTTTTGGTCCTTTTTGACCTCTTTGTTATACTCCTTATTCGCCTTGCGCATGTCGTCCAAAACGTCGTTCTGCTCGTCCCGCATGGCTTCGTTGGCCGCTTTATGCACCGACCGCATCTCCTCGACGGCCTTCTTGTGCTGCTCTGTGAGTTTTTCGTTGGCAGCGGCATTTTCGGCAATCATTTTTTCGATGGCGGCGTCAATCGCGTCCTTTTCGGCGTCGCTGGCCGTTTTTCTAGCCTCGCGCAATTTCTTGAGCGCGGCGCTCTGGGTATCTTTTTGATACTGAAGCGCTGCTTTTTGCTGCTTTTGGAGATTGGCTATCTCCGCTTGCTGAGTTTTTTTGATAGCTTCATTGTGACTAGAAAACTCCTTCTTTTGATCCTTGATAGCCTTTTGCTGTGCCTCCTTGATAGCGTCGTTGTAATCAGCCTGATCCTCCTTCAAGGATTCAAGCATCGCCTTGTTCTCTTTTTTAATTTCTTCGCTTGATTTTTTCTGCACCTGCTGCCTCTGCGTTGCTTCGGATTGCTGCATGTCGATAGCGTCCCTGGAGGCCTGTGCCTGCATATCGCTCATCCTCTTTAATGCATCAGAGGCGGCACTCTCAAGGTCATCGTTCATTTTCTCCTGCCCTGAAAGCGTTTCTTTTGCGGCAGCCTGAACTATCTTCTTCGCCTCTTCTTCGGCCGCCTTCTCCGCGTCTCCGCCTCCGAAAAATGCCGTAATTAAATTACCAAAGCTTTTAAGAATCCCAGCCGCCGCATCCCAGATACCTTTCAGGATTTTTGGCAGAGACTTCACTACTTCAGCAATAATCAGTGGTGCGTTTTTCATTAATTCCACAACAAGATCAAGTACGCCTTGCAATAATGCTGGAATTAGTGTAGGAAACGCCTCTACAATGCCTTGTATGATTTGCGGCAGAGCGGCAACTATAGCCTTTATAATATCCGGGAGAGCCGATACCAACGCCGTAAGAAGTTGAACTCCGGTATCAATAATCATAGGGATTGCACTTACAAAGAAATCTACAACCCCCTGAATGATTTTCGGTAACTCCTGTATCAGCGACGGAAGAGCGTCAATCAACCCCTTTGTCAGACCAAGGATGATCTGTAGCGCCGCGTCCAGAAGCATTGGAAGGTTATCCAGCAGCCCCGTTACAATTGATACGACCGCTTCCATGGCGACTGGTATCAGTTCCGGGAGCATATCGGACACGCCGTTTATCAGGGACGCTACGATCTGTACGCCCGCGTCAACCAGCATTGGGAGTGCCGAAACAAGCGCGTTTACGATTGATGGGACCGCGGTCATCACCAGGTCAACAATCGGCGGAATAAGCCCGGTAATAGTTTCAATTAACTGCGGCAGGGCGTCACTGATAGCCTGCGCGATGCCAGGCAAAGCACCCGAAACACCCTCGACCAGCGCGGAGATCATTTCCGAGCCTTTATTGACGATCTCTGGGATCGTGTTAGAAATAGCGTTGACAATGCCGTCTACAGCGGCATTCATCTTTTCCTTACCGCCCTCCGCTCCATTAGCGAAATCCCACAGAGCATCCAGTCCCTCCGCGAATGCAGGAACCAGGCCGGCAGAGAGTTGCGCTTTTAAGCCAGTAATTGTGTCCGTGACTTTCCCCATTGAGGACTTAAATTTCAGCCCCGCATTAATCTGCTCGTCACCTAAGATGAGTCCCATGTCGTGCGCGCGCTGGCGCAGTGCATCGGTCTCCGCTGCGGTTTTATTGAGCAGCGGCTGGAGCTCCATTGCGCCCTTACCGAACAACTTCAACGCAGCGGCGGTACGGTCCGCCCCGGCAGGCATTTCCTGCAAGGCACGGATGGTCATATTCATAGCCTCTTCGGGCGACTTTCCTTTAATTTCGTCGAAGCTAATGCCGATCGCCTTGAATGCGTCCGACGCCTTGTCTCCGTCCTCCGTCATCCCTCCCATGGTCTTCTGCAAAGTTTTCATGCCCGTGCCCATGATGTCGATACTTGCGCCGGACTTTTTCAATATGTAGTCCCACTCTTGGAAACCCTCGCGGGACAGCCCAAGCTTTTGCGATGTGTTGTTGATTTCCTTAGACGCGTTGGCGGAGGCCTCCGCCATTTTATACATTCCGGTACCGACGGCGGCAGCAGCGGAGCCAACAGCCGTGGCGACACCGGCAACAGCAGTGCCTATACCCTTCAGAACCCCGCCGAAATTTTCCCATCCGCTTCCGGCGTCCTCGGCCTTTTTGCCGCTTTCTTTTACGCTGTCTCCGAGCTTATCGGCATCCTTCCCAGTGTCCGCCATTACTTTTCTGGTATCATCAAGCTGCTTTCCTGTTCCGCGCAGCCGCTCCTCCAGTTTTTCGCGCAGAGCGTCGCCGAGGGACTTGACGGTATTTTCTCCGCTTTTCGTTTCTTCCCAAAACTGCTTCAGGCTGTCCCCCATGCCCTTCGCACCTTCGACGACACGAGTTTTCATCTCAACCATACCGGCCCCTACATCCGTAAGGGATTTTGTTACGTTGTCCTTCAGTAAACTGCCGAGTCCAGCAAAAGCCTCTTTGGCGCTTCTTGTCTCCTTTTCCGTATCAGAGGAAGACTTTCCGACGTCCTGCTGCTCCTTGACCAAATCGGAAAGCCTCTGCTTCAGCGCCTGCGCTTCATCAGAATTTTTCCCCATAGATGCGGATGTCTTAACATACTCTTTCGATACGGAATCAATTTCCCGCCCGAGATCGGTGTGGCGTCTTGCGCTTTCTGCCGTTGCCTGCGCCGATTTATCTATGCTCTTATCGACTGCCGCCAACTCGCGCTCCAGCCCATTTAGAGCCGCCTGCGCTTCGTTTACCTTGACCTGCCAAGCGGCAGTTTGCTTTTCGCTTCCGCTCCCAGCTGCTGTGTATTTTTCAAGCTGCGCCTGTGCCCCGGCTAGGATTCCTTTTTGCTGATCTATGGCGGTCGCCAAAGCCTTGCTGCGGGCCGCGTTTGCTTCTTGCGACTTATCGGTTTCCGCAAACTGAGACACAGCGGCTTGCATCTCCGACTTAAGCAGGGCGTAAGACTGGCGCACGTTCGACATTGCCGTCTTGAAACTATCCTCGCCCTCTACAAAAACTTTAAGCCCTGCGCCGTCCGCCATATTGCTCGCCTCCATTCAAAATCAAAAGCCGCCATCAAGGCGGCGTTGTATTCAAGTTAATCGCTTGTGCTCTTCCGCGCATATAAAAAGCACCGCCGTAAAGCAGTGCTTTTTGTGATGTTGTGCGCTTAGGCCCACGCAGCCCTCTTCTCTGCCGCCGCCAAGAACTTGTTGACGAAGTACACCTGTCCCTTGCCAGAGACCATCGTGGTAGGCTTCTCAAGGATTCTGCCGTCCGGGAAGTTGACCACGCGCATCTTCACCTCGAACAGCCCCATCTCCATCGAGCGCTGCGTGGGCATGTTCTCACTGGACGTCCCGGACTTCATCAGATAGATTTCGATGCGTAACGCCTGTATGTTCCGCTATCACCCTGCTTGTAGTGAACGGTTCTGTCTTGCTGGATTCCAGGAACACCAATTTGGTGCCCGGCGCTTGCTTGCTGCTCATTTGTAAGACCCCTAATGGCATGAGAAAATGGCGAGAGGGGTCAACTCGCCCTTAGCGATTGCGCAATCGCCTCATGCCCTATATCCGCTGTGCGGTTATAAGCAAAAATAATTTTAGATAAGGTATTGCATTGCCTACGCGAAGGTGGTAGAATTTAGGAAAATGTGGCGGTAGAAAGGGCTGAATGAAGCGGTTTCAACAAAGAATTTTTAGTTTAATCCGTGATGATGACGAAAACCAGTTAGCGTCCTCTATCTTTGACGGTGTGATTATAACGTTAATTATCATTAATGTGGCCCTTGTAATCCTTGATACTTTTGACAATTTTCCAGACTGGGCGTATTCTCTGTTTCGGCACATAGAGATAGTTTCCGTGATTGTCTTTACTGTAGAATATCTCATGCGCCTATGGACTGCTCCACTGAAATTTCCAAACATGCGCCCATCCGTGGCCATGGTGAAATATGCGTTTTCATTCATGGAGATCATAGATTTATTGGCAATCCTTCCATTTTATCTACCTTTTGTTTTTCCGATTGACTTGCGTGTGCTTCGCATGATCCGACTCCTGCGTCTGTTGCGGTTGCTAAAAATGAACCGATATACCACTGCGCTTTCAACTATAGCCGCTGTCTTTAAGCGAAAGTCTGCGCAGCTTGTTTCGAGCCTGTTTGTGGCGGCGCTACTCATGGTGATGTCGTCCGTTTTGATGTATACCATCGAGAACCCGGTACAGCCCTCTGTTTTTCGCAACGCATTTTCTGGCCTTTGGTGGGCGGTTGCAACGTTTACCACGGTGGGCTACGGAGACATCTATCCGATAACCGCAGCGGGTCGCGTTATTGGGGCCGTCATCGCTTTGCTAGGAATTGGGCTTGTCGCTGTACCAACGGGCATAATCTCAGCCGGTTTTGTTGAGCAACTGAGGAAAGGGAAAACCATATGCCCAAAATGTGGCGCAATGATTGATTAAGCGGTGAGCCATATAAAATCTATGATGGGGTGATTTATTTGAAAAAACTATTCTATAAGCGCTGGTGGTTTTGGTTAATAATCGCCATAATTACTGGGGGAATTGTAAGCGCGGTCGAGAGCTCAAAGAAAGATGATGAATCAATTGTTGCGGCAACCGCAATATCCACCGGTTCCATCATGACAACTGAAGCGGTAACGATAGGCGAGAAAGGTAACGATTCAGACCAGTCCGTACTACAAAGGTTCATATCGACTCCGCATCCAGTTTTCTAGAGGATTTTGAAATGGCTCGCCAGTTTGCAGAAAAAAATGGATATAGTCTGAGTTGGAGATACCAAGAGGATAAGCCTTTCAATAATGCGATAGTAGCGAGTCAGAGCGGCAGTGGAGAACTGTTTGAACTAGAGCTATTCTTCGAGAACGCAGGCGACTGCCTTACCATTGAAGAGTCTTGCATATTGACCCATGAATATACAAACCTTGACTCATTTGCATTCCGTCAAAGTCACTCTTGTTATGATCCGGAAAATGATACAACTTATTACATTCTTGAGTTTGCGGCGAGAAACACCCCTGGCAATCCTGTTGATGATTTTATCGTTATTTTTCACTCTACCATATCATCGCCAGATAGTATCAAGAGTGCAACCTTTAGGGCTATCGGTAAGGGCGAGCCCTTTTGGATGAGTAAACTTGAGCACTCACAATGGGACGCGTGGAGCATGATATTTACATAAAAATGTCTACGCATCAATTCCTGAGCCATACACCGCACCATCGCTTCCTTTGTTATTTTCGACCTTTTTTCCAATCATTAAACGGCACAAACCCGTCTAGCCAATTAGCACCCTTGCTTGAAATGTATTCGCGCTTCCAGATTTCAAACATCGCTTTTTCTGCCGTTTCCTTCATTGCTTTGGTAGCGTCGTTTTTTGATGCGTTTTTCGTTGGCTTCAAAAACGCGCGTGCCGGGCGGTTGCGTTCCTTACTCCCGTACTCGATGATATTTGCCAGCTTTGCGTTTATTTCACCATCGCCGCGAGCCTCTACAAACCCCACCTTGATATTATAATTTCCGTCTCGGGTTATCTTTACCGGAGATACGCCAAGGCTGGCAACCATCTCGCTCTGAGCTGGATCACCAACCATGGCGTCACTGAGTTTTTGTTTCATGACAGGGAGAATTACCTCGCCTGCTGCTTCAAGCGCCGCTTCCGCGATTTCCGGGAACCCATTTTCAAGAGCATCAATTCCGTCCAGGAACCCCGTAGGGTATTGAATTTTAGCGCCCATATCAATCATCCTCCGGAAACAGCGCATCTAACGCCTCTGTGTCGTCCATAAGCGGCTTAGCTATGCCGAGAAATTGCTTGTGACACTCCCACAGGTCAAGGAAGTACCCAAACGGGCAAAGCCAGAATTCCTCCCAACTCATGCCCATTTGGACCGCGCCGTAATAATGGAGCCGGGTAAAAAATTCCTCATTCGTTACCCGGCTGTCGAGTTTTTTCCATCGTCCGCTCTCTCGCTGTGTATGTTCCTACCGACACCCTTCACCATGGCGTCATTTATCGCCACGTTGAAGCCGATAAGTTCTATTGGTGTTGTCAGCAGCTCGACCTCCCGCTCCGTCAGAGGCTCGCGTTTATCGTCCTTGTTCCTCAGATTATGAAGATCAGTCGCCTCGTTTGCCAGCAGGCACACGATCCACAAGTACGCGTCAATTCCCTCAGCGTACCTGTCCTGAGAAACAAGCTCCGCAGCTGGATTTTTCAGATCACCGAACTTTTCGATGATCTTTTTGGCCGCACCCGTGGTAAGCAGCAACTCATGCTCCTGCCCATCAATGACGATTACTGGATGGCTTTCGCTCATGTTGCGCTCCTCTCTACTCCACCGTCAGCGTGAAGCTCTGCGTAGCATCGGGCATCGTCCCGTTGGCCGCGTTCACCGTGAAGGTGTACACATCAGCCGTCACAGTCCCAGCAATCGCGATCAGGCCTGTCGCGCCGCCGATCGTTACGCCTGTCGGCGCGCCGACAAGGCTAAACGCAGGGGCCGGGGTGCCCGTAGCCGTCACCTGGAAGGTACCGCCTGTTCCGGCAGTAGTCGTCGTGGTGTCCGCGGACGTGATTGTTGGCGCGGTGGTTACAACGCCAAACTTAGCGTTAATCCACGCGCGGGCATCCTCAAGAGCTGTCTCCCCGCCGAAGAATTTGCGCCGCCTCCAGTCCTTCGCACGGTTCTCAAAGATGGTAGCCACAAGCGCGGAGGTGCTGTAGGTGATGCTATCCGTCTTGGCGGTCAGGGTTTCGCCCGCGGGCGCAAACTTGACCTTTGGCAGGAAGTATGCGGTATACCCCTCCACAACCCCTGCCGGCGTCTTCTTTCGCGTCTTCGCAATGAAAGACTGGCCGAGATACGGCTTCGAATCCCGGCCGTTGTCAATGACCTCGCCATCGTCCACCGCCTGGCCGTTGATCAGGGCAAGCACGTCGTCATCCTCGCCGGCGGTGGTTTCGTTCGCAGTTCCGGAGACGAACTCGGAAATTTTATCGAGCGCCACCCCGTCGCCGTAGAGCACCGCTTCGGCGACCGTCACCTGCTGGTCCACGGACTGGAGGCCGCTCATATCAAGCGGTGCGCCGTAGACATCGCCGCTAATTCCCTCTGTGAGCAAAGCGACCTTTGCTTCCTCGACGTTGACCTTGCTGTTAAATTTTTGCATCTGTCATTCCTCCAAAAAATAAAGATTTGCCACATCAATGGCATAATGAAAAAAGCCAGTATCTTTTTCGCGCTCAACGAGCCTGCGCCCGGTGATGCACATGTCCGCGCTCAGCAGGGACCGTTCAATCTTGCGCTTAACGGCCCTATAATCCCCATTGCAAAAAAGAGAGATACGTACCTCTTGCTGTTCGTCAAGCGGTCGTCCATCGCCCTCCAGTGGGTATGTGTCGTCAATCGATGTCAGGACGGAAAAAACATCAGGAGCCTTTTCGGGAAAGGCTCCTGTGTAGTTTTTAATTCCGAGCCCATCAAGGATTTTTCCGAGGTCGGTCAACAAATCGGTTTGCGCCAACGGCGGCCACCTCCTTTGCTAAAGCCTCCACGTACATGCCTCGCAGTACAATGGCGGACAAGACCTTATACCTGCTTTCCCCGCATTTAATCACGTGAAGCGGATCAACCGTTACGCCCGAGATCACCCGAAAGCGAAACATAGCGGTGGCGTCCGAAAAAGCGGCAAGATTCGCCCACTTGACGCTTCCATGCCGTTCTTCCATATAGGCGCGTACATTGGCAAGGACAACATCAGACCGGCACTCGAACTGCGCCTCGCCCGTCGTGACTTCCTCTCGGATAATGCTTATAGGCGTCGTCATCTTTCCATAGCTCATACCTTCCACTCCTTGTCCAGAGCCAGAAGATTGCTTATGGCTCGCTCAGCCTGCGCCGCGGCGTCCGGCCTATCGCCGAAAAAACCGCCCGTTGAGCCATCCCTGCTTTCGTAGAGATGGCTCGCGTACATGATTACTGCCTGCTCGGTTGTCGGTGGCATGGGATTGGATAGATAATAGCCGCGCGGCTTATTCTGCCTTTTGGCCGCCATATCAACAGCGGCTAGGATAAGGCGCTCCAACAACTCATCGTCCAACGCATGGTCAACGATCAGGTTCTTTTTCGTTCGCTCCAGCAGGCCCGCGATGGACAGCTGGTGCCTCGTGCATTTAGCCATACCATCGCGCTCCCTTCTTACGGTCCGGTCGGCGCGGCCATTTTCAGAAGCTTGATCCCCTCGGACAGAATGACCTTTCCGTCCACGCGCTGGGTCGCCATGAAGCCTACCTGGTCGGTTCCGGCAAACAGTTCGTTCAGCCTGCGGAAGGAGCGCCCGGCGCGATCAGCAATCCAGTAGTTCTGGAAGTCGCCGAATGCCATGACGAACGCATCTGGGGCCACAGTCGGGACGAATGGGCTTGTGTAGACCGGAAAACCACATAGGCGGTCCGGCTCGCCCATTGTCAAGGCGGGCTGCCAGAGGAACTGGTCGTTGCTGTCTTTCATCTTGCGGATAGCGCGGATCGTGTCGTCGTTCGTCAGGAAGGAGGCCCGCGCCCGGTATACCCGCTTCAAAGAGTATACCAGGTCGATCAGGTTCGCATCCACGATTTTAGCGCCGGCAGTGGTGACGCCGACCTCCCCGCCGTTTGCGGTGAAAACTCCCGTCGGCTTCCCAGTGCCATCACCGATGCAGAAAGCTTCCTCCTCCTTCGCTCCGAAGGCACGCCCGAAGGCATCCGAGATATAGGCCTCCAGGTTGAACATGCTGTCCTGGAGCAGCTCACTGGATACCTTCAGCATATTGGCGAGCTTATAGGCGTCAAGGCTCTTCTGGGAGAATTTTGCACCCGTCTCGGTGATTGCGGCGGATTCAGCCGTCCATGCCGCCGTTGGCGCGATCGCCTCAACCGGAATCTTGCGCTCGCTAGACGTGCTGATGACCTTTGCTATGGAGCGCACCACATTGTTGTCGTCCAGGGCCCTCACCAGGGTTGTCTCGAATTCCGTGGGCACGAGATAACCGCCGTCGGCGTCCGTTCCTACAGAGAGAGCGTTGCTCACAGTTCCGCCACGCAGCGCGGCGAAGAATCCCTTGTGGTACTCGGCGCTAGACCTGCCGGTCTTTGCTGCGTCGCCGCCCGGCTGGCCGACGATCGGGTTGCTCGTTGGGTCCCTCAGCGCTGCCTCGACCGTGGACAGTTCCTTCTCGCGCTCAATTTCCGAACCAAGAGCGCTAATATGGTTCTCCATACGCTCATACGTCGCAGCGTCGTCCGCGTTCAGCGTATCGTCGCTGCCGCGCCTTTCGTTCAGGAACGCACGGGCGTCCGCGACAGCCTTGTTCCTCTTTTCGTACAGTTCTAAAAGCTTGTTCATTGTTTTTCCTCCTAAATTAATTTCAGCCGCCCTAAAGCGGCTGTGATTGATGTGCCTTGGTTTGTGTTTTTCTGCGGTTCCTGTTTTTGGGCGGGCTTTGCCGCGCGGAACCTGTCGGAAAGCGAGTTTGTCGCGGACATGCGGCCAAACGCAAAGCCTGGCCTGTCGTCCTGCGGATCATTTCCCTCTTCGAACATGATTTTGTCGGCAAAACCAAGCTCCACCGCCTTGTGCGCGCTGATCCAGGTTTCATCGTCCATCATGTGCGCGAGTTTCGTACGCGAAAGTCCGGTCCTAGCCTCGTAGGCGTTGATAATAGAATCCTTGACCTCGTCTAGCATCTCTTTCGCGCGAAGCATCTCCTCGGAGTCTCCCCACGCGATCGTCGCCGGGTTATGGATCATCATCATACTCACCGGCGACACCTGCACCTCATCGCCGGCCATTGTGATGACGGACGCCGCAGAAGCTGCCAGGCCGTCAACCTTGACAGTTACCTTACCGGCGTACTCCTTGAGCATGTTATAGATTTGCGCCGCGGCGAACACGTCGCCGCCGGGTGAGTTGATTCTCAGGACAACATCTCCCTGTTCCTCCATCAACTCATCCCGAAATGCTTTTGGCGTTACCTCATCGCCCCACCAGGTTTCCTCCGAGATCACGCCGTCCATCCGCAGCTCGCGGGTCCCGCTCTCGTTCTTTATGAAATTCCAGAACTTTTTCATGTAGGCTTTCCTCCTTTCCTGTAGGTTTCTTCTGCCGCATCAGGCGTCAAGTGATACAATAGGTCGTCTCCATTACCTCTACACGCCTCATTGCTACAGGCGACAGCATAGCCGAACGGAAATCGCTCTATCACCATGCTTGCACCGCAAATGCTGCAAACATGTCCAACAAGAGGATTAGCTTTGACTCTACTCATCTGCGCCTCCTACAATCCCTGCACGCATTGCGGCGGAAAGGGAAATCATATTACCGTTAACCAAGTAGGCGTCACCGCCATCCTCCTGCGGTATGCGATCCATATTTTCCAGTGACCTAATGTCGTTTGTTGAGAAGAAGCCATTCTGCCGGCCTATAGAGTATCCCTCCATGCGGCTCTTGTAATCTCCGCGCAGAAGGCCGTCAATATTGAACCCAGGCCCGTACACGCGCCTATCCGCAGGAAGCAGAAGGGATTTTCGCATCCCCTGTTCCAGTCGCGAACACCATGGGCCGATGGTGAACTTAGCGAAGTCGATGGACAAGTGTTCAATATTGCTGAACGTCGCCTTTTCCAGGTCACCGATCATATGCGGAGGCACGCGATAGATTCGGGCGATTTCAGCGGTCTGAAACTTGCGCGTTTCGAGGAATTGCGCGTCTTCAGGCGGAACGGAAAGCGCTTGATATTTCATCGCCTCCTCAAGAACGGCCACCCCGCCGGAGTTCATCCCGCCATGCGCGGCAGCCCAGTCGGCCTTCAGTTTTTCCGGATCACTGATCTTTCCGTCATGCGTCAATAATCCGCTAGGGTGTCCTCCGTTTCCAAAGAAGTTCGCCCCATACCGCTCGGCGGCCATACCTAATCCAATTGCGTTCCGCGCCATTGCAATGGGAGAGTAACCAATAATCCCGTCAAATCCTAGTCCTGGGATGTGCAGGACCTCATCTTGCCGAAGTTCTACATCGCCAGTCTTTTTGCTTGGCCGGGCCTCTTCTCCGTCTCGGTTGTAAGTGTAAACAAGCCTCCCGGATGGTGCGCGGCTTACGTCCATTCGGTTTGGAAGCAACGGGTATAGCCCAATGACCTGGCCATAACCATTGCGAACAACTTGCGCGTAGGCGTTGCCCCACAGCAATAGATGCGTCATGAGCGTTTCGCGAAAGGTGAAGGACGTCATGTCCGGATTTGGCTCATCGTGCAACAGATAATACAGCGGGTGATCCTCAGCCTTTTCCCTACCGCCGTTCGTGCTGTTTCTATAGACGTGTAATGGGAGGCTTGCTACCGTTTCCGCGAGTATCCGTACGCAGGCATATACGGCGGCAACCTGCATTGACGTGCGCTCATTGACCAGCTCGCCGGAAATTGTGCTACCCATCATAAAACCCGTGCCGCCGCCAGCACGGGCCTCTATGAACTGTTCCACGGGTTTATCTCTCGCCCTGCGCCCCGCGCGTCTTTTCTTTTCCTCAGCAGCCAAGAACTAGCAGCCCCCTTTCTCCCTTGTCGTATACACTTGGACCTTCTTCTTGCCGAAGTATCGCCCTGTCAAGCGCCATAATTAGTGATACAACGCCATCAATTCTACCACTGCGCTTTTTTCCCTTTACTGGTCGTATGTTTTCATTCGCATCGGTAACAACTGTTAAATTGTCCATCTGCCAATCCATCATTGGGTTGCCACCGTGCGCGATCTTCTCCATAAAGACAAAACGCATAAGTTCCTTCATCGGAGGGCTGAGCGATATAGGCCCCTGCCTAAACTCAAGCACTGTGATTCCATCGCTCTCCAGCTCTTGCAGCAAATGCCTTGCGTTGTGCGGGTCCACCGCTATTTCATTGATTTGAAATTCCTTCGCGAGCTCATTGATTCTTTTTCGAACAAACGAATAGTCTGTCACGCTGCCGGGCGTCGTCTCAAGAATTTTTGCGCGCTCCCAGTCGTCATATCGGACATGGTCACGCTCAATTGAAGGAAGAATGCGATCCTTCGGCAGCCAGAAAAACGGAAGTACGTAATACAGGCCGTTTTCTTCGGATTCATGCGGATGGAATACAAGCACCAGGGCGGTTGTATCCTGTGTGCTGGCAAGGTCAAGCCCGGCATAACAGATGCGCCCTTTAAGTGCGGCGCGGTCAACTACGGCGCTGCATTTATTCCAGGCGTCCATGGGCATCCATCGCACAGCGGACGCCACCCACTGGTTTAGGCGAAGCTGCCGGAAGTTATTTTCTTTCGAGGCGTTCCCCTTCGCGGCTTCGCACTGCGCGAATAGCTTGCTGATCGGAACCGTAATCCCAAGGCTTGGGTTTGTCTTTTCCCAGACCGCTGGGTCCGTCCAGTCATCGTCATCGTTCGCGCCGAAAATAACAGGGTAAAATGTAGGGTCCTTCCTTACGCCGGCAATCAAGTCCTTTGCCTCGCAATGAACCTCATAGCCAATGCTGTTCATATCATTTCCAGCCGTCGTTATCGTGAAATACAACGGCTGATCACGGGCGTCGCCTGAGCCGGTGGTTATGACGTCGTACAGCTTGCGGTTTGGCTGCGCGTGCAGCTCGTCAAAGATAACCCCATGAATATTGAACCCGTGCTTTGTATTGGATTCCGCAGACAGCACCTGATAGAAGCTGTCCGTAGCCTTATACTCCAGCCGATATTGCGATTCTTTAATTTTGACCACCCGGCTTAGGTAGGGATGCATCTCCACCATTTTTTTAGCGACGTTAAAGACTATTTTAGCCTGCTGCCTGTCTGCCGCACAACCATAGATTTCTGCAGTCTGCTCAAAATCCGCACAAAGCAAATACAGGGAAATCGCAGCGCCAAGCTCTGATTTTCCCTGCTTCTTTGGTATCTCAAGGTATGCCGTGGTAAACTGCCGGAATCCGTCCGGCTTTAGAATGCCGAACACATCCCGGATAATTTGCTCTTGCCACGCGAGTAGTTCAAACTTCTTTCCCTTCCACTTCCCCGCGATGTGTGGCAAGTCCTGAATAAAGGCGACAGCATGGTCGGCGGCTTCTTTACAGTATCGCGATGTCGGCAGCATGAACTCCGTAGGCTGGTAGCTCTTCAGCATCCTCACTGCCTCCATTTTGGTGCTCCTTGCAGAAGATACGCAATAGCGTTATCGGACCCATCAAGCGCGTCTGCCAGTCCGACATCGCGGATTATTTGATAGATTTGCGCTTCAGCCGCTTGAGCGCGCTTCATGTATTCGCGGCTTGCCTTCGAGATTGGCGATTCGTATATCTGTCCGGACGTTTTGTTTTTTTCAGCAATGCCGGTATTTGAAACAGCCTGCTCGCATTGCCGGGCCCGCGCTAAACAGGTAACGTACATCTCAAGCAGTCCAGGGCCAATATAATCGAACACCTTCATTGACTTTAACCAAGACACGACAGCTGACTGGATGGATTCAAAGTCCATCTCAACTCCTATTTTCTGTGGCCCTAGATATAGGGCTGGAATTCCGCCGGTCCCTTTTGGTTTCCCGTCGTTTGTCGGCTTTTTATTCTCTTTGGTTGAAGCGCGTTTGTCAGAATTGTCCAACGGCAGCTTTTTTGGCCGCCCAGCACCTGGCCGCGCACCGCCGCTTGGCATTTTTCACACCACCTTCGTATCTTTTTTTGATTTTGCTTCACCCCTTTTGATTTATTTAACCGACATTAGTATTAATTATTAAAATGCGGGGCGATTTTTTGAATACAGGAAATCTTGCTTAACTGTCCATGCCCGTTGCAGGGCCGACGATCTACAGAGATTTTTACCCCCCCTACCTCCGCACGAGTCGACGCGCCAGCTCTTCCAATAGATCAGCATCCGTGTAGTCCTGCAACGATTTTGTAGAAGGTAAGTGAATATCCAGGGGAAAAGAAGGTGGTGAGTGTACACCAGTCAGATTACAGGCGTCGCAATGAAACAGATCGGAAAGAAGGTTGATGATCGGGGCGCGCGGAGCGCAGACTCCATTCTCCCAGTTGCGTACACTCGTGTTGGATACTTCCAGCGCTTTTGCGACACTGCCCCGCGACATATGACAGGCCCTGCGCATATCTCTGATGCGTTCGCCTATAGTCCTAAGTGGCAATCCCATTATAATTTCCCCCAGCGCCCACCCTCGCGGGCTGTAATCTCAGAGTGGCATCGTTTGCACAACGCTTGCAGGTTTAATTCCTCGTGAGTGCCACCGTCACGTAGCGGCTTCACGTGGTGAACCTCTTCGGCTGGCCATAGTCTACCCGCGCCCTCACACAGTTCGCACAGAGGATGCTTACTTCGATACGCCGCGCTGATGCGCCGCCAGTCAGTCCCATACCACTCTTTTGTGCGTGGGTTCCGCTGGTACTGGTTATAACGCCGTAACTCAAGCTTCGCATGTTTCTCACAAAATCGGGTAGATACAAGTTCCGTGCAACCTGGGTGATTGCATGGATGTTTCGGTTTATAGGGCATTGATGAATCCTCCGGTTTAACCGAACCTCTACTTAATCCGTCCGTGGTACGCTACTTCCACAAGCGTGGACGGCTCTACAAAAAATGCATAGCGCCCCCGCATGTCCCGCAGCTCATTTATCTTGCACCCCATATTCACACCCACAAAAAGTGAGCAAGACCCCGGCCCACCAAGGCCGAAGTCCCGCCCAAATATAGCACGCACACCATCGCACGAAGAATTCTACATATGCATTATATCACCACTATAGTGTTGCAAACAATTGCATCATCCAGCTAGCTTAGAGGAATCCAAATTTTAAGCAGTGCCGCTCCGTGCCATCTCCAAATTGTTGCGCGGTCCGCGTGCATCGTCTCCGCAATCCACTCCCAGGTGTACAGCCCAACATACCTGTGGCTCAGCAGCTCCCTGTACCGCGCGTCATCCACGGCCTCAATGGCGTCCACAACAACGCGGCGGTTCACCAGCGCGTTCACCTTCGCCTTGCGCAGCCTGTCGAACTCCTTGTCAATATACGCGTCTACCGCCTCCATTGAGGTGTTTCGGCCGTTACCGCCGCCGGACATCGGTTCAAAGGCCGGAACCTTGCGCTTGGCGCCCGTCTCCTTGTCCTTCACCTCAAGCAGATAGGTTTCCCCGCGCCACGCGGAACCGAAGGAAAGCGCCCGCTCCCGCAGCTCATTGATTTCCCCGGTGATTCTCCTCACCTCATACACGGAATCCCTGTACTGCTCCAAAAATTCCTTTGACGTCATCCGTTTCGCGTCACCGTGTAAAATTTCTCTTGACATCCCGCGCCTCCCGTGGTATAATAATCACAGGAAGCGCGTTGCGGGGCGCGTTGGGCAGTGTTGGCGGCACTGCTCTATTTTTTTATCTCATCCATAGGAATGTATCCGGAAGATCAGGCGGCTCGCACATTGGAGTCACCTCGCGAATCTTGCTCCGCTTCCTCTCTCTTTTTTCTTCGCCTCTGCGTCCGCAGATACCCGAAGGCCTCCCGGTCGAGCGCCGGAAGAATCAGCGCCGCAATATCCTCGTCCGTATCCGGCCCATGAATGGTTATGTTCATCCCGGATTTTGTATACACTTCAAATATTGCCATAATCTTTACACCTTTCTATTTTTCTGTTCAATCCTATGCGTTGCCGGACAAGCTTATTCCAAAACACCTAAAATATAATTCCGTCTTGTTCATTGCCGGGCAACACCCTGCAATTCAACCCAAGACGCTCAGCGCGTGCCTGTTCCCAAAGGTCTGCATCCCTGAATTTTTGCCGAACCTTTGCTATAGAAGGAATCGCCGCCCAGAACTCCACATCGTGGCGATAGACAGC
>Ga0123353_10005376_pt1 | contig 16792 bp, 13 predicted proteins | sample TergutLab28metaG_3_FD_92763 | JGI IMG/M metagenome (GOLD analysis project Ga0123353, IMG submission 92763) | Labiotermes labralis P3 segment gut microbial communities from Petit-Saut dam, French Guiana - Lab288 P3 | ecosystem: Host-associated > Arthropoda: Insects > Digestive system > Gut ...
AGGCGGCCTAAAGTATCGTATGTATTCGTTAGAATCTTTCCACTGCTGACGAGCGTCGTCTTTGCGCGTCCGTCGCCGTCGTAGGTGTAGGTTGTCGAGAAGGATATGCCTGCTACTGAGCAAAAATAGTTAATTCATCCGTTTTTAAGGGCGAGTGTTTTCGTTCACCGGGTAAGGCGTCACGCCTTAACCCCGTAAAACGCGAAAACAGGTATAAACACCTTACCCCTCGAAAATTGGGTCTACAAACCCGCCATTTATAAGGCTTTTCAAGAGCCGAAAGCGTTACTTTTCGGGAATAACGCTTTCAGCTATTTTTTCTTTCGGGCGGTAAAGAAAAACCGTCCACAAGAATGCTTGATTTAGTGTTTCAATGCCGGAGTGGTTATGGTATTATAGAAGCACAAAAAAGCGAAAGTCTTGGCGGCTTGCACCAGTCTCTTCGCTTCTTTGGCTCAAAAGCTCTTTGATAATAAAAGATCAAGTGTACTTTGGTGAATTAGTGTTTGACTTGCCGAGAGAATAGACTGGGCGTTATCACCTCCCTTGGCTGCACCGTTTCAAGCTGCTGCGGATGAATCGGCTGCTCTGCTGTAATAGTAGTGGTTTGGACAACCACCCTTTACAGCATATATGCTGTAACAATAATCCAACGAACCAATCAGATCCGGGCGGTTACAAACCCAAGTGGATTGAAGATGACGCTCTTCGGATAGCAGAAAGGGACGCCGGCTATCGTACGCCGAAAATTCGCGATAACCTGAAAAAAGCGAGACGAATCAGACTCATTGATGGCGATATGTCTCCAACGGAATTTAATTGAGGGGACACCGGGACGGTTCTCGCGTCTTGACACAATCTCAAGAACATGCTATCATGTTCTCCGAGGTGATGCAACATGCCGAGAACTGCACGAAGAAAATCCGAAAACGGCTTGTACCATGTGATGCTGCGCGGGATAAACCAGCAGCAGATATTTCACGACAACGAAGATAACGAAAAGTTTCTGGCTGTGTTGAAAGAATGCAAAAAGGTAAGCGAGTTTGAGCTGCACGCATATTGCCTTATGGGTAATCACGTGCATCTCTTGCTCAGAACCGGCAAGGAGGAATTGGAACAGATATTCAAGCGGATAGGGGTAAGATATGTTTATTGGTACAACTGGAAGTACAAGCGAACGGGCCATTTGTTTCAAGATCGATATAAGAGTGAGCCGGTTGAGAATGACGAGTATTATTTCACCGTATTGCGCTATATCCACCAAAACCCGATAAGGCGGGAATCAGCGAATCACTGAATCAATATCCTTGGAGCAGCTATCTTGAATATATTGGAGAAGCAAAAATTGCAGACACAACATACGTGAAGAGTATGATTGGACTGGAAGCATTTATCGAATATCACGGCATTGAGAATGAGAATGCATGTATGGAGCATCGCGTTACTTTTCGCCTAACAGATGATGAAGTGAAAAAGTTAATGAAGAGGATATGCAAATGTGATACAGCAGAAGCGTTTCATTACATTAAAAAATTGAAAGAAGCCGGTGTTTCCATTCGGCAAATCAGCAGATTGACGGGGGTTAGCAAAGGAGTTGTTGAAAGAGCGTAGGATGTGAGAACAGTCCCTATGTCTCACGTCTCCTGTTTGACGCTTGTACAATAATTACCCCGTCATTACAATCTCCGCCTTTACCCATTCGACAAAATGTGATAGAATCCAATTTAGGACCCCCATCACATTGTCGGGAGGACTTATATATGAGACGGACAATATCCATAGCCATCGGCATCCTCTTGATGCTTTCCTTCTTTGGCTTGCGCGCGCCCCTGGCGGAGACCGAAGTGATTTCCGTCACGGATCGCGCGGGCTTGGAAGCGATCCGCGACAACCCGGGCGCCGCCTATCGTCTGGATGCGGACATTGATCTGGGCGGCGAAGCCTGGGTTCCGATTCCGCTGTTTACAGGCGTGTTTGACGGAAACGGCCACACGTTGTATAACATCCGCATCGAAAGCGCGGGCGATATCGCGCGTTCTGTATACTCCTCCGGGCATCGGCATACGGAATTCCCCTCCTATTTTTCCGGCTTTTTCGCGCTGATCGAAGACGCGGAGATCAGGGATCTGACCCTGCTGAACGTGGACAGTAAAGTGCATATAGACGACAACTGCTTTGCGGGCGGACTGGCGGGTTATGCCTGGGCGTCCACGGTCACCCGCTGCCATATGGAGGGGCGGGTCCGGCTGGAGTGCTCCGGCAAGGCCATGGGCGCGGCGGGTCTGATCGGCTGCGGGTTTGCCACCGTGACGGATAACACAGTGTACGCGGAAGTGACGATTTTGGATACGGCCCCCGGCACGCATACCGGGGAGCATATCGGCAATCTGCTGGGTCCCACCGCCTGCGAGCAGTTCGGCGGCGGGCTGATGTCCTACGGATACGGCAGCATACGCGGCAACAGGGTCGACGCCCAGCTTTGGACCGCCGCCAAGGGCTTCGCGCACAACGGAATCCTGATGGGCATCTATTTTGTCTTTTCGTTCGATAAAAGCATCACCGAAATTGACGTATACGACAATTTCACCAGCGGCGATATCTATTTCTACGAAAAGGTTCCCTCAAGGCACGAGGTGCACGCCTATACCAGCCCGTTTTGCGGGGAACCGCATCCGCCGATCTCCGCCAAGCTGAAGTATTCCGAGGGCTTGCGGAAGATCAATCAGGACAATCGTTATGAAAACTATCAAACCCACAAATTGGGCGGCGCCCGCACCCCATTCGGCGCGGAAAAATGCGCTTCGCCGGATTACAGCGCCGAGTTGACCGCCGCAAACTGCACGGAATTCGGGTATACGCAATATACCTGCGCCAAATGCAAGTATAGCTACAGGGCCGAATATGTCGGCAGGCAGCATGATTTGGAAGAGAACGTCGTGGAGCCGACTTATGCCGAGGGCGGGTATATCGAGACCGTCTGCACCCTCTGCGACTTCAGCGCGGTTGTAGAAGAGTTGCCGCCCCTGCCGACGCCCGTGCCGGAGACGGCGGCCCCAAGCCCGACACCCGTCGAGATACCCCCGGAGGATACGGACGACAACGGCGGTGATTTCAATTGGCTGCCCATACTGCTCCCCGCGGCGCTGCTCCTGATCGCCGCAGCCCTGTACGTGTTCGGGCGTCTGCGCAGGAAAGCGCGAGACAAGGCGCAGGGGATCGAAGCGGTGAATGAAGCTGTGGGCGAAGCGGCGAGTGAAGCAACGAACGAAACAGCGAACGGCGAAGGAAAGTGAAATGAAAACAACATGGATTTTCTTGTTCGCTGCTTTGCTAATTATTATCATAGCCCTAACTTTAATATTTTCTTTGCATTCCGGGAGAATCAATTTACGGAAATCAAACGAAGATATTAGGGAGGACTTGATAGAGATTACGCCGTTGGGTATGAACATGGAGGATGTTCTAAAGGTAATTGAGGGCAATAGAAAATGGGAATTAGAATGGGCCAGAGATAATTACGGCTACGGTATAAGTCCAGATGGTCCCGGAGAAGGCCATGCAGAATCTGTGGGGGTAAAATCAATCAGAGCTTGCATCGGCGAATATGGCTTTATCTTTCGAACATATGTAGTAGTTTATTGGGGGTTTGATGAAGATTCAAAATTAATTGATATTGCTGTTAGGAAAGATGTGGATGCTCTATAAGGCATGCAAGGGAGTGAAAGACTAAAGAAAGCAAGGAAGGAAAAGAATCACGTAGGGGCGGTCATTGGCCGTCCGGGTTCCTCGTTTTCCGGCTTTCGGACGCGCAATGGGTTCCCGCCAAATGCTTGTATTTGCCGGGGTTCGGCGCACCCCTACAGGGATTATGCGGAATTACCGCACAAATTCCGGTATCATAGGAGGCAGAGATGAAGAAAAAATCAGTCATAACTGTTAGCATTATAATTGCATCAATTTGTACGATGGCGCTATTAATGTCGCTTTGCGTAATTCGAACTATTAAATATCTTCCCAATATGGATACAGTGTTGGTTATTGGAAATGGACGTTTTCAAGTTGGAAGATCTCATGTTTTATCTAATCCTGGCGACACTTCTTCCAAAGTAGAGGTTATATATGGATTAGATGATATCGAAGCTAAGAATTCGATTTCGGTTAATGAAATTCAAGCCAATCTCCTCGCATACTACGACGATACAAAAGCAAGAAAATGTTATTTGATTGCTGCTGAAGGGTATGTTGTGGTTGATTACAGAAAGAAAAAAATTGAGGAACAGGAGGAGTTGGCGAATTTTCCAAAAGAGGTGCAAGAGATTTTCAGCCAAAAGGAGTTGTTTACTGCTTTTCCGCAAAAGACGATTCCTAATAGGGAAAATGAAAACAATGTATCTATTGAGGTGAATACACCACAGAATACCGTTATAACCGCCCTCTCTACTGGTGGCGGATATATTGCCGAGCATAATGGAACGTACTATTTTGCAAATCCCGATGATCGATACAAATTGTATCAAATGGATTCGAATTTCGAAAATAAAGTAAAACTAAGCGACCATCCCAATTTTTCGAGATGGATTGAAATACAACTCTATGAAAACAAATTATACTATCTGCAGAATGAAAAATCCATATCGTGGTGGCCATTGAGCGAAACGATTTGGACACTGTATGCCTACGATTTGGTTGAGGATACTGAAACCAAGGTGCTGGATGAAAACATATACAGCTACACCATTCATGAAGGGTGGATATTTTTTTCATCTATGGACGCAGAAGGGATTTGCAAGGCGAAGACAGATGGCGCTGATCTGCAGATAGATCGAAAGGAATCCGCAGATCCCTATGTGCCGATCAATGTGCAAGTATGTAAAAACCAACTGTTTTATGGCATGGGCGAAGGGCTGTATTGGATGCAGTTGGACGGTTCAGATTTTCACGGGGAGCCCTCATATCCATATGCACTGTTGGCATATGACCAAAACGTGTATTATATCAATATGTACACGAAGGCGCTGCATAAAAGCAGCTTTAGCGAGGAAGATGATTATCCTATAAATGCTGCTTTGGTTGGCGAAAAGATAAACGCCTTCACTATTTTGGGAGATAACATATATTATGAGACCACGGAAAAAAAGATTTACAAGACAGACCTAAACGGCAATAACCCGGAGTTTGTTGCCAAAGGCGCCTATCCGATCGCAACAGGCGAATACTTGTTTTACTATTCGATTGGCAAGATGCGATCCCTCCCGCTCGGGTAGGTACGCCAATAATTTGGCTTACCCTCCATAAAACCATTGCATGCCAAGGAGTTATCTATATGAAAAGAAAAATCATTTTAGCTGCAATCATATTGATAGCTGCAATGCTTTTGGGGATTTTGTTATTTCTCCTGTTAACAAAAAAAGCGCCAGAGTATAGTTGCTCGTGCGCAAACAACAATATCGAAGCAGAAGATGGGGAGTGTGTGCATAAAGGTTCAAAAATGATGTATGAATCTAACAAGGACAAGTTCAGCAGAATTGCAGAGTGGATATATGACATCACGCCGGAAGACCAAATGTGGTATTCCTATGATATAGGGCAAAAAGATGAATTCCTGATTTCAGTTGATGTATACTCTGTGCATAGAACGGATGGGTATGTTCCTCCTAATATTGAGATTCCACAGTGGGTTCAGCAGGATATGCAAGCTATAGTAGAATCTCTCAAAGACACTTATATATTTGTGCGCACACGATATTACGTTGACGATGAGGGTATATACCATAAAGTAGTTGCGTTTGAGTACAACAGATCAAATGATCAAAATCTCTCGTTGATTACATTTGTACCGAATGACCAAACTCATTTTATGGAACCGTATATGGGGCCTATCGGAAAAATCGATGCAAAATGGTATGCTGCCATTGGCGAATCCTTAATGGAATAAAGATTGGAGTCAATGATAATGAAAAAGCATTTGATTTATGTCTTGGTATTCACGGTGTTGCTGATGGGTTGTAATGGATCACGCAAAGAGATTCCGCGTGAGCCGAAGGAACACATATTCACCGATCTTTCCGATGTAGCTATTCTCACCGCGGCTATACTCCCGCAAATGCAGGGTGGGAATTGCTTTATCAATAATGGCGCATTTGACATTTCTATATCAGAAAAACTAAATAATGGACAAATAATAAAATATTGGATATCTTTTTACGGAGATGATTGCATTTGGAAAAAGACTATTTGGCAAGAAAGTGATATCAATAAAGAACATCCGATAAAGGATTGGTGGTACAATGGACAGTATTATTCATTCAGTAATTCACAGTGGAATTCTTTTGATTATGAATTTAGCGAACTCTCCTATATCTTCTACGAGGATATATTGATAGAAGCAGCAAAAGCTCTTGAAGCGGAATGCCCTTATAAAGTAACGAGGTGGCGTTATACTACGAGCGAAAGCAATACCGGATACGAGGATTTATATGAGTATGCCTATGAGCATGAGAATAAAAATGGAGTTGATAGTATTGAATATATCGTTATTTATGCATTTATTCAAGATATGCGAAGTTTTAAGGTGGCTTCTATTAGCGTGATCTATTCTACTGGCAAGGAGATTTCTATTATTAGGGGCCCAAGCGATGGGTGGTTTTTTGAAAGTCAACGACAACGTATGAACAGAGACTTAGGTGCAGCTTCTCCTTTTGCAGTGCCGTAATCAGCTACATGTAGGCACGCCAAACGTTATAAACCGTGGGGGCGGCCATTGGCCGTCCGGGGTGCCACGTTTTTCATTTCTCAAGAGAATAGTTTGGCTCGGCAATGCGGACACTATGTACAACAGTTTGTTTCTGAACGGAAAGACAGGTGCGCCCCTATGGCAGAGTCAATAAGCTCCAACAGATTGATCCACGAGAGCTCCCCCTATTTATTGCAGCACGGACACAACCCCGTGGACTGGTATCCCTGGGGCGATGAAGCGTTCGCAAAGGCCAGGGCCGAAAACAAGCCCCTGTTTCTGAGCGTCGGCTATTCCACCTGCCACTGGTGTCACGTAATGGCGCACGAATGCTTTGAGGACGCCGAGGTCGCGGCGGCCCTGAATCGGGATTTTGTGGCAGTCAAGGTGGACAAGGAGGAGCGCCCCGATATCGACAGCATCTATATGCAGGCCTGCACAAGCCTGACGGGCTCGGGCGGTTGGCCGCTGACCGTGCTGATGGACGCGGAGGGCAGGCCCTTTTTCGCGGGGACTTATTTTCCCAAGCGGAGCCGCTACGGCATGCCGGGGCTGTTGGACTTGCTGGCGGCGATCCGGCGGGAGTGGCGGAACAACCAAAAAAGCCTGCTCTCCGCCGCCGAGCGCATCACCGCCCGCTTGCAGGCGCGGGAGCAAAAATCCGCCGAGGAGACGGATGAAATGCAGCTGATCCACCGCGGCATTTCACAATTGCAGGCGATATTCGACCCGCAATTCGGCGGCTTCGGACGCGCGCCCAAATTCCCCGCGCCGCACAACCTGCTCTTTCTGTTGGAAGCGCACCAATGCCTGCGGGATGCGGACTGCCTTGCAATGGCCGAAAAAACCCTGCAATCTATGGCCAAGGGCGGGATTTTCGACCATATCGGCTTCGGCTTCTCCCGCTATTCGACCGACCGCAAGTGGTTGACGCCCCACTTTGAAAAGATGCTCTATGACAACGCCCTGCTCGTGATGGCCTACACCAAGGCCTTTGCGATCACGCAAAACCCGGTCTACAAGACGATCGTCGAAAAGACGCTCACATATATTAAACGCGAAATGACGCATCCCCAAGGCGGCTTTTACGCGGCGCAGGACGCCGACAGCGACGGCGTGGAGGGCAAATACTATGTGTTCATGCCAATGGAAATACGCGCCGCGCTGGGCGAAGCGGACGGCGCGGCGTTTTGCCAGATGTATGATATCACCGAGACCGGGAACTTCGAGGGCAAAAATATCCCCAACCAAATCGGCAATCCCGCGTTCGACGGCGGCGTGCCGATGCAGTTGAACAAGCTTTATGAATACCGTAAAACGAGGACGAAGCTGCACAAGGACGATAAAATCCTGACCGCCTGGAACGCGCTGATGATCGCGGCCCTGGCCGATGCGTCGGTGGTCTTCAACAATCCTTCCTATCTGGCAGCGGCCGAAAAGGCCGCGCAGTTTATCGAAGCCGCGCTCTGCGAAGGCGACCGAATCTTCACCGCCTTCCGCGACGGCAAGCGCAGCACCGCCGGATTTTTGGATGACTACGCGTTCTGTATCCACGCCCTGTTGCGCCTGCACAGCGCAACAGCAGAAGCAGGCTATCTGGCGCGCGCGCAAACCCTGACAAAGCGCGCAATCGCAGACTTTTGGGATGCGCAAAACGGCGGCTTCTATCTCACAGCGGGCAGTGCCGAAGCCCTGATCACCCGCCCCAAGGAAAACTACGATGGCGCCATCCCCTCCGGCAACGCAGCCATGGCCATGAACCTCATCGCCCTCCACCTGCTGACAGGCGAACATGGCGACATATTACGGGAACACATCACCTACACCACATCAACAGCCACAGATGCGCCAAGCGGTCACTCCTATTTATTGTATGGCTTATTAAAACGGCAATACTCCAAACGCAGCCCGTCAGATTACGTTTGTGACGAGAAAGGTTGCCGCAATGCGCAATGATCAGCGCGCATGCGCAATATCGGTAGAAACGCGCCGTGTTTCTTTTGACGCAAGGATATGCCCATAAAACCAAAGGGAAACAGCATATAATCCTTATCCTCCCAATCTCTTTCAAAAGAATTGCGTCAAATTAATTGCCTAATTTTCAAAATTCCACAGCGGCCTTGACTTTGGCAAATTATGCGATACAATGCAGGAATGAAAGACACCCGCCAAACTTTGGCAGGGCCGAGGAATAAAGACTATGGCCAAACGTAATAAACGCCTGCAACCGCGCTTCTTTATTTTTCTCTTGATTACCGTCGCGCTGCTCATTGCGATCGGCTTCCTGATCAAAATGATTATCGAGAGCATCGCCGACAGGATCGCAGGGGAAATGCTGGCCCTGCCCGCCGCCACCGAGGTACCCCTCGATCCTGAGAATCTGCTCCCGGGCGGGAGCGGAGTGTTTGACGTGGAAACCCTGCCGCCCCTTCCGACCGGTACGGATTACTATATCAGCGCCGACGCCGACGCCCTGCCCGCCAAGTTCGGGTTCACGGGCGAGGTGCGCATCAACAACTCCACGGAGCAATACAACAGCAATCCGCGCGCAGGCTCCCTGCGCTTCGGGCAGGCAAACAGTTATACCTCCGTGCCGGGCATACTCACATTTGGAAGCAACCATTATCGCAACAGCTTCTCCTATGGCAATCCCCACGTCTCTACGAACACGATCAGCTATAAATGGGAATACAGAATCGGCTCACTCGGCGAGTTCTCCGGCACAAGTTGGACGGGGCAGGCCCTCATCGTGGAATGGCCGCCCGAAGTGCGCGCCGTCTCGGGCATCGATGCCCGGTATAAAAACGCGGAAAAGCCGCTCCACGAGGTGATCTATCCCGCGGCGGACGGCAATATCTATTTCATGGAGCTGACCACGGGCCAGCAGACGCGCGCGCCCATCACGGTCGGCGTCCCGCTCCTCGGCACGGGTTCCATCGACCCGCGCGGCTGGCCCATGCTCTATGTGGGCGGCGGCATGCAGATGAAGAACGACCGCGGCAACGAGGCCGCCTATATCTACGCCGTCGACCTCATCCAAAACAAGGTTGTCGACACCTTTGTCGGCAAGGATTATTTCGCCAACCGCGATGACTGGTGCGCCTTCGACGCGAGCCCGCTGATCATCGACGACACGATCCTGTTCGCGGGCGAGTCGGGTATCTATTATACGACCAAACTCAACACCGTCTTCGACCCGGCGGAGGGCAAAATCAGCATCACGCAGGGTGACCGCATCAAGTTCCGCTATCAGGGGCAGGGCTATGCCAAGACCAGCCGCGAGGGCGCGCGCTGGTATGGCTTCGAGGCCTCGCCAACCGTGTTCCGCAACTTTGTATATCTGGCCGACAACGGCGGCCGCCTGCTCTGCCTGGATATCAACACCCTGCGCCTGCAATTCGTCACCGACCTGGGCGGCGATACCGACGCCTCCCCCGTCTTGGAGGAGGACGGCAACAACAACACCGCCTATATCTATACCGTCAACCAGGTGCAAACATCGTCCTCCGAACTGCCCGAGGGCTATGGCTATGCTTCCGTGAAGAAGATCGACGCGCTCACGGGCCGCATCGTCTGGGATTCGCCGCAGGCGGTCTATGTGGGCGACGGCAAAATCAAGAGCGGCAGCCGCGCCACGCCCCACGTCGGGCGCGGCAACATCTCGGATCTCGTGATCGTCACCTATTATCAGGCGGGCGTGGTGCAGCGGGACGGCGAGGGCAACGAGAGCTACGCCGTCGGCGGTCGCATCGTGGCCTACAACAAGGACGACGGCGCCATTGTCTGGAGCATAGACCAGAACGGCGAGGCGGACTATATGTCCTCCCCCCTGGTCATCTATTCATCGCGCGGCAAGGCCTATCTCGTCTGTTGCGACCGCGCGGGCTATGTCAAACTCTACGACCCCCAATACGGCGGCCCCCCCCTCTGCAACCCCATCGCCCTCGGCGCGCGCATAGACTCTACCCCTGTCGCGTTCGAGAGCTACATCATCATAGGAACCACGGGTAAAGGCGGCACGCCGAGGATAGTGGGGATAAAGATAGAATAGCGAGCCGACAAACTTCGTTTATCGGCTCGGTCGCCGCGAATGGCGCGGCGGGCTTCACAATCGGCTATCGCCGATTGCGTGGTATAATTTCCGCCGCGCTGGTCGCCGGAAATTATGAATTAAAGCTCAGTTCCTGCTTGCTCGGGATAACAGGTAAAAATGTAGGGGCGCGATACATCGCACCTGTCGGAATCCCCCTATAATTCGAAAAAGAACTCCCCATTGTGAACAATTGTACCAATTCCTTTACATCCGCTTTCCGATTGTGTAAAATGCAAGCAGAAATTTGTTGAAAAGACAAGAAGGAAGTTATGGAGAAGCGGAAATCCAACCAGCTGGATACCCAAGTCACGGTGGCGCGCATGTATTATCGCGAGAATCTTTCGCAGGAGGAGATTGCTAAACTGCTGCACGTCTCCCGACCCACCGTTACGCGCATATTGAAGACCTGTTTGGAGACGGGCATCGTCACGATCACCGTGAAAGAGCTGAGTTCTGCCCTGCGCGCCAAGGAGGAGCGACTGGCCTATACCTTCGGCCTGAAGCGCGCCATCATTGTACCCTCGGATGACAATTATCAGGTCTCGCAGGATCGCGTCGGCGCGGAGACAGCGGCGCATTTGCGCGAGGTTCTGCCCCAAGGCGGCTTGGTCGGGCTCTCCTGGGGTACGACGCTGAACCGCATGCTCTATCATACCGAGGGCCTGTTGGATAAGCGCGCAGATGTGATACAGATCCTGGGCGACCCTTATGTCGGCTCTGCCAGCAACGCGGCCTTTATGACCGTGTCTTTAGCTAACGCGCTGGGCGGGCGCGCGCGCGTGCTGCCCGCGCCCATGCTGGTCGAGAGCGCGCTGTTGCGCGAGATGATGTTGCGCGAATCACATATGCAGCAATTGTACCGGGACTTCGAAAAGATAGATGTGATACTCATAGGCTTCGGCGCGACCGTCACCGCCAGCCACCCCTATATGGCGCAGGGCGAGAGCATGCGCAAGCTCTTTGAGGATGTGAAACGGCGCGGCGCGGTCTGCGATTTTTGCGGCACCTTCTTAGATATCAACGGCAAACAGCTGGCGAACGAATTGGATAAGCAGACCTTCTGCATCCCGTTCCGGCAGCTCGCGAAAATTCCCGAGGTGGTGGGCGTCGCCTGCGGCACGCAAAAGCGGGAAGCGGCTTTGGCGGCCTTACGCAGCCAATTGCTGCATACATTTATAACGGACGAAGCGTTAGCTGACACCGTATTGGCAGAATAGCGAGGAACAACCATGAACATTCTATTTTTCCTTACCCCCAAACAGGATGTGGCCACACTGGAGATCCGCTATACCGTGCGGCAGGCGACGGAGAAACTGCGGCGCTGTGGTTATACCGCCGTCCCCGTGCTGGACGAGGGCGGTCGCTATTGCGGCTCACTGACCGAGGGCGACCTGCTCTATGCCTTCGCGGGCAAGGTGGAGGATTGGGAAAAGCTGCCCATACGCGGCCTGTTGCGCGAAAGTCGCTTCCCCGCCGTGCATATCGATGCGGAAATCGGCGACCTCCTGCAATCCGCGCTCGCGCAGAACTATGTCCCCGTCGTAGACGACCGCGGTTGCCTGATCGGGATCGTGACGCGGCGGAAGATTATTCAGTATCTGATAAGCAACAGACCGTAGGGGCGATTGCATCGAGAGGGCGGTATATCATCGGCCCGAGAGGAAAGTGGAAAGAGGAAAGTGGAAAGATATTGTTGAAACGCCAAGGCGTTTCTTTTGGCTAAATGGTCTTCCCATATTCCCCGGCCCACGCTATGTTTCGACTTTCCGCTTTCATCTTTCCTCTCTCGAAATGAGCCCCTTCAGCCAGTTCCATATATCACTCTCAAATGCAAACTCCCCGTCCTCCGGCAGTTCTTCGTCGCTGATGATGCAGAGCGGCGGAAAGAGCACGCACCACCAATTTTGCCCGGCACCATCCCCGAGCAGCACGCGCAGGGCATTGTATTCCCCGGCGGGGTAGTGCGCCGCGCCATAATCGCGCTCGGGAAAATCGCTTACGCCCAACTCCAACTGCACGCCATAGGAAAAACCGTTTTCCCGCAGGGTGTCCTCGCAGATCCGCTGCATATCTCCACCGTTTTCCAGCAAAAACGCGCGCGCTTCGGCATAACTCTGCGCATCCGAAAAGAGCGGCAGCAGCGCGTCCCGCACCTGCAATTTCACCGCCTGATCCCCGGGAGCATCGGAGTTCGCCAGCACATGCAGGCGCAGGATATTATCGAAAACGGGAACGGGTTGCGCATCATCGTAATCCGTAGGGGCGATCGCATCGCCCGGGCGGTATACCATCCGCCCGCCCGCCAAACCTATCAACACAATCGCCAGCACAAAGGCGAACATATGCCGCAAAACAATTCTCTTTTTCATGCGGGGAGTATACCCATATGGGATTGCGTATATAACAGTTTTGCAATAAAATATTTTCCTGCCAATAAAATATTGGTTTGCTGCGTCATAGTAAGTGAAGGAAGGCAAGACAGTGCATAACGAAGAACTGACCCGACAACTGAACGCCATACGGAACGGCGATATGGCCGCGTTTGAAACGCTTTATAATGACTCGCGGACGCCCGTCTATACCATCATCCTGCGCATCACATGGGACAGGGCGATGTCGGAGGACATACTGCAAGAGTTTTTCACAAAGCTGTTTATATCCCCGCCCAAGCCTTCGGTCCAAAACCCCCGCGCTTACCTGTTCCAAATGGCGCGCAATTTGGCAATAGACAGTGTGCGGAAACAAGTGCCGCAAGTACCGCTCGAGGAGAGCAGCGCATACCAACCCTTGGACGACAGCCCGTTGCGTATGGATATTGAGAGCGCGCTGAAGCGCCTTCCCGCGCAGGACTGTCAAATCGTAACGCTGCATGTGATCGGCGAGCTTAAATTTCGGGAACTCTCCGAAATCATGCAAATCCCCATAGGTACGGTGCTGTGGAAATATGGGCGGGCTATCGGCAAACTCCAAAAATACCTTTCAGGAGATTTACAATGTAATAACAATCCCGTTGCTCTTACAGATTCTAGCGGCACAAGACCGACGAACACAGATATGTCGGATGGGGGTGGAGGTAGCAAAAAGACGGCGTTTGAGCAAGGCATTTCACTATTAATATTGGCAGCAAGAATTCAGAATGCGCACAACAGCGGCGTTGTAACAAATTGCTATAATGCGCTTTTGTATGTTTTGGGGACAGATGCAGGTAAAGATGCGAAGCACCCTGGTGTAGCAAGTGGCATGTATACTGACAATGATTATTCAAATCGAGCAATAGGGATGTCAGATCTTCTTGATGGCGTCAATGGAGATATGGCTAAATGGGGCATTGAATATGACAAGCCAGTTGAAAAATTATCAGATGCATCTTTCAATCCCGGAGACGTCATTGCTGTCTTCGCTCCAATTGGAGGTGGTGACTTTCACGTTATATTCTCTATCGATGGGAAAAGATGGTACGAATCGACAAGGGCCACATATCAAGTGCATGCCCTTGTTCCTCAGGGTGCAGTAGAGAGATATCTTGATGCTGCAGCAGGCATATATGTCTTTCATCCATAACTGAAGGAGGAAAATGCCATGAAGAAGTTAATGCTATTCCTCTCAGTTTTCGCCTTAAGCATTCTACCACCTCTAAGTACTTGCCAAAAAGAGCAAGGCATATCATTGTTCACGCCGCTCCCGACTAAAATGGTCGTGGAAACTCCTTCTCCCTTCTTGCCCTTATACATAGGCATGACGTATGCAGAGATCACCGAAGTTTTTAGCAATGCAGTGCATTTGAACCAAGGACCTTATAGTTCAAATATTGAATTGTATTGTTATGATGATACATATGTAGTGATAACAGATTACCAATCGTATTGCGTTTTATCTTGGTATGTCTATTCTTCAGATGGAGATTTGCTCTATTATGAGGGTGAAGCTCCGGTCTCTTCTTATGTTGATTGGATAGAGCCTTTGCTCAAAATGTCGGATACAGGGTTCTATGAGCGATATGGAATGGGACAGTATATAAACAGTGGCGTATTCAAGCGAAGTGCGCATTTTACTGCCTGGGGAACCTACTTGGATTTATCTGCATACAAAGAGAACGACCAAACATATTATCTTGACTGTCTGTTTGAGATTGATTTTAACGGCAACCTTATAAAAAAACTCTATGAATTAAGATTCTTTGAAGACGCTTTTATCGCCCTGCACGATGCAACGGGTACAATAGCGATCTTTGATAACAAAGCCAGCGTGGCAACCCGATGGGTGCGTTACACGGAGGATGGACAATTGGCCGAAGCTGAGGGCATCACGCCTATACACGTTGGAGATGTTGCCTTGGAAAGTATAGAAAGCTATGATGCTTTGCTGGAATACTTTGGAACTCCACACTTTGAATCATACGCCATAACAGGTTGCGCCGCCGTGTATTGTACAGATGATGCTAAGTTGATATATTTTCACATTGCGGAGGATGCGCAGTCCATAATCGCTGTAATATCCGATACCTGTTTTCCCATTGGGTCGCAATGGTCGGATTATTTGTTTTCTAAGGGAGATTAGCAAAAGAAGAAAAGAAACACTCAGAAACGGACATCACGTGTTGGGGGAAAGGAGAAACGTTGCACGCACTCGCGCTGAGGAACCGAGTAAATAGCAAATTAGGCGGCCCAAAACGCTACGCCTATTTCGGCGCGGACTGCACCGACTGGCAGTTCACGGCGAACAGCGCCATAGCCAAGGGCAACTACGACAAGATTCAGTTCTCCTTGGAATTCAGCAATTGCCGCAACGAGGTCTATTACGACGGCGCCCAGTTATACCGCGAATCCTTCTCCGAAGCGTACACCTACGATTCGGAAGGAAACTTAACAGGTTACGCATCGCTTCTCGGCCAAAAGAGCAACTTTGAGTACAACAAGAATAACGATATAGAGAAAAGCATAGACGCCGAGGGGAACGAAACAACCTACACTTACTACTCCGGCACCACGCCCGCGCCGTTCGCGCTGCCAACAAGCAAAGACAACAACATCCACCTTGTCGAGAGCGTCACCAGCGCCGAGGGCGTAAAGACGACGACCGAATACAACAGCAAGGGCCAAGTGACAGACACTACGCTTGGCACAGGCAACGACAAGATCACAGGAAGCACAACCTACGACAACAGCACAGGTCTTGCCACAGCGCAGACCGACGCGCGAGGTAACTCCGTCACAACCCAGTACGACGCCAACCGCCAAGTAACAAGCATCACCGACCCCAACGGCAACACCAGCACCAATACATACGACACAGCCCTCAACATGCTCCGCTTGGCAAGCGTGGCAAGCGGCGGCAGCGCAATCGACTACGGATACGAAGACGATCAGCTCAAAACCATAACCCGCGACGGACAGGTGTATACGCTCAACTACGACAACTGGGGCCGCAGTACGTCAACCCAAGTCGGCAGCCAAACCCTCGCGACAAGCACCTATTTCACCCTGACCGAGACCTGCTCCCGCTGCAACGGCACGCACCCCGGCCTGCTGAAAAGCGTGAAATACGGCAGCCCGGCCAACCCCCTGCTGACCGTAAGCTATGAATACGACAACCTCGACCGCCCAATCGAGGTCTACTACGGCGCAAACCTCCGCTACTCGTACGTCTACGACGGCGAAGGCAACCTGTACAGCCAAACCCTGCACGGCGCGAACCCGCGCACGACCTATTTCGAGTACGACCACGCTGGCCGCTGCATGGCGTCGACGACCAAGAGCGGCGGCATAACGCTGTCGAGCTACAAGTACGAGTACGATGAGCGCAACAATCTGAGCAAACTGACCTGCGCGCTTATGGGCACAACGTGGGCCACGACCTACACCTACGACGGCGACAATCGCCCGGCAACGACAAAGCTCTCAAACGGCAAAATCATAACCAATACCTACGATTCGCTGGGCCGAATCGCGCAAAAACGACTTGGGCTG
>Ga0123353_10005377_pt1 | contig 16792 bp, 12 predicted proteins | sample TergutLab28metaG_3_FD_92763 | JGI IMG/M metagenome (GOLD analysis project Ga0123353, IMG submission 92763) | Labiotermes labralis P3 segment gut microbial communities from Petit-Saut dam, French Guiana - Lab288 P3 | ecosystem: Host-associated > Arthropoda: Insects > Digestive system > Gut ...
GCGCCGTTTGTACACGCTGTTGGCGGAAGCTGGTTGTGCAGCCAGAAAGATATCAGCGGCGGCAGGTTTGATACGATCGCCTCGCTGTCAGCCCAGGCTGTAGAAATCGTCCGGGGTGTCAGATAATCAAGAATGGCGGAACTTCGCTAATGCGAAAACGGCGCAACTCTCAAGCAAGGAAAGGAATGGTTTAACATATGAAATACCTGTCTTTTGGCGAAATCATGCTTCGGCTGAAAGCGCCTGGCGTAGAACGCTTTTTTCAGACCCCGATGCTCGAAGCGACCTTCGGCGGAGGCGAAGCGAACGTCGCCGTGTCACTTGCGAACTTCGGCTGCGACTCCGCTTTCCTGACAGTCCTGCCGAAAAATCCGATCGCCGACGAGTGCATCCGCGTACTGCGCGGTTTTAACGTCGACACCGGGCGCGTTTTACGAGGCGCCGGGCGGATGGGCATATACTTCATCGAAGGCGGGGCGAACCAACTACCCAGCAAAGTAGTCTATGACCGCGCCGGCTCCGCGATAGCGCTTGCAGGGCCCGGCGATATCGGCTGGGACGCCGCTTTGGAAGGGATCGGATGGTTCCACATCACCGGCATTACCCCTGCTATCAGCGAAACAGCTATGCAGCTTTCCGTCGAAAGCGTAACAGAAGCGAAAAAGCGCGGGATCACGGTATCATGCGATTTAAACTATCGCAAGAACCTATGGAAATACGGCAGAAGCGCGCCGGAGGTCATGTCGGAGATCATTAAGCATGTCGACGTCGCAATAGCGAACGAGGAGGACGTTCAAAACTGCCTGGGGCTGACGGCCGACATCCAGGTCGAGCACGGCAGCCTTGACAGGGAAAAATATAAGGCGCTTTCCGGCGCGGTCCTTGAGAAGTACCCCAATCTTAATATGATCGCGATCACGCTTAGGGAAAGCGAAAGCGCGGACGTCAACGGTTGGGCGGCTTGCCTCAACGACCGTAAAGACTTCATCGAGAGCACCCGCTATTTGATTTCGGATATAGTTGACCGCGTTGGGGGCGGCGACGCTTTTTCGGCCGGTTTGATTTTCGGCCTCAATCACTATGGCGATAACAGACAGGCACTTGAGTTCGCTGTAGCGGCAAGCTGTTTGAAGCATTCTATAATCGGGGATTTCAACAGAGTGGGCGTCTCCGACGTCGAAACGCTAATGCGCGGAGACGGCAGCGGCCGCGTCCTGCGCTGATAAATATGCGATAAATTTGACTATTTTAGTGATATTTTAGTGTTGTCCCGCAATGCTCTATGGTGTATAATCCAAGATATATCAGGCGGGATAAAACGAAGATAGTTCAGTAAGGCTTGGGTGAGAGTCTGAATGATAAATCTTTCAAACACGGAGAGGCGGAATATGAAAATGATAAAGAAACTGGTTTGCTTAATAGTTCTGCTATGCGTGTTTATCACTATAAGCGTGCCCGCTCAGGCGTCGTATTTCGTGACGGCGCAGCGCTCGGACGCGGCAGCGTATGTCGACGGCAAACAGGTGGTTTTTCCCGCGTATGACATCAGCGGAAGCAGGTATGTTCGAATACGGGATATCGCCCACGCGCTTTCAGGATCGCCTAAGCAGTTTGACGTACAGTGGAACTCCGCGCAAGGCGCGATCATGCTGACGAGCGGGAGGCAGTACAAACCGGTCGGCAGCGAAATGGCGTGGAACGGCGAAAACGCTGTGATCGCAAAGGCCTCACAGGCAAAAACCTTCATTGACGGCGAGGAAGCCTTCGTATGTGTGTACAGCATTGACGGCGTAAACTTTTACAAGATGCGCGATATCGCCAGGGTCATCGACTTCCGGCTCACCTGGGACGCCTCGAGGAAGGCCATAAACATCGATACAAGCAAAAAGTCTTCGGAACCCGCTTTTTCCCCGGATGATTTCAGGCCTTGGATGAGAGACATCGACCCCTCCAAACCAATGGTCGCGCTGACCTTCGACGACGGGCCCAGTACGCACACCGTCAGCATTCTCAACACATTGGAGAAGCATAACGCAAAGGCGACTTTTTTCGTTCCCGGCACACGCGTATCACCTTACAGCCAGACTATCCTCCGCGCGTTCAACATGGGCTGCGAGATAGGCAGCCACGCCTGGTCGCACCAACTCCTGACGACTGTCGCGGACAGCAGGATCCGTACCGAGATCGAAGACTCCAATAAGGCTATCTCGGCTGTCACCGGCGTCCCGACCACGCTTCTCAGGCCGCCGTACGGCGCGGAAAACAGCAGAGTAAGAAGCGTTGCAAAAGACATGGGCGTCCCTATGATAATGTGGTCTATTGACACGCGGGACTGGGAAAACCTGAACGCCAACACCGTGTACAACAATGTAATGAGGAATGTAAAAAACGGAGACATCATACTGTTTCACGATACATACGCCTCGACCGCGAGCGCGGTTGCGCGAATCGTGCCGGAACTGATTGCGCGGGGTTACCAACTGGTGACCGTCTCGGAACTTATGTATTACTCAGGCGTGACGCTTAAAGCCGGCGGAGTTTACTCGCGCGGCGGATGACCCGGACGCTGTTTTGACCCGGACGCTGTTTTGACCGAACGCTGCTCGTGACCGGACGCTGTTTTTGAAAGGATTGAAAAAGTAAATGCACTGCATCAGAAAAATCACGGAAGACTTGACATGGGTCGGCGCGAACGACCGGCGGCTCGCAATGTTTGAGGGCGTATACAGTGTGCCTGGCGGCGTGTCATATAACTCGTATCTGCTCAACGACGATACGACCGTATTGTTTGACACGGTCGACAAAGCGGTTCGCCAAAGGTTTCTGGAGAACCTGCGCGAGGCTCTTAATGGCAGAAAACTCGATTACCTGGTCGTCCAGCATATGGAGCCCGACCACTCCGCTGTAATCATGGAACTCCTGGCTTTATATCCGGACCTGACGCTGGTGTGCAACAAAAAAGCGCTTGCCTTTATCAACCAGTTCCACGATTGCGACCTCGACTCACGCGTCTTTATCGTAGATGAAGGCGATACGCTGAATACGGGCAGGCATGTGCTTCACTTTGTCATGGCGCCGATGGTGCACTGGCCGGAGGTCATGGTCACATACGATTCCACGGACAAGATACTCTTTTCAGCGGACGCTTTCGGGTGCTTCGGCGCGCTCAACGGCGCGCTGTTTGCCGACGAAGTGGATTTTGAGCGCGACTATATGGACGAGGCGAGAAGGTACTACTCGAACATAGTCGGCAAATACGGGACTCAGTCCGCCGCCCTGCTGGGCAAGGCGTCCTGCCTCGAAATCAATATGATATGCCCGCTGCACGGATTTGTCTGGCGAAGGAACATAGAAGACTTCGTCGCGAAGTACGCGCTTTGGAGCAGCTACACCCCTGAAGAGAAGGGCGTCATGATCGCCTACGCTTCGGTGTACGGAAACACCGAAAACACGGCTGAGATACTTGCCTGCAAACTGCGTGAAAAGGGTATCAGAAGCGTGATGTACGACGTTTCTGTCTCGTCGGCGTCGGACGTCGTTTCGGCGGCTTTCAAGTGGAGCCATCTTGTTTTCGCGTCGACGACATACAACGCGGGCATTTTCGTAACAATGGAAGCGGTGATAAACGACCTTGTTTCGCACAATATTCAAAACCGCACCGTGGCCGTCATAGAAAACGGTTCCTGGGCCGCCACCAGCGCGGAGCTCATACGTAAAAAACTCGAGAAATGCCGGGACATTAACATCCTTGAAAACTCCATAAGCATCAGGTCCAGCCTGAAACCCTCGCAGCTCTCCGAAATCGACCAGCTGGCGGACGCTATCGCCGCGACATTGCCCCTGCCGGACGCTGCGGCGCAGGGTGTGCCGTCTGTGCCTGACAATGTAGACCCTATAACCATGTTCAAGTTGTCATACGGCCTTTTCGTCCTGACTACCAGAGACTGCAACAAGGACAACGGCTGCATCACAAACACAGCTATCCAGATTTCGGAACACCCGCGCAGGATCTCGGTCGCCGTGAACAAGTCTAATCTAACTTGCGATATGCTGCTAAGGACCGGAGCTTTCAACGTCTCGATACTGACGCAGAACGCGCCGTTTAGCGTCTTTGAGCGTTTCGGGTTCCACAGCGGAAGGGATACTGACAAGTTCGACGGTTTTGAAGATAACAACCGCGCAGCCAACGGGATAAGATATCTGACTGAGCACACCAACGGCGTGATTTCCGGTAAGGTTGTCGACTCTTTTGACCACGGCTCGCATATGCTCTTCATCGCTGACGTGACGCAGGCGATGGTTATCTCAAGCGAACCCAGCGTCACATACCAGTACTACTTCGACCATATCAAGCCAAAACCGCAGGCGCGGGCGGAAAAAAAGGAAGGGTTTACCTGTAAGATTTGCGGATATTTCTACGAGGGCAGTCCCCTGCCCGACGATTTCGTCTGCCCGCTGTGCAAACACGGGCCGTCGGATTTTGAGAAAGCCTAAAATTCAAAGCGGGCGGCCAATGGCCGCCCGTTGAATTTTCCCGGGAACTTACTGTTCTTGCGACAGGTACAGCGCAACGCCGTCGTCGATCGTTCCGAACACACGCACTGTCAGCGTCCGCCCGTCGACCTCAGCGTCTATGCGGAGCGGATATTCTGTGTTGTTGATAAATCTAAAATCAAGCGTACCCCAACTGACGGTCGCGTCCCTGCCTCTGGGTAGATACGCGACCGGCCTTCCGTGCGGGTATCGCTCGACAACACGAATATCGGTGTCCATGATCGACGAGTAGATCGAAGACGAAACCTGGCAAATACCGCCTCCGATCGCCTGGATAGTCTGCCCGTTGGCATACGCGGGCGCGGACCTGTAGCCGCGTTCAGAGGTACGCCTGCCTACGGTCCGGTTGAATGAGAACTCCTCTCCGGGTTCCAGAATGACGCCGTTTACCGCTTCAGACGCCAGAACTATATTACCGAGCCGGTTCGCGGTCCCGTCGATCCTCGTGATGCACTCGCCGATCAAATCCCGAAACAGAATGCTCTCGATGTCCTCTTTTGTCACTTCTGGATAAGTGTGATAAATCGCGAATGAGACAGTCATGCCTGTCTCGGTCGCGTTCAACAGATCGATGGCGCCTGAAAAATCGAAAACAACGCCATGCCTGCTCTCGGATACGGTCTTTGTATCAGGATCATATGTCGCGCTGAGCGCAGGCGTGAAAATGTCGTCCCATATCGTTGAAAGCTGACCCACATTGACGCCGGACTCAGGCATATAATAAGTGATCTGCACAGGCTTTCCGCTCGCGAGCGATCTTAGCAGCCCGTCAAACGCCAAATCAAAAATCTCCAGCTCGCTCGCGCTTACTATCCCGGCGCCCTTGACGATCACGATCCTGTCGTCGCTAACCAACGGCACGGACGCGGTGAACTCCTGATTATACATGTCCGTGAACACGTTGGTGCGGGCGCGCAGGAGCTCCATATCAAACGCGTAGCGGACCTCATAGCTCTCTCCGGGGTCCTCCTGTATATAAACACTGTACATACGCTGCAAAAAACCGACAGTATCCGTGAAAAACCCGTTTCCCCGGCCCCTGGAGTACGCCGCGTTTATCAAAGCCCGGGTGTTATGCGAAAACTTTACTTCCTCGCCGCTGATGTTCAGTTCGGAACCGTCGGGCAGAGTAATGGTCACCTCGGTGCTTCTGACCCGCGCGTCGTAAGATCGCAAATCAATCGCGCTGACCGCTTCCTCTCTGGTGAGCCATGACATGTCGACTCCGTCGATGGAGATGTTCGGGTAGATCAGCTCATTGCTGAGCAGGCGCACTCCGATAATAAAGAACGCGAGCACGACCAGATAAACGGGTATCCCGACAGCCAGGATAACCTTTATCGAGGTACGCACGCGCCTTCTTTTCAGCTTCGCCTTTTTAAGGTCCATACGCCTGTTCCCACTCCCCCGGGGCCTCTTTCGACACCGTCTACTACCAATAATACACGATAACTATGGAAGCGGTCAAGCCTTTATATGCGAGTCGAGAAACTCTATCATATCGTGAAAATACTCATCGCGCTTGGCGTCATTATGTATCGCGTGGCGGGAATCATAACCTTTCACAGTTGCTGACTCACCTGCGCCGGCGGCGAATCGAAGCGTGGCGTCGTTATCCAGGACGGTGTCGTTTTCCGCGTATGCCAGAAAGACCGGCACGGGCAGCCGCGACGCGTTATTTATGGCGTTTGCGCACCCTTTTTTCACCCCGGTAAACATGCGAAACGATATTTTGCCGTGATACAGCGGGTCGCTGATGTAAGCTTCCATCCTCTCGGAAACGCTCGTCAGCACCTCCGGCTTAAGCTCGTTCGTCGTCGTCAGGCGCGGCGACAATCCGCCCGCCAGCTTCGCGATCCCAACGATCAGCGGGCTTGGAGGCTTGTACAGCCCCAGCCATGGAGCCTCAAGGACGGCGCAGGAATAACCTCCGGCCCCGCGCAGCAAAGTGTTGACGACAATATTTCCGCCCATGCTGTGCCCGTACAGAGCGACAGGAGCTCCCGGCGCCATAAGCTTCGCCGCATCGGTCACGGAGATGATATCGTCAAGAAAACACTCGTAACCCGGCGTGATGCCGAGCCCTTTCATGTCGGCGCCCGCGGCGGCGCCGTGCCCGCGCTGATCAAACAGGACGCTCGCGTATCCGGCCTGTCCCAGCACCTGAGCAAGCTCGCCGTACATGGCGCCGTGCTCCCCAAAACCGTGGCTGACGATCACGATCCCTTTTACGCCGCTATCCGCGAAGTTGCAGGCAATAGCTGATATCTCAGCCCCGTCAGCAGCGGTAACTGTGATGTATTTCATAATATCTCCTCCGTGACTCTATAGATGCCATAATAGTATCACATCCGGAGTAATGTGAAAAGTTGCATTTTGCAACTTTTCACTTTTCTTCAGTATCAACAGCTCTCTTTATTATCTACAGTCTGTATCTTCTTGCGCTGCTCTTGAACATATCGAGCTGCATTTTGAGCCCGGCGTTTTCCTTGCGCAGCTGCGCACTCTCGATCTTAAGCGCTTCGTGCTCGTCGCGCAACTGGTCGTACCGACGGAACTGGTAATCGCCTACAACCTCATTACCGGCGTTCTGGGGCGCGAGACGCAGCTCCAGCAGCGCCTCATACTTGTCCCTAAGCTCAACATATGCCTTGAATTGCTCGTCCGTCATAGGTGACTCACCCTTCGAATAGTCAACTGTATCGGGCGCCATTATACCACACTCCGGTAACAATACAGATTACATATATTGTATCGTAAAGACTTGTATTTTACTTTAGCGGCAAGCCGCCAAAGGAGCCTCGGGCTCTTAACCTTTCCACGCGTCGAGCTGTTTGCTCAGCTGCACGATGAAGTCCTGAACATTGGTGATTATGCTCTTGGCGGACAAACTCCCCCTGTCGGCAAGCTTGTTCGCGGAAAACTCGGAAATATCCACCGTGTAAAAATACACCGGGCGTACCGTGCCGCAAGGCAGCACATGAAACATCGGCGTGATGTTTCCCGCGGCGATCGTATGCAGAGTCGTCGCCATCGCGATAACGGTGGTCGCTTTGGAAAGGTGTTCGCGCATGGCGTCCTGCCCTTCGTAGACGTCGCCGATGACCTCCGGCATGGGGCCGTCGTCGCGGACCGAGCCGATCAGAACGATGGGGATGTTCTTTTTCACGCATGAATAGACTATACCGTTGTCAATGCCCTCAGCCTCAATGAAGCGTTCCATGGAACCGTGCAGCCGCACGCGATTGAGCGTGTCGATATGGTTGTAGTGGCCGTTGCGGAAGGGTTTTTGCGTATAAATGTCCTGTCCGAGCGCGGTATTTAAATACGCCCCCTCAAGATCGTGCGTTGCTAGAGCGTTACCGGCAAGCAAAGCGTGAACAAAGCCTTTTTCGACCAGCCCCTCAAACGCTTTGCGCGAGTCCGCGTCGAAAGTGCACGCAGGCCCCATCACCCATACGATGTGGCCGTGTTCCCTGTCGTGCTTGAGCAGATCGTAGAGAAAGTCGTAGTCGACCGAAAACGCGGTTTCACGGCTGCGCCCCTGGCGAAAGGCAAAGCTCTCCTGGGCATTCGCCTGCTGCGAAAAGCCGCCCGGATAGACATAAATGCCATCTCCCCCATCCTCAGTCCTTCCGACCGCGACCATGTCGCCACGCTTTATATGCCTGAACTCGCGAACATGTATCTCCCCGTTTTCCAGGATCGCCACGCAATCCATCCTGCTGCGCCCAGCCAGCAGCCACTCTCCGCCGACTTTGAAGTACTCGGGAAAAATCGTCGTAGCGTGATACCCGTCAGGCGCGACAAAATCAGCGGGCGCCGGAATAAACATCGCGTCAGGCGCAGCGCGCAGATAATCCGCCGACAGGTCAGGCGGCAAGTAGGATGGCAGTTTGAACATAAAACATTTCTCCTTTAGACGTTTATTAGGATAGTACCATTCTATCATAACCCTGCTATGACAACAACGAGAATGATTATTCAATATAATTGGATATTTACTGAGGAACGCGCTATGGGAGGTTTGTGTTCAAAATGAGCACAAACCTCCCGCACTTCGCTGCGGGCTACCCGCTAACTTGTCTTTTTCAGTTCACGTAAAGAGCTATGAGGTAGAACATACGGCTTGGAATACTTGCCGAAATCCGAATAGGCATCCGCAGCCGCCGGACCCATTGCGTAACTTGGCGCATGGCTTTCCGTTGAAGCATGGCTCTCTAACTGTAGTCTCGCAATGCTATCCGCGTCTTCTTCGAGCTTGAATTGATCGACCAGCTCAAGCAGCTTCAACGATAGCCCGTTCATCTGTTGAGCAGCGGCGGCGCTTTCCTGCGACGTCGCGCTGTTTTGCTGGACGACGTGAGCGACCAGCTCGATGCCGGAGTTGACTTGTGAAATATTCTTGGACTGCTCGCCGGACGCCGCCGCGATTTCCGCAATAAGCACGCTCGACTCGTTAATGCCGGAGACGATTTCTTTTAGGCTTGCTGCGGTATCCTCGGCGATGCGGGAACCCAGCTCCGCTTTACTCATCGAGTTTTGGATAATGCTCCCGGTGTCCCTCGCCGCTTCCGCGCTCTTCGATGCGAGATTGCGGACCTCATCCGCTACGACTGCGAAGCCTTTGCCGTGCTGACCCGCGCGCGCGGCTTCGACGGCGGCGTTTAGAGCCAAAATGTTCGTCTGGAATGCCAGCGCGTCGATAGTCTTGATGATCTTGCTGATGCTCATGCTCGCGTTATTTATTTCATTTACCGCGGCAATCATCTCATCCATCTGACGGCTTCCCTTCTCGGCGCTCTCCTTAATAGTCGTTGAGAGCTTGGAGGTCTTGTCGGCGGTCGCCGCGTTGGTCTTCGTTTTTTCCGCTATCTCGGCTATTGAACTGGAAAGCTGCTGGATCGACGCGGCCTGTTCCGTCGAACCCTGAGCGAGAGACTGCGAACCTTCGGCGATCTGTCTGGAACCCTCTGAAACCTGACCGGCCGAAACCTGAATCTCGCCAAACATGCCGTTGAGGCTGTCCGACATTTTTTTAAGTGAAACACCCAGAGTGTCCAGCTCTGAAAGGATATCTATATTGACGGTCAAATCACCGTTCGCGACGGACTCCAGCTCATGCGCGATGTTTGTCACATGACTAATAAATGACGCGCTGCCCGCTATCGCGTTGCCCAGCTCGTCATGATAACCGGCATGCTTCGAGATGCACTCAAAGTCGCCTGCCGTACGCGTAAGGTCGCCGGTCGCGCCGGCTTTCTTCATGAATGAAGACAGCAGGACGAGCGGCTTCGAAATCAAACCTGCGACATATATCGCGATAAGAAATGAGAGCACCGCCGCGACCACTGAAACGATGATTATCAAAACAGTCGCCTGTTTCGCGGTGACCGTCGCGTCCGCATCCGCTTCCCTCGCGGAGGTGACGGCAGATTGAAGCATATCTATCGTAGCGCCTCTCATCTCGCCGATAATGTCCGCGCCATGGATCACCGCAAGAATAGCAGACTCGTACTCCCCGCGCAGCGCGCTGCTTTCTACTACGGTCCTGATCTCGGTGTTATAACTGTTAATATGATCTCTCAATATACCGGTTTCCTCGATCAGGACGTCTTTTTCCGCTTGAGACAGCATCGGATCGCGCACGGTATAGCTCTCATACGCTGCCAAAGCCTGAATGCATGTGTTGTACGCGGAAGCTGCGTCATCGACAAGCGGAGTGATCCTTGATATATCATTTAACGGTATGTACATCGTCATTGTCGCCACTATACGGCGAAGATCGCGCGACGCGCTCTGGAACTCCAATATCGCTTTCTGCCTGCTGCCGGGATACTCGGACGAATACGTGTGTTCGCCGTCCACAGTCGCCATCTGCTGCACTGAAAACACAGACAGTGCCGCCAGCAGCGTTATCACCACGGAAAAACTGACCAGCATCTTCATTTTGATTTTCATGTTGCGAAACCATTTCATTTCCATACCCTCCTTGGTCGATCCTGCGCCCTATTAAAGCGTGTTCAAGCTCTCAGGCTTGATTATTAGGACCGGGCTGTCTATCTTTTCACGCTTCGCCACCTGACGGATGAATTGCGAGGAAATCGTCCCGGTATGCTCGCTCACTACGCTCTCAATGAACTTTGTGATATACTCCACAGACACGATCTGATCAACTATAACGCCTCTCTTCACATTATCGGTCTCGATGACGATCATCATATACTGATCATCATGGCCTTCAGCTTTTGCGGAAATGTAATTGCCCAAGCCAAACAGCGCGCGCAGGTCCAGCAGCTCGATCATCTCGCCGCGCGACTTTGCGATCCCCGGGCAGTGGCTTTTCGCATCAACGATCGGAGTGATCTTGCCGAGTATCTCGATGGACAGGACATACTTGCTGTTTATACCGTATTCCGTGCCGTCAAGGGCAAACAGTATCCACGGATAATCTTCTTCGGCCCGATCAAACTCTTCTGCATCCTCTTGAAGAAGCTCAAGCCTCAACTCCTCCATAAGCTCTTTTCTTAACTCTTCTTTTATTTGCGCTCTCATTGTGTCGTCGTTCATTATAATAGTCCTCTCAATTCTCAGGTTTGCCTCCGCTGCCGGTATGTCCGTTTCCGCGTCGGACAATAGCAGTAGCCGGGTATGCTCAAAGCTTAAGTGTTAAAGCGCCTTGAAAGTCAATACCTAATTAAAAAATTTTTTCTTTTTTATCGGAAAGATGATGAAATAACACGGCGCGCGCATGTAAATATGTTGATAAAACCCAGTTTCCAGGCGCATACGCATCGATCATCCCCTTGCGGATCGTGCGTTCCCGCCCATGAATCATGCGGCCTATCTGCGAAAAATTAAGCTCTTTACTTTAATGCAACTGGAAAGTTTCATCATTTTTGCGTCTGTTTGCTTTCGATTTTGGCTATGGCTTTCGCGAGTTCCTTTTTCTGCGCGATATTGCTCTGGCGCGAGATCATAACGCGCTGCGCCTGCGGAGAACCGGCGCCGTGCATCGACTCGGTGCGGTAGCCGACGGCGGCGGCGCCCAGCGTAAGGTTTTCGATGAGACGCAGCACCTTTAGACGGTTCTCGGCCGGTATGTCAGCCGCCGCTTTCAAATACTTTTCAATGAAGGGCCCGATCTTCGGGTCCCTCAAGTCCTTTTCGGAGGGCGCCGTCACCATGAGGCCGCCCGCAATATCCTCAGCCAGGCGCGCGATCTCGTAAGGGAATCGCGTCACGTTCTGCTTACAGACGTTTGCAAGCAGCATATCAATAAGATAGCTCCCCGAGGCGGTTTTGCAGCCCTGACTCGAGCAGGCGACGCCGCAGCAGAAAAGCGTTTCATTCAGATGGATCATCTCAATGAGCTTATCTTTAATATGCGAAGCTTTCGCCGCACCGTTGTAGTCTGCGATAAGCGCCGCCGCGCCGATCAGAACATCGCCGACGCCGACCTTGCAGCCCCCGTAACTCTGGCGGTGATACCCCGCAAAACGCTCGACCAGCATTCCCGCATATTCAGTCTCTCCGTTGAGGAATACGCGCTTATATGGAACAAATACATCGTCAAATATGACGAGAGCTTCCATGCCGCCGTACTCACAGTTGCCGACGTCGACGCTGCCGCCCTCCAGCTTGCGGGTATCGCAGCTCTGGCGGCCGACGATGATAATGACGCCCTTTGTATCCGAGGGGACCGCAAATGACACAGCGTAGTCCCTGTCCTCCGGACGCATGGACATCGTCGGCATGACGATGATCTCATGCGAGTTCGTAATCCCCGTTTGGTGGGCCTTTGCGCCGCGGACAACTATCCCGTCCTGCCGCCGCTCAACGACGCGCAAATACATATCCGGGTCTTCCTGCTGGCTCGGCGAAAGACCGCGATCCCCCTTGACGTCCGTCATAGCCCCGTCCACAGTCCAGTCGTTATCCTGAACAAGCTTCAGAAAAGCGAGGAAGTTCTTGTGATACTCCGAACTGTTCTTTTCGTCGCATTCGAACGTAGTGCTGTAGAGCGCGTTCATTGCGTCCATACCGACGCAGCGCTGGAAACAAGCGGCTGTCTTCTGCCCCAGCAGGCGCTGCATTTTCACCTTCTTGATAAGGTCGTCCGCGCTCTGATGGATATGGCAGAAGCGGTTGATCCGGCTGAAGCTCAGATGTGATACGGCCGTCATCAAGTCTTGGTACTCAGCCTCCTCCGCGAGATCATAAGTCGCCTTTACCGAGTTCAGCGATGGCCTTAGGATCGGGTTATCTGCGGAACAGGAGATCCTCTCACCGAACATATATATCTCCTGTTTTAGATCTCGTATGCTCTCTACATACTGCTCGCCTGTCATCATAGCTTTTCTCACTTTCTCATGTTACTTATCACCTGTCCGTAACCAGGGTTTTCAAGCTTGCCGCCGCCCATTCCGGGGTCATTTCGAGTGCAAAACCAGGAAAAAGGCGGGTAATTGGAAATTAACGCCGCAAACAAAAACCCTAGAGTCATTTCCGCTCTAGGGTTTCCTGATGGTGGACGATACAGGACTCGAACCTGTGACCGCCCGCACGTCAAGCGGACGCTCTACCAGCTGAGCTAATCGTCCATGTCGGTGGTGGTTATTCTACAACAGCGCAAACGCATTTGTCAACAACTTTAGTCTATTCCGGCGCCGAAATAGTTGTTCCGGAATTTTTTCGGAGAAATGCCGGTCTCTTTCTTGAATACTTTTGTAAAGTAGCTTTGATCCTTAAAACCGCATTGCCCCGAGATGTGCGCTAAGCTCGAGTTCTCCTCGATAAGCATTTTTTTGCTCTTCTCCACGCGCACCTTGGTTATGTACGCGGTGAGGCTCATCCCGGTCTCCTTTTTAAAGATGCTGCTGAGATAGGATTTACTAAGGAATACCTCCCGCGCCAGCGAGTCGAGCGACAGTTTTTCAGAACAGTTCCTCTTGACATAGTTTGTCGTCTTAAAAACGACGTCCGAGTGCTTGACCTGAGCAAGGTCAAAGGCCTGCACTACAAACCGGCGCACAATGCCCGATATCCAAAGCGCGAGCTGGTCGGCGTCCGAGTACTGCTCGATCTGCGACATGAAGTCTTCCGAAAGACGGAAAGTCTCGGCAGGATCAGCGCCTGCCTCGATAGTCGCACGCGACAAAATCACGAGCAGTTCCAGTAGGCGCGCCTTGATTGCCCTGACGTCAAAATCGCTGTAAACATGTATATGCGCCAGGACTTCATTTATCATTTCGAGCGCGGATTTTTTTTCGCCGCGCAGCATGGCGTAGCGGAGCTCCTTTTCAAACTTTAAGAGCATATCGGCGCTCTTTGCGTCGCCGTCGGAATAATGCTCCTTGGCTATGTTAATCTCATACAGTAACCTGTCCTGACTGGTAAGCGGGACTTCTCTCTTTTCCCTGGCGGACTCCGCAATGCGCGTTGCCACCGCGGACAGTATCTCAGAAATATGGCGCACCTTGTTCGTCGAACATACGCTCAGCTTCGAAACCGCCCATGACATATCCGGCGCGGGTATGTCATAAAGGACGTCCTGCATGTCTCCCATGACGATCGGCCCCACAACGATCCCGCCGGAAACCGCGCCGACAGCGTCGGATATGGCGGCGGCGATAAACGTCAGGCCAAGCGGGCAGTAATAAATGTACTTCCCGCTCCATCTATGGGCTTCGTGACAGCCGTAAAGATGTGTCGTGAGGCCTTTGTTTTTTCCATGAGTGCAGTGAGCGCAGAAATCCTTTAAGTCATCCCGAGGCGACAGGCACGACGGCGCGTTATCCGGAATATCAACGATTTTGCAGCCGATCTCGAGCAAGTCCTCAAAGTGCTGCCGATATTTTTCGCATTCAGCTAACAGTTCCGGCGTCATATAAGCCACCACCACTACTTGTTTTGTAACCCCTAATTAAGAAAATCCTTTAGCTTCTTGCTGCGGCTGGGGTGGCGGAGTTTCCGCAGCGCTTTCGCTTCGATCTGGCGGATCCTCTCACGGGTGACGTTGAACTCCTTGCCTACTTCCTCAAGGGTGCGCGTCCGCCCGTCCTCGATCCCGAACCTGAGCCTAAGCACTTTCTCCTCGCGCGGCGTCAGCGTGCCAAGGACGTCGGATAACTGCTCCTTGAGCAATGTGAACGACGCTGCTTCAGCGGGCTCAGAGGCGTCTTCATCGGGGATAAAGTCGCCCAGATGGCTGTCCTCTTCCTCCCCGATCGGGGTTTCAAGCGATACCGGTTCCTGCGCTATTTTCAAAATCTCCCTGACCTTCTCTACCGGCATCCCCATATCGGCGGCAATTTCTTCAGGCGACGGGTCATGCCCAAGCTCCTGCAGAAGCTGGCGGGATATGCGCATCACTTTATTTATTGTCTCAACCATGTGGACCGGGATGCGTATCGTGCGCGCCTGGTCTGCTATAGCGCGCGTGATCGCCTGGCGTATCCACCATGTCGCATACGTCGAAAACTTGTATCCCTTCGTATAGTCGAACTTCTCCACAGCTTTGATAAGCCCAAGGTTCCCTTCCTGGATAAGGTCGAGGAAGAGCATTCCGCGCCCGACATACCGTTTGGCGATGCTGACGACAAGCCTCAGGTTCGCTTCAGCCATTTTCCGCTTGGCTTCCTTATCGCCTTGAGCCATCAGCATCGCGAGTTCGACCTCCGCCTCAGTGGACAGCAGATTGACCTTGCCGATCTCTTTTAAGTACATGCGCACCGGGTCGTCGACGCTGAAATTGTCAACCAGCGCTTCGGGGTCTATTAGCTCGTCTTCCGCGAGCGTTTCTATCTCCTGCAGTTCTTCGATCTCAGGCACAATGTCGTCAGGCGGCAAAAATCCAATGTCGTCCGACTCGGTCGTATCTATGTTGAAGTTTTCGAGCGTATCGTAAAACCTGTCGATCTGCTCCTGCTCGAGATTCATGTCTTCAAGAACGTCGAGCAGTTCCTTCGCGCTGAGGCTTCCGCGTCTTTTTCCTTCCTCGATAAGCGCGTTGAGCCGCTCCTCGTTGTCTTGTTCCCGTGATTTGTCAGAGCCTTCCTCTGCGTGTTCACTGTCGATCTCAGCGTCGCGCTCGTCGATTTCATTTAAAATATCATCCATTTATATTCTTTCCTTTCCGCAGCGGGTGTAAAATGCGTATTTAGTGCATTGCCCTTGAACTCCGAATTCCTGTAACAGATTGCAGGGGCAAAATCTAAAGTGAATCCTTCTTCTCCCTGTACTTCTTTATCTCCAGAAGCAAGTCCCCGTCCGGGTTTTGGGTCTTAAACTTCTCAGCCCTGATTTTCTCGATATACTCGCGGATCGTCCTGTCGCCGTGCGGCAAAGCCTCCGGCTTTTCCAGTATCGCCGTAAGCCGCGATGATTCGCTTGACTCAAGCTCCGATAATATGAGAGCTTCCCTGACTTCCCTGGCTTCCGAAACGCGTCTGAACAGTATCTCATAGACCTTCGCCAAGAATTCAGAGGTGAACTCCTCCCTGGAAAACCCGAGTTCCGCAGTAGTTTTCAACAGCGCCGGATCGCGCATGAGGCATCTGACGACTCCTTCCTCAGCGGCGGCTGAGAAAACATTCTTCTCTCTATGAGCCCTCTCCGCAGTCAGCGCTTGAGCGGCGGGGCGCGCCACTTTCTTCTCAAAATCCTTCCTCTGCTTGGTTTTTCTTGCTTTGTATCTCCTTGTCACCTCGTTCTGTACTGATTCTGCCGATACTCCGGCACTCTGAGCGACCCTGGCGCCGTAAATCTCTCGTTCCGGTTTGCTTTCAAGCTCAGACAGCAGCTCCGCTGCGGCTGAAAGGTACGAGAGGCGGCCGTCGTCCGTGCTCAGGTCGAAGCTGTTGCTTATGTTCAACAGCCGGTAAACGATATGGTTTTCGCTGCGGTCCAGCAGCACCCGAAATGCGTCGGGCCCGTACTTTTTCAAATATTCGTCGGGATCCTTCGACGCTCCCATATCAACGACCTTAACGCCCATCCCTGTCTTTTCAAGCAGCGGTATAGCTCTCAGCGCGGCTCTCTTGCCGGCTTCATCAGAATCAAACGCTATGACCGCCTTTTCAGTATACCGCGACATGAGCCTTGCCTGTTCTGCAGTCAGAGATGTGCCCAGGGACGCGACCGCGCAGTCAAACCCCGCCTGATGAAGGGACGCCACGTCGATGTTGCCCTCCGTCAGTATCAGCATCCCCGATTTTGTCTTTTTCGCGAGATTCAA
>Ga0123353_10005378_pt1 | contig 16789 bp, 9 predicted proteins | sample TergutLab28metaG_3_FD_92763 | JGI IMG/M metagenome (GOLD analysis project Ga0123353, IMG submission 92763) | Labiotermes labralis P3 segment gut microbial communities from Petit-Saut dam, French Guiana - Lab288 P3 | ecosystem: Host-associated > Arthropoda: Insects > Digestive system > Gut ...
CATTATATACATACACTCCACCGCCATAATTTGCTGAGTTTGTTTGTATAACTCCGCCACTCATGGTAAAGATCGTTGCATCAGCACCTTTACGTACAAATACACCACCACCGCTCGAAGCAGTGCCTGTTGCTGTGTTAGCTTCTATGGTCCCATTGCTCATTTCAAAGGATGACTGGCTATATACACCCCCACCATAAGCAACGCAAGTGTTTCCCTTTATTAAAGCAGAACCTGATATGTTAAAGGTTCCGCCGGCAAAATAGACACCACCACCGCTATTGGATGCTTCATTAGCTATTCCAGTGCCTGTTGTTCCTATAACACCACCCTGGAAATTAAAGGTTCCGGTACTTACAAACACTCCACCACCATTGTAAGCTTTATTTTGATTTGCTGCTCCTGTTCCGCCTATAGTACCGCCGCCCATTGTAAAAGTTCCGCCAAATACACATACTCCACCACCACTACCACTACTACTTACTTCATTACCTCTTATTATACCAGTGCTGGTTATTGGCATATTAAAATTTCCGTTAGCACTTACATACACTCCGCCGCCAAAAGACCATGCACTATTCTTTTCTATTACACCATTGTACATATCAAAGGTTCCATTTTCTACATACACCCCGCCGCAAAAAGAGTTTGTAGTGTTGTTACCTAATATTGAACCTCCACGCATTTCTAAAGTTCCGCCACCAGTTATATGCACTCCACCACCATTCCAAGCTTTATTTTGATTTGATGCTTCTGTTCCGCCTATAGTGCCTGCTCTCATTGTAAAGGTTCCACCCCATACACATACTCCACCACCACTATTACTTACTTCGTTACCTCTTATTATACCAGTACTGCTTATTGGTATATCAAAATTTCCGCTAGTTGCTACATATACTCCGCCGCCATAAGAGGTTGCTTTATTATTTTCTATAAAACCATTGTACATATCAAAGGTTCCGTTTTCTACATACACACCGCCACCACTGGAGGTTGCAGTGTTGCCCTGTATGGAGCCTCCACGCATTTCAAAAATTCCGCCACCAGTTATATGCACTCCACCACTCTGAATTCCAGTATTTTCATGTATGCTTCCTCCATTCATTATAGAAGTAGATGAGCTGTCTAAATACAATCCAGCTCCACTGGCAGTACTCCTGAAATTTTTTATTATTGCAGTATTATTCATGGTAAAGGTACCACGATCGTTGTAAACAGCATGACGCTCTTCTGTGGCAGTAGCCTCGTTTCCATCCAGAGTAATGGTCTTTCCGCTATTTTCACCCAAGGTAAGAGAGGCATTATTATTGATGTTAAATAGCCTTGTGACCCCTGTATTTGCAGTGATCGCAATATCTCTGGCTCCTGCAACAAGTTGTACATGTTTATTAGCAGGTATTGTGTTCATACTACCTGTTGGAGTATTAATATCCTTTAAAATGGTTATCCTAGTTGGGCTAGTTGGAGAACCAACGCCAACTGGTACATCCTCGATTGCTGTTTCAAGAGAAAAATACCCTTTACCTGTACTTTCTATCATTGCTTCAAAGTCAGGCAAGGTAGCATTAGTGAATATATTGCCACCATAGCTTAGTGGGGTAGAAATAATGCCAGGAGAGAAAGGCGATACATAATAAGCTGATCCAGTACCTGAGATCATAAAAAGAGATTGACCAATTGCAGCTGTGTTACGATCTATTCCATATTCTGGTTCATTGCCATAAACCGTCCCTCCACCCATGTTAAATCTTCCAGCATTATAAATACCACCGCCAAAGCCACTATCTGATTCATTTCCTTTTATTACTGCGTTTCCGCTAATATTAAATTCAGCGTTATAAACATAGATTCCAGCGCCATTGTAGCCGTTATTTTTTTCTATACTACCGCTGCTCATGTTAAATGTTCCGGAATATAGAAATACTCCGCCGCCATAATTATCACCGCCACGTACTATATTATTGCTTATAACTCCAGCAGTCATGGTAAAGGTTGTTCCAGCAAAATAAACTCCAGCACCACCAGCGCCAGTATTCCCGACGTTAGCATTATTTACAGAATTATTGTTTATAACAGCGCTAGCGCTATTTATAGTAAGAGTTCCTCCACCTACACAGATTCCACCACCGCATCCGCTGTTGCTGGTTGCCATGTTGTTTTCTATTCTTCCACCGCCCATGGTCATTTGTCCATTGTCTACATAGACACCGCCGCCTTTGACAGTTGAACTATTGTTTGTAATTAAAGCAGCGCCACTCATGCTCATTTGCGCATTCGTGCTTATATAAACTCCTGCGCCATTACTTGCACTGTTACTTTCTATAGTTCCTGCATTCATGGTAAAAGTTTGGTTATTAGATATATATACTCCTGCGCCATTAGCTGTATTCCTGAAATTTCTAATAGTTGCATTGTTATCCATGGTAAAGGTTCCGTAACTGGAAACGCCCATTCTATTCGATGTGGCTGTTACTGTGCTTCCATCAAGGATAAGAGCGCCGCTGCTTGCTCCACCAAGAATAAGGGATGCACTTCCAGAAACTGTAAACAGAGCAAAACCACCTGTGCCAGATGTAATCGTTGCGCCGCTACTTGCAGCAACAAGTCGTATGTGTTTATTTGCTGATATTGTATAGCCACTTTCGTCTTCCATTCCTGCTTCCGGTGTATTAATGGACTTTAAAACAGTTATTTGGGCAGGGCTGCCTGGAGTACCAGTTGCTGCATTTATTGCAGAGCTAAGAGTTGGATAAATTGTGCCTGCTCCAATCTGCGCTACCTGTTCAGGAAGGGTGTAGTCCACATCACCAGCAGAAGTAATAGTTCCGCTGCCAAAAGCAGTACCATATACAGCTGTTCCACTAGCCAAAAGGAGAGATGCGCCACGACCTGCTGGAGCTTTATTGCTGAGAGATGCAATTTCTGTGGAGCCGTAAATAGTACCTCCATTCATAATTATTCTCCCTCCATTAACAAACACTCCACCACCATAATCTGTTGCATTGTTATTGCTTATTATGGTTCCTGTAGCGCTGCCACTCATGGTAAAGGTTCTATTGCCGGCTATATACACTCCACCACCTTCAACCGCACTATTTCCTATTATACTTCCGCCACTCATGGTAAAGGTTCCATTGCCTGCCGCATATACTCCACCACCGCCATTTGCACTGTTTCCCTCGATACTTCCACCGCTCATGGTAAAGGTTCCGTTACCTACTATATATATTCCAGCTCCATAGAGTGCGCTGTTTCCCTCGATACTTCCACCATACATATTAAAAGTTCCGCTATTGATATAGACGCCACCGCCATTTGCACTGTTTTTATTATCTTTAATTTTTGCATTAGCATATAATTCAAGAGTTCCTGTATCTATGTAAATAAGCGACAAAGTGTTTGCAGTTCTTCCCCTAAGAATCAATTCTCCGGATGTTGCGCTTCCAATTTTAAGAGTCACGTTACCGTCAATAATAAACATACGGGTATTCGATGCAAGATCTATTATATTATTACCTTCGCTGACCAGAGTAATTGTCTTTCCTGTTCCTGATATGGTAACAGGATCCTGGTCTTCTATATTTCTGAACACAGTAATGGTTGCTGTTTGATTATTATCTACTCTGGCAAATGCCTCTCCAAGACTTTGATGAAGGGTATCTGAACCATTTATAGTTACTCTTGCTACATACGGAGGCAAAGTTGCGTTTATGTAATTGCCGCTATCAATAATATCGATATTAGTACCATAATCGCCGGTGTATATTGCTGATCCGCCATCCACATACAGAGATGCGCCTCCGGTCACACCGCTTCTCGCAATGTTTTGAAGAGATGAATTATCTGTACCATAAACAGTTCCGCCGCTCATGGCAAAGCTTCCGCTGCTTAAGACATATACTCCGCCGCCTCTGGATGCTTCGTTTCTTTCTATAATTCCGTTGCTCATAACAAAGGACCCTTCTGCAAACACTCCACCACCATTATTTGAGCCAGTAGCTATGTTGCTTTTTATGGTCCCTCCTTTCATGGTAAAACTTGAACCATAGGCTACAAACACTCCACCACCGCTGAGGATAGTTGTGTTGCCTTCGATACTTCCGCCATGCATGTTAAAGGTTCCGCTTACAAAGACTCCTCCGCCATCTAAACTACTTGTGTTTCCTGTAATTAGAGCTCTATCGCTTAACTCAAGGGTTCCTCCTCCGCTTACGCTAACAAGAGCTGAATTGTTTCCGGATTTTCCTCTAAGAGTCAAAGTTCCCATGGATGCAGCGCCGCCAAGTCTAAGAGTTGCTCCATTATCTACAGTAAGCAAGCTTCCACTGTGTGTTGCACCAAGCTGCACTGTATAAAGACTTTGGCTATTAAAGGTAATATCTTTTCCTGCTCCTTCTATAATAATAGGTTCCTGATTAAATACATTCTTAAGCAATGTAACTGTTGCAGTTTGTCCATCATTGATACTTCCAAATGCTGATTTAAGGGTAGCGTATTCAAGCGGCTGCTGGCTGCCTATTGTAACTCTTGCTACCCCTTCTCCTGATGATAGGGATTCGGTTATCTCCCTTGCTACTCCTGCGATATTAGTAAACCTTAGGGTTACATGATATATTCTTTGAGGTGTCAGGGTTATATTTTCTGCGAGTATTATAGTATATGCACCCAAGTGTTCTACTATTCTTCCAGCCGGAGACCACGAGCTCCATGTCATTGTTGTATTATTAAAATCTCTTGTATAGGTTTCTGGTTGTATCCCAAGATCACTGCAGCTTATTACCAGCTTGTTTGCATCTGCAAGATCCCCTGTTAATCCTCTTAAAAGTTGATGCCACGTTACAAATAATCCCTTATCTACATCTGCTATATCTACTGCAAAAAAGCCTAATGCTTCGGGATAATCACTGCATGTCAATGCAGGAAGTTCATAAGCCTCAAACTCCCTCCTGGTTTCCCGGTCATTTAATTTGATCCTTAGCTTATATGACTCTCCTATTTTTGCTCCTGCTATGTTTATTCTAATCTGGTCTGTGGGGTTATATTTTACTGTTATTACTAAACCAGCAAAATCTGTTGAAGTATTTTCTACAATGCTGTAATCACCGGGAGCTTCAGCTCTTGAAAAAGGGATCCATGAACCGCCCTGATAATACTCCAGATAAGTAAGTAGCTGATAGTTTTTGGGGTTTCTGAGTTTAAGTTCAATACTTGAATTAGGTTGAACAATACCTGAATAGACCCTTCCTTGCGGATCTGCAAGTGTTCCGTTTGTAAAAGTATGTTCTGCAACACTTGCAGTATTTGTATATTTATCCAGATATTCGGGGACTGATTTATTATAGATATCGCAAGTTAATGTTAAAAGAAGTGCTATTAAAATTAGCGCCAAGAATATAGTTTTTTTCATATATTCTCCTTAAAAATAAAGAATGGTTAATTAAACTATAATTTTATTACTATTTGTTTTTTTTGTATATATAATTTGAAGCAACTTAACAAAATTTGCTGTTATAGAGAGGGGAGGTTTTTTAGATTAAATTCTGTGATTTTTTAAGTATCTTAGATTAGATTCCGTGGTTTGCTAGCACCACGGAATGGTATAGGTTATATTATATTTCTCTTTGTGCTGTAACTTCGTATATTTGGCTTCCTTCAAATCCTTTTATATCTTTGATCCAATATAGAAATTTTTCAGCTTCTGCTCTTGTGGTATATGAGCCAACCCTTACACGATAATAGGTTTTATCTCCTGTTACTTTGGTCTGGATAACTGCCGGAAAGCCCTTTGCTGTGATTACTTTTCTCTCTTCTTCTGCTCTGGCAATTGTTGAAAAAGAATTTGTCTGAATCCAGTATTCTTTTACACTTTTTACTGTTTTAGAAGCAGGAGTATCAGAAGGTTTTTTAGCAACAGGTTCGCTTTTTTTAACATCGGGAACTTTAGGCTGTTCTACTTTTTTAACAGGTAAAGATACAACAGTTGTTCCGCTCTCTTTATTATCATCAGAAATAGTAATCTTCTCTTTGCCCTGATCCGAACCTTCAGCAGAAACAACAAAACCTTCCTCATTACCAGCCGAAGGGGTAATATCATTAAGTGTAGGATATCCGGTTCCTGTTCTTGCCCACTCTATAGGGTCAAATTGATTATTATCGGACTTTGTATCTGAAGCTATTGTTCCCTGCTCATTGCCTGAAAAAGAAGGTCCAAATATAAAAAGCGCACTTCCAAGTACAGCAAGAAGCAAGACTGCTATAGAAAGGGTAATCCATAATATTTTTTGCTGTTCCATAAAGCCTATTTCCTTGAATTTATAGTTTTTAAAATATTTTCAACTTTATCAGAAAGACTGCCAAGATCTCCTGTGTTGTGTATAATATAAGTATCGACATATTTTTTAGTTAGATTAGACTTCAGTTTTCTTTGAGAAAACATTCTGCTAAGGGCAAAAAAAACACCTCTATTATCCCGGTACAAAGCCATATCGAGCCTTTTTAAAAATGGAGCAGTCACCCAGATAACCGCATTGCAGAATTTATGAAGCCCCATACGGGCAAGAATAGCTGCATCAATAAGGATATTTTCACCATGGCGCTTTTTAAGAATATCTTCAACTTCCTGCACCATAACAGGGTGAACTATTTTTTCAAGCAGATCCCTCTTCTTGCTGCTTCTAAAAACAATTTTCCCCAAAGCTCTCCTGTTTACTTCTTCATTTATAATAACCTTACTGCCAAATGCTTCTTTGATTTCATTTTTCTTTATTTGTAAAGCAACATGGCCAAGTTTATCAACTTCAATAACATAAAAACCTCTTTTTTCAAATTCTTCGGCTATTGAACTTTTTCCGCCGCAGTATTTACCTGTTAGTCCTATTATCATTAGTGCATATCTCCCCAACTTTCTCCGGTCTCAATAGAAACTCTCAAAGGAACTTTAAGTTTTATTACAGATTCCATCTCTTCTTTCAGAAGGTTTTTCATGGTATCGATCTCATTAAAAGGTACTTCAAAAATCAACTCATCATGTACCTGCAATACCAATTTTGAATTTAGTTTTTCTTTTTTGATTCTTGATGTTACATTAATCATTGCCTGCTTAACAATATCAGCAGCAGAACCCTGAATAGGGGTATTTACAGCCATTCTTTCTGCGCCATTTTTTTCATTTTTATTTTTGCTGTTTATACCATCTATATGACGTTGCCGTCCAAGTATTGTTTTTACATAACCATTTTCTTCTGCATATTTAACTGTTTTATCAATAAAATCCCGGATCATTTTATAGCGGTCAAAATAAGATTTGATGAACTCATCTGCTCTTGCGCGAGGAATTTGCAGTTCCCTGGAAAGGCGGAAGCTGCTCATCCCGTACATAACTCCGAAATTTATTGTTTTTGCTATGCGTCTCTGTTCCGGTGTAACCTTATCCTGAGTAGTATCAAAAATTAAAGATGCTGTAAGGGTATGCACATCTGTTTTTTCTGTAAAAGCGCGGATCAATTCCGGATCTTGTGAAAGATGTGCAAGAACAACAAGCTCTATCTGGGAGTAGTCTGCGCTCATAAAAACCCGTCCCGCAGAAGGGATAAAAGCTTTCCTGATTTTTCTGCCATCTTCATCTTTTATCGGGATATTCTGCAAGTTGGGATTGATGCTTGAAAGTCTTCCGGTCGCTGTCCCTGTTTGCCTGTATGTTGTATGTATTTTGGAAGTTGATGATTCTGATAACTGCGGAAGTGCATCCACATAAGTTGATTTTAGTTTTGAGAATCCCCTGTGTTTTAACACAAGAGCAGGAAGCGGATCTTCTTTTGCAAGTTCTTCCAGAACATAGTTATCTGTTGAATAACCTGTCTTGGTTTTTTTTATTGTTTTAAGCTGCCTGTCAACAAAAAGTACTTCCTGAAGCTGTTTTGTAGAACTTATATTAAATTCTTTTCCACAAAGTTCATATATCTCACTTTCCAGTTTTAATATTCTTTTCCCAAGCTCTTTGCCGTATGATTCAAGAACTTCTTTTCTTACCCTAACCCCTTCTTTCTCCATATCTGAAAGTATAACAACAACAGGCATTTCAAGATCAAAAAACAGTGACTCCAATTCTCTTTCTTTAAGCTGCTTGCTAAAAACAGTATAAAGTCTGTAAGTTATATCTGCATCTTCACCAGAATATTGAACTGCTGTATCAAGAGGGATCTGGTCAAATGTTTTATCTTCTGGCACAACTTCTTTATAAGTAATTGTTTTATAATCAAGATAATATTCAGCAAGATAATCCATGCCAAAAGAAATAAGGCGTGTATTAAGAAGCCAGGCTGCGATCATTGTATCAAACCAGATATTGACTGGCTTTATGCCCCATTTGCAAAGCACTTTATAATCAAATTTTATATTTTGTCCTATAAGCTTTAAAGAGTCATCTTCCAGAATAGTACGAAGCCTGTTTTTAACAAGAGATTCTGATAGAATTTCTTTATCATCTGCCCTGAGCGGGATATAGTAACCACTGCCATTTTCAAAAGCTATGGAAAATCCAACAGGGTTTGATGTAAGGGTATCAAGTCCATCTGTTTCTATGTCAAAAGAAAATATTTTTTTCTCTTTTACTTTTTTTATCAAAGAATCAAGGGCATTGAGGTCTGTGACAGCAGTGTAGGAACCTTTTCCTTTTAGCATTTTAACTTCATCTTCACTAAAATATTTTTCAAGGTCTTCCTGAATGGATATATCTTTTATTGTTGATGAAGAAGTATCTTCGCTGTTTTCATCATAAGAAGATGCTTTTTGCTGCGTAGCGTCTTGAACACTGCCCTTCCCTGTTATCCACGCAATAAGGCTTTTCGCATTCTCTATTTCAAAAAGTGGAACAGCATTCATAAAAGCAAAATCTGTTGTTGAAAAGTCATTGATTGAACTATCAACTTTAATATCATCTTTAAGAATAACAAGATCTCTGCTTATTTTACAGCTTTCTCTTCCATCTTCTAGTTTGGTTTTAATGCTTCCTGTCATTTTATCGAGTGAATTATATATCCCTTCTATGTTTCCGTATTTCTCAAGAAGTGATGATGCATTCTTGGGGCCTATTCCCCTTACTCCCGGGATATTATCTGCACTGTCACCTGTAAGAGAAAGGTAGTCAACTATCTGGTTGGGATATACTCCATATTGCGCAAAAACTTCTTCTTTTCCAAACTCTTCATAACCTGTTTTGCCTGATTTTAAAATAAAGGTATATTCAGATACAAGCTGCATTAGATCTTTATCACCAGTGATAATAAAATATTTTCTTTTTTCGGATAAACACTTTTTGGAAAAAGTAGCTATTATATCATCAGCTTCAAAGCCATTTTGCCTTATGACTTTTACTCCAATGGTTTCAAGTATTTTTTCAATTCTTGGTATTTGCGCATGAAGATCTTCGGGTGTTTTATCTCTTGTTGCTTTATATTCTGTGTATTGTTCGTGCCTGAATGTAGGGCCTATTGAATCCATGGCAACTGCAAAATATTGCGGTTTATAGTGATCAAAAAAACTGAATAATGTCCTGAAAAAACCAAAAAGAGCAGAAGTGTTTTCATTTTTTTTGTTATAAAGAGGAGCCTTTATAAATGCGAAATATGATTTATATATAAGGCTATATCCGTCAAGAATATAAAAAGGAGCAATACTCATACAGATACATCTAGCATTTCTGGCAAATTATAAAAAGAATTATTGTTTTCTTCTTTTATTGCTTTTGATATTTTTGAAAACTCAGACAATTTTTTATCATACTTATTCATGAGGTCTTTGATTTTATTTTTTAGTATTATATATGATTCATTATAATCTGTTTTAAGTTTTTCGATCTCTTCCTCAAATTGTACTACTTTTAAAAAAAAGTCAGAATCAACAGAAAAACTTTCTTTTTTAATATCGCCAATAAGGGCATCTGCGGTTTTTTTATAATAAATAGCGTTATTCGCAATAATAGACGAGCTTTTTACCTGCATTATCAGATTATCAATATTTTCGCATGAAACCGATTCATGCTGGCAAGAGAGAGCTTTTATACATTTATAAAAAGATTTAACAGCAATGGAAAGATAGTTTAAAATATTTTTTTCGATGATAGATGCCAAAGAGCTACCCTGCTATATCAACTCCGACATTCCCCTTAGCAGATGGAACTTCTTTTGTATTCTCAATTTGTTTCCATGCAGATCTAAGCTCATACATCATATTTCTTACAGGAGCAAGAGGTTTGGAATCTTTGTCCAAATTTGCAGCTGTCAATTGTCTGTTAAAGTATACATAGAGGCTGAAGAGATTACTTGCAATATCTTTCCCTTTTTCAAAATCAAGAGATGCAGAAAGTTCAGTAATTATATCCTGAGCTTTGATTATTGCATTGTTTGCCTTATCATACTGCCTGGCTTCTGAATCAAGAATAGCTATTGCTTTATCAAGATGTTTTATTGCTTCATCATAGAGCAATACTATAAGTTTCCCCTGCCCAGCTGTTTTTATTGAAGTTTCCCGATACATGTTTAAAGGATTCATTAAAACCTACCCCTCTACTGTTTCAATATAAAGTTTCTATTTTGCCATATCAATTTGCACTGATACAGGCACAATTTCATAACCTGAGGCTATCAGATTATTTATAAGAATTTCAAGACATTGAAAAAGATAATCATCTCTTCCATCATCAGGTTTTCCTATTGTTATAGGTATTATAGAACCAGGTCTTTTTTCAGCAATGATAGTTTCTAAAAGATTTGCTGCTGAATCATAGAACTGGCTTGTCTCATAATTAGCGTCTTTACCGGATTTGGAATCCAAAATTATTACATCCCTTCCTACATATGTATAATTCATCTGCTTGGATGCTTCCAGCATCAAGGAGTTGACAAAATAATATGGAGCATGCCAAAAGAGAGAAAGCTCCTTTCCGGTAATATTAAAATATTCACTCTCATTTCGCGCAAGACCTTTAACTATAAACTCCTTGTCTGTTCCATATCTGGCATCAGTAAGGTCAAAATTATAATAGAAAAGAGAACCGGTTTCATGGCCTGAATCAGCTATTTCTTTTACTGCAGCAGGATGCCTTCTTATAAAATCTCCGCTTACAAAAAAAGTTGCTTTTATACCATAATCCGAAAGAAGATTCATTACTTCGGTAAATCCGCTATCATCTTTTACTGCGTTAAAAACAAGAGAAACATATCTTCCGCGCACTCTCGAACCATGTGAGAAATTTTTAAGATCAACAGGTTCTTCTTTTAAAGGCATTGGAACATATTTTGTTTTAGGAACAGGGAAAAGCGGTACTGTTTTATATTCCTTTATGTCTCTGACATAGATCATATTTTTATAACTTCCGCCAGGAAATTTCTCAACATATAAACGGTAATCATCTGATACGATTGTTTCAGGATCATACTCATTTACTCCGGTTCCGCTCCATCCGCCCATGCCATCCCATTTAAAATATTTTCCATCAACAGAACAAATAATCAATGAAAAAGATTTATTATATCCGCAAGTATCTATCCTGGATATGGTCAAAAGATCTCTTTCATCTGTTTTTGTTTTTATTATTTCCCCAACATTATTTCCAAATACAGCTATATCATTATTGTTAAGCCAGATCACATGAAGAGGCGTATTGATATCATATTCTTTTATAAGTGTCCAATTCTTATGCCCCATTAATACAACGCTGTTATCTTTTATAAGAGCTATTGTGTTCATGTCATCGGATGCAGCTATATCATGTACCCCAAATTCATCTAATCTTACAAAGGAGGGTTCTTTAACATAAGTATAAAGCCTGAAAAGCGCTGTTTCTTTTTTACCTCTTACTATCGTAGAAGTTAAAATTGTGATTGTTCCATCTTTATCCCATACAAGATTTTTAATTGAAGAGCCTCTTGGAAGAAAAATATAAGGAAGAGATTCTACATCGACCAGGTTAAACAGAGTATCCTTGTCCAGTCTGCAGTAAAATATGTTTCTTCCCCCTTTGCTTATAATAAGCTCCTTTCCATTGGGAGATGTCCAGTAATTATCAAAATTGGGATCAAAGCTGAAAGGAATTCTTCCAACAACTTCTCCTATATCTATAAAATCGCTATAAAGAGATTTTGTAAAAATCTCGGAACCTTTAATTTTAAAAATAAAAGTATCTTTCAGGAAAAGAAGATTATCTACTGTCCATGAAACATTACTTATTCGTCCATTTCCTATTCTTCTGAAATTCTCTGCTATTGAAAATCCTGGTGATTTTTGATCTACACTATAATAATAGAGAGAACCTGTTTTTTCATAAATAAGAAGGAGTGAATTATCTGCCCATAGTATTCCAGGCTCCCCATAACAATATTCAACATTATTGGAAATAATTGTCTCTTTATTATTATTGAGATCCATAAGTACAAGTTTTCCGTACGCAGGAGAAGATTGCACCATATAAACAAGCCACCTTCCATCCGGAGAGGCTTTCGTTCCAGATATTTTTCCTGTATATATTTGGCTCCCATTTACAAAAGAGGGAAATTCAAGAACAGGCTTATATCTTTTTAATGTTTTATCGCTTCTGAAAACACCAAATCTGTTGCTTATTTGAATAATCCCTTTTTCTTTTAAGTAAAGAACTCTTTCGGGAAAAAATGTAAGTTGATAAAGAAATTTCGTATCAAGGTCTGCCTTAAAGAGTGTTGTGTAATTTTTAACTCTTGCTTCTCCGGGCAGGTCATCTATAGCAGTAAAAATGACTTCTTTTGGAGAATAGACATTAATTCCTCCAAAAGTAACTTCAGCGCTAATGTTAAAAGTGATCATTATTAATAGCAGCAAAGTAAAAAGTTTTATAGATAGTGTTCTGCTTTTCATATATATCAAATTTTCGGCATATAAATTGGAATAATTCATGAAAATTTACCTTATTTTTTCTTATATTTTACCCTATTTTTGCACAAAATTATAGCTATTTTTGCTTCTATTAGTTTTCCAGTGGGCTTTTATCTTTATCTACGGACAGAATAAAAAGAGGCTGGCAGAATCTCTGCCAACCTCTTTCATAATAAAATCCAGTATTTAAACTTTTTGCCTGAATACTGGTTTTCCATTTAGCAGATTCAGCCAGTAATCAAGTCTTGGATCTATCCAGAAGTGTTGCAATCTTGCAACTTTCCCGCCATACCAGTTCATAAAATCATATTTTACATCAGAAAAAATATATTGCTGTAAAGCCCAAAAACTCCACTTTATATCTCCAATAATTCTATAAAGCTGAATTTTAGCAAAACCTTTTTCATCATATTCACCATGATAAATTTCTGAAAGCTTTTTAAACATATCTTCTGTAAAATACATTCCTCCTAAACTCCCAATATCCGCATATCCATCATTCATTGTGGCATACTCATAATCAATGAGCTTGAAGTCTTCGGTTTTATCATTGTATAAAAAATTATTTGACCAGTAGTCATTATGACATGGCTTAAAAACTATTCCATCTTTTAAAACAGCTTCTTCTATTTTATTAAGTAAATACATTATTCTGTCATACCATGGAGGAAGATAGCCGCCCTGTGTAGCTCTGTCGTGCATTTGCCTTGCCTGGTCAAAGAGAGTTGCTTTCATAGGGAGTGTTTTTCCGGAATTATGAAAATCTCTTGCAACTTCACCTATTTTTGTAAATATTTTTTCATTATAAATATCACCGAATGTTAAGGTTCTATAACCTTCAAGCCATTCCCATATCTCAACACCTGTATCCTGAAAATAGTGGGTTGCGATCGGGCCTACCCCTGCTTCCATTGCTATAAGACTTGCAGCGCGACAATTATCCCTGTCTATAAAATCTTCTGTTCCTGCTCCGGGAATCTTAAGGATATAGGATTTCCCATCCACAGTAATTTTAAAATTGGGATTTGTTATACCGCCTGGCACAACTTCACATTTAAGAGTTTTTCCTTTCCATTCATCTACTCTTGCGATTGCTTCTTCTATGGTTGTCTTTTTTATTTTGCCCATTTTAACTCCTTACAAAAAAGAGGCTGACAGAATCTCTCTGCCAACCTCTTTCTTAATAAAATCCAGTATTTAAACTTTTTGCCTGAATACCGGTTTCCCGCTTAGCAGATTCAGCCAGTAATCAAGTCTTGGATCTATAAAGTAGTGCTGCAACCTTGCGATTTTCATACCATACCAGTTCATAAAGTCGTAATTCACATTTGAATAAAGATATTGCTGCAAAGACCAAAAGATCCATTTTATTTCAGCAGCAATCTTAAGCAGTTTATATCTGGCATAAGCTTTTTCATCATAACCACCCATATAAACTTCTATAAGTTTTTTATCAAAATCTTCTGTAGTATAGCATGCTGCAAAAACACCAAGGTCTGTTAATCCTTCGTTCATTGTTGCATATTCATAATCAATGAGTTTAAAATCACCTGTTTTATCGTTGTACAAGAAGTTATTTGTCCAATAGTCATTGTGGCATGGTTTAAGAACCAATCCATCTTTCATGATAGCTTCTTCTATTTTGTTAAGATAATACATTATCCTGTCGTACCATGGAGGAAGATATCCGCCATTTATAGCTCTATCGTGCATTTGTCTTGCCTGATCAAAGATAGTAGCTTTTACAGGAAGTGCTTTCCCCTTTATGTTATGAAAATCCCTTGCAACTTCAGCAATTTTTATAAGTATTTTTTCGTTATAGATATCGCCGAATGTTAAGGTTCTATAACCTTCAAGCCATTCCCAGATCTCAACGCCTGTATCCTGGAAATAGTGGGTTGCAACCGGGCCTACCCCTGCTTCCATTGCGATAAGACTTGCAGCGCGGCAATTATCCCTGTCTATAAAATCTTCTGTTCCTGCTCCGGGAATCTTTAGCATAAATGATTTCCCATCCACAGTAATTTTATAATTGGGATTTGTTATACCACCTGGCACAACTTCGCATTTAAGAGTTTTTCCTTTCCAATCATCTACTCTTGCGATTGCTTCTTCAATAGTTGTCTTTTTTATTTTACCCATTTTAACTCCTTTTCCTTTGCTTACGCCAGAAATTCAAACTGCATAAAATATTTTTATTTAAAAACATTTATATCAAGATTCATGAGTGAACATACTATAGAAATATATCCATCAAGGGTTTTTAGCGTTTCATTTATATTTACATACTCATTTGGTTGATGAGCACACATAATTTCAGCGCCCGAATATCCTATAGTAGGGATCTTATGGATAGAGCATGACATGCTTCCATCTGTTCCTCCCTTCCAATAATATTCTTTAGGATCTTGTCCAACAGATTTTAAAGCTGCAAATGTTTTTTTCACAAAATCACTATCCTTGTCTACTCTCCATGGTGGATGATATTTTATTGATGATTTTTTATATCCGGTCCATGTTGTTTCATGAAGCATTCTTGGTTCTGCTGTTGCTTTAAATTTTTCATCTTTTGCACTAAGTTCCCTAAAAAGTTTATTAAAGCCTTCAATTATTTCTTCAAAAGTTTCTCCCGGCATATAACGTCTATCGACATATATTTCGCATTCATCAGGAGTAATACTTAATGTCCCAGGCCTTACAACACAGTTGGTTATTGTAATTGAACTATCGCCCAATATAGGATCTGATTTTAATGAACTTCCCATCTTGTGAAAAATCGTATCTGCAACAGGCAACATTTTCTCAAATGCATTTATACCAAGGTGAGGAGCTGAAGAGTGCGCTGTTTTTCCTACTGTCTTAACAATGATCTCAACTTTTCCTCTATGACCAAGCGCAAGATTATTGCTTGTAGGTTCTGAAAGATAAACAATATCGCATTTAAGATTATGTTTTGGCATTGTATTTTCAAGCAAATATTGCATGCCAAGCATCCCAACAGATTCTTCGTTAACAACACATGTGAATATTAAATCTCCGGGAAGAGTTATCTTATTCTGCTTTACAGCTTCATATATTATTTTAAAAACAATAAACTGGGCAGTAAGTCCTGCTTTCATGTCACACACGCCAAGCCCTATTAAATTGCCTTTATCATCAATAGCAGCATCAAATGGACCATAAGGTGTCCACTGGGAAAGCATGCCTGTAGGAACAGTATCAAGATGGCCATTAAACATTATGTTCGGCCCTTTACCGCTGCCTCTTATTACACCTACAACATTACCTGCTTCATCTATAAAACATTCTTTTATACCAATATCTTTAAGATTTTTAAGAAAGAAATTTGCAAGTTCTCCTTCTGTTCCTATGATCGAAGGAATTCTTACAGCTTCTTGTGTAAATGAAATCCACTCTTTCTCATACTTTTTTACAATTCCGAGCATTTTTCCTCCTTCCTAGTTTTTTGTCATACTTAATATTCCAAACATCAACGTTAATCGCTAATGTTGCTATCTTCTACTTCAATATTTCAAACCTGTTTTAAAAGAGGCTGAACAGAATCCAGTCTGTTCAGCCAACGTTTACCAAAAAAGGAGAGAAACATGATTCCTATTTTTACTTTTTACCATCTGGGTGAGTATCAACAATATTAGCTCTTGAATCAGCAGATTTTACTTTTTGCCTGAAAGCAGGTTTCCCTTTAAGAAGGTTCAACCAAATATCAAGCCTTGGATCAATAACAAAATGCTGGAGCCGTCCTATTTTTATTCCCCACCAGTTCATAAAATCAAACTTCACATCTGAATTAACAACTTGCTGGAGAGCCCAATATCCCCACTTAATATCAGCAATAATTTTATAGAGTTTTATTTTCGCAAAACCC
>Ga0123353_10005379_pt1 | contig 16787 bp, 12 predicted proteins | sample TergutLab28metaG_3_FD_92763 | JGI IMG/M metagenome (GOLD analysis project Ga0123353, IMG submission 92763) | Labiotermes labralis P3 segment gut microbial communities from Petit-Saut dam, French Guiana - Lab288 P3 | ecosystem: Host-associated > Arthropoda: Insects > Digestive system > Gut ...
AAGAGATGAACATTACCTAGGAGAGCGAGTACCCGACGTTTCGGAAGAAAGTGCTGCCTACATGTAGAATTTACACCTTTCCCACTCACCCGCCCTTGACCCAAGTCGTAGTCCACTCTAGCCCTTACTGCTGATTGTTTTTCATTTGTAACATAAGATTTCATTCTGAAGAGAGACGAAGCAGTTTCATCGGTTTTCTGCCGAGTAATCGACATCACTTCTCAAGAAACAGATACCTGAACTGATATTTGCTGTAGGAAAGGGGTGTGGTCCAGGTCTGTAGTTATTTACTTTGAAGCAATCTGTTTATTCAACTGGACACATTAGGGGCGGCGTGCCCTACGTTTCCAGCGAGAATTATTAATGGAGTAAACCCATGGTACGGGGCTGTCTACCAATGTTGACCTTTACTATGCTGGGCTACGAACTCCACCCTTTCATCCCCCCGCCATCAAACTCCTACTCTGTCTTACGACAGATACACAGCCTCTCCCAATGTAAGTTCTCCAAAGAGAGCGAGCTAGTTTTTCCTTCTTCCATTCTCAGGATCTAATAGTTTCCTTAAGGTCATCGAGTAGCTGCTTACGTCTTCCTCCTCGTCTTCTCGCCCCTTCTATATTTTCCACAAGAACGTATATCAGAAGACAGTTTTTACGTTAGATTCCCTGCTTTCACGGTACCCGAAATTGAACAGATGTCTTTACACAAGCCCAATATAACACAACCCACGGCAATTTATTACATCTTCTTCCACCAAACGATTGTCCTACGGTATGATTCTGCATATTCTGAGTTACAGTTACAGAGTGTAGTTAAGTACAGCATAAATAAAATAAATGAAACACTGGGCCATAGCTGTCAACTGGCTAAACCAAATCCACACCATGACACGCCATTCTCTCAATCCCATTTAATATTATCCTTTCAACTACGCCTAGGTCTTCAAGCTATTCTCTTCCTTTCAAAATGTCATATGAATCAGTTGCACTTGTTTATCATCATCTCTGTGCGTGCTGCATTTCCCACTTATCATCAGACTGTATTTTATGACCTTAAAAATTATTTACACCAAACCCTTGTCTTACGCCGTAGTTATGTTCCTGAAAAGATGAGTGTAGATCAAAAATGATATCTCCATAAGAAATAATGGGTTAAGTAGGCTTTAGCGTAATACAGCGCACCCAGTCAAAGGACGTTAAACCGAAAATGAGAGAGCGTAAATTAAGAAATTGTGTATATGGTCAAGGGGAGTTAAAGCAAAAAGGCGAAAAACAAAGGCTGCATGCACCACAAACTGTAACTCAATTATACGTTAATGGCTTATATTAATTATTATTACTTTGTGTTCTGCATATAATGAGAGCCAGTTGCGAATTTTTGTATTTGCATAAGCATTGGTTCAGTTCTTGGATATTTAATTCTTGAGGAATATTACGAAGTATAATAGAAAGTAGGTTCATTATCACCAGGCTAAAACAGTGCAAGACGTCTAAATTGTTCACGTAGTTTCCATAAATTACGCCCCCAAGTATCACCCCGAGACAAATCACTAGAATTTTTTGACGCGCTCCACACATATTCGGATAAGCGACGCGCTTCTTGGGATGTTGACAGAGGTCCTGTCATAAGAAGAACACAGAGAAACACAGTCTCGAATGTTTTAGTGGCATTAAATGTCACGATCATTGGACTTCAAGAGCGGCGTGCCATTAAATGCACCCAGTGTTCACCAGAATTGGCATGGCAACAAACACGTGACTTGAATACAGCTGCCCTGAGCTGTTCAAAGTAACTGCGATGAGCTCCACTGACCACTGAAAGAAATAAGTCGCTTTCAGTGTTGAAATATAACCCTTCGAGAGACGAGAAAAAGCATAATCAGAATATCTGAAATTCCTCGACAAAGATTGAATCCTGGTCCTTTAGAAAAACAGGACTAACTTCTTCTTACAATGTAGTGGACGGTGCAGCGATTGGCTGAAGACGTTACTTGCAGTATATCAGTGAAGAGTGGAAGGAGAACAAAATGGTTGATCACAGCGAGGAGTTATTAGTAACAAAACCACAATCAATTTTATTACATTTATGAAAATGTAAGGCTACATGTTCCAAAAGCTACGTGGTCATCCTCAGGCCGTTAAAACACATTAGAACTAAAATTATAGATGCAACATCATTTACGGGAAGTCAGATGAAGTCTCAGTCTGTGATGTTACAAAATGAGTGTCAACTTTCTATACAAAAGAAAAAAATATACATGGCATTTATTAGTAAATGTTATCGAATTTTATGGGTGACGGTCTATTGAATTCCTTATGGGAGACATAATATTTTACTTGTTGCTGTTTGTCTTATTCTCGACGTGGTATATATTGGTATGTTGCATGTGTAAGTTGATACCATATTTGGTTGGCATGCACCGTATTATTTACGTCCTGCCTTATAGCTCTGGGGTTGTATTTTTACAGTGTGAGCATGCTTGTTTTCTGGAATGAACATCACAGAAGAAAACGAGCAACTTGGATATAATGTGGGTTGCCTGAAAACTGGAATTTGAGGCCCAGAGGGTGGGAAAATTCCAACTAGATGAATAACCTGGTAATTACACAAGCAGCCAGTGAACTGCGACATTTGCGCTTTCGCCGCGGTGTGGCAGGAGTTTTCGAACGTCACGGGTTTCGGTTAGTGTCAGTGGGTAGTTTGTTGTTACTAGCGATTCGGGACGGCGTTTCAGTCCCATCTTAAACATCTTGGCGTTTGAAGATGTGGCCTGTGCCCTGCAAAGGCCATAAAAATACCCACTAAAGCTGCGAACCTTTTCCGTAGATTTGCAGTTAGAGTCATGTTATATGGACAATACGCATGGCTTTAATGCAAAACAAATTTAGCATACTAACCACAGTGCTATAAATGGTACTTGGGAATCTGCCAGAATACTAACTTTGAAATGTGGGTCTGTTGCTGATAAATCCTATTGTGTGTATCATACAAGTCTTCGATATAACTGTCAACAGATTAACACGTTTCCAATTGGAGTGCCAGGTTTGTCAAACATTGAAGTCCGACATATACCAGCATTCAACGATGATCTCTGGACCAAAGTAGCAAATCATAAAACATAAGCCCAACTGAAGTAATATATTGAATGCACGGAGTAATATAGGCTTCATATTGGAAGTGAAAACATAAATCCAATTCTTTCTTGTTTATTTTCCTTGTCACAATAAGAAGGATTTCTCTTCAAGTTGGATATAACGAAAATGTATTCTACTTTTCGTGTGTTTTGCATAAATAAACGTCACGTAGTCCTTTGAATTATCCTTCTTACGTTAAAAACATTTGTCTGTATTCAACAGATACAAAAATACGCTGTTTGAGGCTCTGAGAGTATCTTTCATGAAGACTCGAGTCGTGTGGACTAAGCCACCATGTCTAATGTCAAACATCGAAGTGTCGGAAAAACGTAATTCCTCCATTTTCTCTATCTAAGCAATCCAAGACGAGGGACTACACGGTACGAAATGGGCATATGGTTTGACTGGTAATCATTTACAAATTCAAACTTCACGACATCAAAGAATACTTGAATCTTTCAGTGTTAAAGAAATTATAGTTTAATAAACAGTGAAAATTCAAACCCCACAATACATTTATCTTAGTAATTAACGAACTTGATGCACAAAAGTTTTGTTTTATAGTAAGTTTATTTCATGCCTCTACATGTTTCGAGCACCATGTGCTCATCATCAGGAGGTCAAAATTGCATTATACAGCCTCTGGTACCATCACACGCTGTAGGTGGTCGTCCACTGCACGGGACGGCCACCTATAGTTTTGATGATACCAGAGGCTGTATAATGCAATTTTGACATCCTGATGATGAGCACATGGTGCTCGAAACATGCAGAGGCATGAAATAAACTTACTGTAAAACAAAAATTTTGTGCATCAAGTTCGTTAATTACTAAGATAAATATACTGAGATGCACGGTCAGCAAAACATAAAAAAGAAACCCACAATACATGCTATAAGCAATCGTATATTTCATACGTTTCACACAATCAGTTGTGACGCCTGCATATATAAACTAGCTGTGATGCTGAGCACACCTACTAATTCCTAAGCCACTGTCATTATTGTGACAGACAACATTACTCTAGGTGTATGGATATGAAAATGGATAAGCATCATAGCCCTAGAGCTGTGTGTAACCTGAACAACGATAGTGCATTATCTGCTTTCAGTGGCGTATTTAGATATATTACGATTAACTGTATACTACGGAATAGGTAATTTGAACCTGAGTAACCTGAAAAAATATGCATGAAAATCTATTTTAAATTTCAGTAGTAGGAATTCCTCATACCCATCAAAATAATTGCACTGCACAAGAAACAACGACTAAAAAGTACGTGATTGAAACGTCAGATTCTTGTGTTAGTGTTAATTAGGTACTTCGTCTCAGAAGATTAGACTACTTATTCCTAGTTGCAGGGACAAGACTAATTGCTTGTCGGTCAGAAGGAAGGGGAGTTAAACGATAAACAGGACATGCAGGGTACGTTTAAAGTAACACTGAGGGGCATTCGTGCAGCCATTGTTGCAGTGGCAAAGCATTACATAATACATGTTCTGAATATGTGTCTGCAGCCTTATTTGTCCAACATTCAATGCATATGTGTCGCATTATATTGTCTTGTGTGGCCTGTCTGGCTGTCCCATATTTTTCCATATTATCGCATAAAGGGCACGATTAAAAAAAAAATATTGAAAATAGACTGGGTTTCTTGATTTTCTCTACAAATACTTTATGAAAATTTTCTCATTCTAAGAAGAATTGAGTGAGATATATTATAAATGTACGTCAATCTTCATGTAAAGTACCCTACATTTTTGTCAGACTCTAATAAAACTTAAATTTTTTTCGGATGATTACAGAAAAATAAAAGGACAAAGTATAAGCTGGTTAGGTCACCTAGAGGGAATGGAGGAGGATAGGATGCCCAAAAAGATCTTCACTCAAGAACTAGAAGGGACGAGAAGAAGGGGAAGACCTAGGAAAAGATGGAAAGAGGAAGTAGAAAGAGATCTTCAGGTGCTGGGATTGAGAAGATGGAGAGAATTGGTGGCAGATAGGAAAAAAAATGGAAGGACATTCTTCGACAGACCAACGCCCACAGTGGACTGTAGAGCCAATGGAAGAAGTAGAAGAAGAAGAATAAGAAGAAGAAGATTACAGAAAAATCTTCAAATGCTAAATTTAACGAAAATCCGTACAGTGGGAGCCGAGTTGTTCCATGTAGACAGGCAGAAGGACAGTCAGACATGACAAAACTAACAGTCGTCATTCGCGATTATGCGAACGGAACTGCACTATAAACAAACGCAGAAACACATATAAAAAACGAAGAAAGAAATCGAATAATGTGAGTTCTGCACTAAGAACCCTGTTCCACTACATGCGCAGAACTTGTAACTAATCTTCATCATGTAGACTATTAACGTATCCCTCGACAGCTACACCAAAGAAGTACACCTGGTGGAAGCAGATTTGTAAATATGTAATTTTATACTCGCCTAATATTATTAGCTATTTTTGTGTTTACTGAAATAAGAGACAAGTTACATAACTATTCAGCCTTTAAGGGTGTGTGTTGTTCTGGGCCATTACACTGAGTAGGATCGTTAAGTTTCCTCTGATGTTGCGGACACGTGTAATTGTATTTATGTATGTTGCAAAATGTGCGTGGACAGATGGAGGAGAAAACATGAAATTTGTAAAGCATAAAGTTTAATTTTTTATTATTCACACCAACAAATACACAATATATATTTATTTATTTATATAAATATAGGTATATATATATAAGTAATCCTACATGTTTCGATGTATCTGTGTCATCTTCAGGAAGTTTATTCTTCCAGTTTGTTAAAATTACAAAAATCATTAAATTTACAAAGTCAATAAAACCAGTAGATTAAATATTTACGTGATTGTTATAGTTGATGATAAAATCTATAAAAACATACAATTAGAGTACATGGAAGATGTTTAGCTTGGTGGCAGTATATATATAATCTGGACTGTCTTGTAGATGTAATCCCATAGTGATACGACTCCCTAAATATGATGCAGATGCATCGAAACATGCAGGAATACTGACGTGCACGGTACATACATCAAAACATTTCAATGTTACGTCTTCGTGTGATATTGCGTGGTATAAATGGTAGATGTTAACACACGTGCGAGGGAACAGACCTCCTCCATCTTCGTGGTAGAATATGGAGACAGAATGTCCCTCCGAAACGTCTCGGAAACGCCTCCGAACCCCCCGTAACTATCGACCAAACAAAGTGATTTTACATCCCTGAAGGCAGTACATCCCACTTCGTCGCAATGAAGTCATTTCCAAACCAAGATAACTCTTCAAAAGCGCGCTGTGCCATACAGTATAGTATTCATGGCTGGTAGGATTTATCGCACTAGGATGACGTCACAAAGAATTCAGCAAGCTGTAAATTCGTACGTCGTCATATACTGTACTTAATTCGATTCTTTATCAATTTTCGAGCACACGACCTAAATAACAGCGACCGTGTAATGACCTCTGCACTGTATTGACACCTTTAATGTGCCTCTATCAGGTTAGAATCTCCATTTCCGCGAGTAACACCAGTTTCGCTTCAGCAGCATCAGGAGTTATACCATTACTGCGCTATGACGTCATCCAGAAATGGAGTACAGCGCTGTCAATATTGTTTTGTATGCAAGCTACAAATAACTGAGTGTCATGGTTCACTGAACATGGACTCGCATCTCGTGCGCATGAATGCCTTCAAGATATGATCCGCCCGTGAGAACAATGGGATCAAGTACAAAAGAAATGTCGTTAAGAATTCATTAACTGACGTGTTTAGTAATACCGAATGAATACACGACACCATTTTGAATTTTAAGATTTCTTCAAACCGGTTTTAATTGAAAATAACAAAGAAAAAACATATTAATTATTCCTTCCCGAACATTTATAAAGGATTTCACAGTTCAAAGAGTTCCAAAAGCTTCTAATTTCTGAAAGTATTCGGCCACATAAAACAGTAACTTTTTTTACAGCGGTTTTATGTGAGCTTAAAACGCAGTTACGTCCAGAGAAAAACAGCGTACAACTGTTCGGAGAGTAAATGCACATAAAACATGCTTTTGTATTTGCAAGGTAACGGCTGTGCCGTAACGTGCTAAACAGGCACTGAGGGCAGGCACACCTACAATCATACCCATATTCAACCTCGGTGCTGAAGTATCAGGTACATTCAAATCGTCCGGGATGTGACGCCATGTTGACTGATAAAACGTTATGGATGTTACATGGCAACTTGCCGCCTCCTTCTTCATGGTTAAAACGTTCTTCCTAAACTGACTCCTGAAGATGAAGACAGCCAACTGTCACAAACGTCCGTGACTACTTATCACTAAATATGGCGTCATATACCAAAACTCTTGTATCTGTACTATCTCTGCTGTAAGAACCTCAAATCTAGTCAAGTAGAAGTATGTGAATAATTTAAAATTTTTTAAAACAAGAAGATATATTATTTAGTTATATCAACTACTGCAATTAAGTTGTAGAAACAAAGTTGTCACGATGCGCTGAACATGTAGAAAGACGTGGAAAGAGTAGAAAGACCTAGATCCCAAAGAATAGTTGTGGGGAAATCTGTTCCAGAAGTTACATAAAAGCAGAGAACATAAAAAGACAACAAACAGATCGATTTTATATCACTACATTGTAAGAGTAAGAAACGGATAAAACTGTTCATTTTGGGTCCAGTTACATATTTTTGGTATTGGCGTCGCTGACGTTTCAGTTTATCGTAACACAATTTTGGTCAGCATCAGCACATCATGTAGAACGCCCCGTCATGCACACGAAGAGCAGGAAGTCTTAAAAGATTAATGATTATTTGCAATTACATTTTATAGTTTCCTTCTAAATTCAAGACTAAACAAAGCAGACACTGTGGGTATAATGTGACATGGAGGTGCCCTCGTGCAACCATTCTTGCCGTGGAAAATCAATAAGTATTATCATAATCAGATGAACGGCACGATTTTCGGGGAAAAAAAGTTATTGAACATAAATTGTTATTTGTTATTTTGCCAGATTTTAATGAAATTTGTTTTGCCTCGACAGATTTTCAGACAATATACGCCAAATTTCAAGAAAATCCGTGTAGTGGGAGCCCAGTTGTTTCATGTGTGCAGGCGGACGGACACACGGATTAACGGACATACAGACATGCATATATGACGAAGTTAATGGCGCCTTTCGCGATTTTACGAACGCGCCTAACAATAAATCTCATCTAAAGATTGCCCATAATTCCTAATATTTTTATTAGATTTACACACAAAATACATATTAATAATTGTTATTCCAGACATTTAAGCAGTATAACGAATCCATCTGCTTACATATTAGTGCATATTGTTATGCGTATTCTGCTACTGGCACACAACTTTTTTGTCACTCCTTTGTCCAAGACTTCAGTAACGCAAAATGAAATACGTCATTAGCAGAACGATTTAAAATTAAATAATATGTTTTAAATTCATCAGCATGCAATATTAAAGGATAATTAAGAGAACACGTGGCTAATATGTAGACCCATTTTTGTTTCCTTCCGGTTGGAATAATTTGCAAAACTCGGCCGAAATTTTAATTTCACACATATAAGCAATTATCTGATGCTATGTTATTCTGAGGGTATATTTAATAATATGCTCCTTTATACACGATTGCTTCCTTTTAACTGTGACTAAATAACGCCACATAGTGCGTCAGTACACAGGTTAACCTTTCAAAGCCTAGCGGTTTCTTTACGTACCAAAAGCTTTAACATTCAAAAATTCTACATGGTGCTCGCTCTACGTTGAGTTTTGTGCACGGATCAGGGAACAAACAGCGACTTTTGAATTATACAGCAGTAACTGGTTGGTTTTTTATAACTGAGGTGGAAAGTGTTTACTGTGCGGTACGAACTAATTCCTTATATAAAGCAGATTACGTTTAGTCTTTAAAAGGTAAAAATTCCTTACGTTGAAACTCTGCCTTCCTGAATGGTATTCAAACTCATATCTTCGGTACCTGAGGAGAATATTGGGACCTACGAGGGACGAGGTAACAGGGGAGTGGAGAAAACTACAAAATGAGAAGTTTAATGATCTGTACTCTTCGCCCAATATTGTTCGGGTGATCCATCGAGAAGAATGGGATTGGCGGGTCATGTAGCACGTATGGGGGAGAACAGAAATGCATACACGGATTTGGTGGGTAAACCTGACGGAAAGAGACCACTTGGAAGACCCAGGCGTAGATGGGAGGGTAATATTAAGATAGATCTTCAGGAAATGTGAAGTGGGGCCTAGATTAGATCGATCTGGCTCAGGATAGGGACAGGTGGCGGGCACTTGTGAATGCGGTCATGAAACTTCAGGTTCCATAAAATGGTGGGGAATTTCTCGACAAGCTGAGAACCCGTTAGCTTCTCAAGAAGGACTCTGCTCCAAGGAGTAAGTTTCTTCGGTACCCTAAGCTGCTACAATTGGTAACTTTTAAATGGAAGAGGCCATAGAACTGTAGAAAACGTCTGCTATTTCCCAAACAGAGAGGATCTGAGATAGGTCGGAAAGCTTTTCTTACCATGGCGCAACAGTCCCAGTGGTCCAAGGCCTCCTCATTTTCGAGGATTCACGATCAAACTCAGACACACCACACTCAGTAGGATTCCTCTGGACGAATGATCAGTTAATTACAGAGATCTCTACCTGACAACACACAACACTCACAACAGACATCCTTCCATAAACAGGCGGGATTCAAACCCACAATCCCAGCAAGCGAGCGGCCGCAGACTCACGCCTTAGACCACGCGACCACTGGAAACGGCGCTCTGGAAGTTAGTGACTATTACTCTGCATAAACGATCGGGCTTGGCTTCCCGGCAGGAGGTGGGTGTACCTCACCTCCACAGCGTCCAGACCGACTGTGGGTGCCTCCATAGACGCCACTATTGTCGTGTAACCTGCGGCTCTTTCCTCGGAAATAAAGCAGTCAGGGCATCAGGCTCATCACCTAACCCCACCCACTGCCGAGAAAAAATAAACGGAACTTTGCGCGTTCTACATTTCCCATACGCCTTCACGAGGTGGCGAATGAATAAAGATAAGGGCAACCTTACTCTACTTTGCCTCTCCACTTTTATTTTAATAAAACAGAGACAGGCACCAAATTTCTACAATCTGTAGGGATAATTACGCAGATATGGTTGGTTGAACGAACAGACTGGTTACACCTGGGAAGTACTGTAATGGAAGTTAAAGGATTATTTTTTTTAGCGTCAGTGGCTTCATAGACGGTCTCTAGCAGCAAATATCAAAGGGACGTTTATAATGAAACTAATGTACAGAAATAAAGAGATTCAATCTTTATCGTTGCACCGCGCATTTTGCAGTCTATTTAAGTAACACACCAACAATGCGCATATATAGTCTATAATAAGCTAAAATGTACATTAAAACACTTAAAACGTTCCTACATGTTTCGATCATACGATCATCATCAGGGAGCATACTTTGTTCCTTGCTAAAGTTACAGTTTAAAATACTCAGTGATTTACTTCGTTATAATTAATTTGGTGCTGTTGCAGCATGTCGTGTGTTGTGTGTGAGTCGACTCACACATAACTAATTTTAACTTACAGACTTGCTGCCACAACACCAAATTAATTATAACGAAGTAAATCACTGAGTGTTTTAAACTGTAACTTTAGCAAGGAACAAAGTAAGTTCCCTGAGGATGATCGTATGATCGAAACATGTAGGAGCGTTTTACGTGTTTTAATGTAAATTTTAGCTTATTGTAGACTATATACGTGCATTTGTTGGTGTGTTACCTGTTTAAACTTGCACCTTACTACAGTTGATCCGAAATATGACAAGACATGCAATGTACGTATAACGGAACATTGAAGAGCGTTCTTGCAGCCATTGTTGCGCTGGGAAAGCGATGAGTGTTACACAGCCGGAGGGTGTGTATTTGTAGCCTTAGGTATCCAGCATGCAATGCGCAGGCACCATATTTTCATCTGTGGTCTGCCCCGCTCTGCAAAATTTTTCCAGCTTATCTAATTAAAGGCACGATTTTCGAAAAAAATAGTTACTGAACCAAAATGGGGGTTTTGATTTCTCTGCAACTTTTGTCTGAAACATTTCTCATTCTAAGAAAAAATGAGCGAAAGATGATAAAAATTGTAAATTAGTCTTCATGTAAAGTACTCTTTATTTTTTGTCAGATTTTAATGACACTTAAGATTTCTCGCAAGATCGTCGAAAAATCTTCAAATATCAAATTCCAGGAAAATCCGCCAAGTGAGAGCTGAATTTTTCCATACAGACGGATGAATGAACGGACAGGCAGACGTATAGACATGACGAAGCGAATAGTCTCTTTTCGCAATTTTGTGAACGCGCCTAAAAACAGAACAGTAAAAACGTAGGACATAGTATATAGATATAATTGTGTCCCGTATCTATCTACCTAGTGGACGGACGAGGGTTTGATGCCCAAAAAGGAGAGGGGGTTTTTCTGTTCGTCTTGTGTTTGTATCGACGCTGTAACCCACCCAGCCTGACATTTGAAGGGCAGATTTCCTGGGACGCAAAGCAAGCAGGACAAGGAATTGTTCATGCAATTCCATCTAACACAGCGGTTAGTAATACGTGGAATTCGTCTTCATTCCTCCATACAAATCTATGTCTTGGCGCAAAGATATTTTACTTGTAATGAAGTTAGAAGCAGACAAAGAATGTTGTGAATGCTGCGGCACAAAACGTTGTCCATTGAACATATTTCTCTATAAATTTTTCTAGGATAATACAACCGTTACAAAATAAGTGACACATAGTGGACAAATAATGGGTGTGTAAGTTTTCCGATAATCTAGGGGCCATCTAGAAATTGTAGGCGCCAGAAGGGGAACATGGAACTAGTTCCGTACTGAGAATCTGCACATATTAGGCAACACCGTAAAAAAAATTTAGTCGTCACGGCGACCCGATGCGAGGGATTTTTTGCACCTCTGGTTCAAATTTTCTTCAGTTATAAAGCTGTAATATATCAGATTTCAGAATCGTACGTTGCTCATAGTTACACAGTGCACATGGCATTCAGCCGCTAAAATGAACGGTAGTTGTATTGTGAATTAGTGTGTGTGGGTTTTAATATAGCGTGTGACATGGTACATTCTGGCACCGTGTTGCGAGGCACTGCCAATCAAGTGGAAGTATTTGCGTCGTAAACCTCGCCGGAATTATTCCTAAGAACAACTTCCTTGTGTTCATTGCATACCAGTGAGGTGTAATAAATGGAGAGTTATGTGCAAAAAAATATGCCAATTGAGAAGGAACGGCTTAAGTTGTGCCATTCATTAAATGACTTTTATATTCATGTCATGTTGTTACGTTGTTTAAGAGAATCCGTAATTGTCTTGTTCGGGAACTGATTGCCCATAACAAAAGCATTTCATAATTTTTCTGACGCCACACAATATGTATAAACACATTACTTTAAACTTTATAAACTGTCCGTTACTCTGTAGCACGTGTAGTATATTAAAAAATAAATTACACTTGCTACAGAATAACGGAATATTTATGAAGTTTTAAAGGAGATTAGTGAGATCTAACTAAAGTGTATATAAAGAACATGAAGAACTTAACGTGTCTTAATGTTTTTCATGAACTGCCTAATGATGATTCAAGAGGAATCGAAACATGTAGCATTGTAGTGTGGCATTTATTAAATTGGGTTGTTTCTGACTGGCGCGTTTTTATTGTTATTTTACCTGAACACCGCTTTAAAATCGGCCATGGTCGCTTCCCCAGTGTCCTTTTAAAGCGCACAATCATGAATGCGTTGTTGTATACCTTCCACGTTAACACACATCTGCCTTGTTCTAACGCCCTTCGGTAAACGAAGAATTAAAATTATTCTGCACCTGTACATATGGCGCACAGGCACTGTATTAATCATACTTATTAGTCATAACTGAAACCATCGTACTGATGAACACCTTGTGTTTCAATTTGCTTTTTTTCGTTTCTACATTTCCATGACGTACTATTAGATAAGGCAGGATGCTGACCTATATGGAAGGGAATCCTTATTCAGATACCAATAAGAGTTTACTTGGTCAATAAATTCGCTGCTTTATTGACACCCGCAGTCCATAATTGTGTGCATTACAGGTACGTTGATTTTTACATTGATCCAGTTCAATCCAGTCAACATCTCTTACCACTTTCCTTGATGATCTTCTTTAATATTATTCTCTAACTAATTCCTATAACTATCCCGCATTCTCTCATCACGGTCATCGGTTAAATAAAATAAAATAAAATTACAGTAATATAATTACTAATTTTCTGAAACTAATAGTGCATACATAAGCCTTTGACGTTGAAAATGTTTGCCAGTCAATGTCACATAATAATATCCCAGAGGACTTTAATTACACTGCTGTGAGAACTTCAAATCTACCACCATGTGAGTGGTTGTTGACGAGTGCCGGTTACAAATCATTATTATACCGTTTTTTCCATCATCCTGATAGTTTCTCCATCTTAGGTCCAAATATGAAGGTCATCACACTGTTCTCCAGCACATTCAGTCTCTCCAGTCCTTAGGGCAACAGACCAGATAATAAAGACCCCTGACCGTATCCTACCCCCTGTTTTCACTGGATGCGTATGAATGGTATAGCTGAACCAAGTGGAATTAATTGTGTAGTCACACAGAAGGAACCGATGATCCTGCTCCTGTTTTGACACCACTTTAATCGGAGCAGAATATTCTTCACCACGTCACGTTTGTTCGTCACGCACAGTTCATGAATACAGTATTACTGTATCCGAGAGTGCAGTTTACTGAGCGTAATAGGACTAGGCACTGGAAGGGGCCAGCAAGTTAAAGAGGACTTCTGGGGAAGGACATCGGCGAAGCTGTGTCCCGAGACTGGGCGAAAGAGCCGTAGAAGAAGACGAAGAAGAAGATGGAGACGATGAAGATTAATAATAATAATAAATTGACTAATGAGGCAGCTGGACAAACTCTACAGTGGGATTTTTAACACGGGGAAAAGATTGTGCCAGAAGGAAAGTCCATAGAGAGCCAAATAATTTGGTGCGTAATGCTCGAATGTGTTACTTTTCGATTCCTTCGATATAAATGGAAGTAATTCAGGTGATAACAGTTAACGTTGCGCGCTGTTCCAAAATTTGTAGAGCTGACGTGCTTATAGATTGTCTCGTCACTAAAGAACTCTTACTTCGTAAGAAGTGTGTTGTCTTTTGGTGATGTGTAAGAACAAGGAGCTGGAGAATAATGGATTTCTTGTAGATAATCCATATTGAACTTCATACTTCGTACTCGTCAGTAAATGACCTATAATTTGAGTGACAACAATCAATTAAATTAATGATATCGAGGTTTGTTAAAACCCATGGACAATACGAAAGTGCGTGAAATTTGTAAGTGAAAACCCGAAAATTAAAACGTTCAACGACCTACACAGGATGATTTTAGGACTTTATATGAAGGGATTTATCCTGCTCAGGAAAGGTAATCAGCTTACATGTTTAAAGGCAATAGGGGTTGAATATCTTCTGAAAATGGGCAGCTGTTAGCTTCTCAATAATGCATCTGCAGCATGTAATTACACCTACATACATCAGGTTACAGTCTTCCTCAAAAGCGGCCCCTTTTACCAAAACTAAACGTTATGTAACTTACATGCATTTCTAAAACTTGTGTGCATGATATAAGGTAGGGAATCTTACATACATAATATATTACAAACCGAAGTGCAGAATTATTAGTTCTGCGGTAACAGATCGCAAATAACTTCTTTAAAAAAATGTCCTCACTTCAGTTCAGTTTGCAATGTGAAGTCAGGCACTTTGTCATTCCACGTGACATACACAGTACTTATGCTTGTAGCCAGTGAACACAACATTCTGTGTTCCGTGTTACTTGGTACTGTGATTTGTTACACCGTGTAGGGTAACGCTGGTTTTGGAATTTCCGATTGGCAAATATCCATGCAGTATTTCTGTACAATCATCACCGCTTGGCCCAAGAACAAATTCACCGTCCACCTGAACAAAATTCAGGTCCTCCGAAACGTACGACCTAATGTATCGGCCTACATCATATAAGAACACAGAAGACTATCTTTTGAACAGCACTCCCCCAGAGAACTTGAATATTCATCTAGTGTGTTTGTTATTAGTTTATTTTGTTACGTTCGGAATGATTACTCCACATCTCTACTTCTTACCCACTAAAGGACTAACTACCAAATTCCTTTTAACAAGGTATTTCTTCAGAAGCCAATAGTTCTTCGGCTAATCAAGACGTTCTCTGCTCATTATAGCTTTACAAGATTCCGCCACTGATCCTTATTCTGAGCCAAATGAATCCATTCTACGCCAATAAAATATAAAAACGTACTTCAGTTTAACACAATTTTTACAATTGTATATTTTCCTTTTTAAGTATAGTCTAACACAACTTTCTATAAAAAGTTGTGTTAGACTGAAGAAGCTTTATAAACAGCCAGTCTACGCCCTTCAAATTTATTTAACATCGATTTTAATTTTACATTCCCACCTACACTTATGTCTGTCAAGAAGTCTGTCCCCTTAAGATTTCCCCGCCAAACTCTAAATGCATATTTATTCTGTCCCGTAATTACTACACGCCATCACCATGTGTGTTAGTATGATTTGCTTATTATCTCGCCAGTATGTGTAATAAAGACTCAGCTACAGGAAACACACGATACTTGTTCCGACGTTGTTTCAGCGTAGCAAACTCCATTACCATCAACACAGCCTTGAGAGTATTTCCCCTTCTTGATTTATTGAAGTCCGGGCTGTAGGAGGCAGTCACGTTTCGCGGCGAGTTCCTGTTGATTCCGTTCTCTCGCTCGGCTGTATCTCTGAACACGGTCTTGTATGTGGACACACATGACCGTCACTGAGCGCAGCAACAAACTGAGATTTGGCTTCCAGCTTCTTGCGTATCCTATTTATAGGTAATTTCGGTACTAGAGGTTGAGGCTACGATAGAAGACCAAAATTTATTGCTTTGCTGCAGGAGAGATTTTGTGCGGATCGAGTTAATCCTCTGGTTTAGAACTAAAATGTCAGACTCATTTCTTGTGCAGAGCTTCTACACGAAGTGATATTATTTATTAAAAATATCATTGTGGAATGAGAAAACAAATTAATTGTCTTAATTATCGAGTTAATATTCAATACCAAGTTTATGTAATATTAATGTGACGCGGTATATGTGCGATTTGTGTTTTGTGATGTTAACAATTTATTACTTACGTACTGGAATAGGAGTTAGAAACAATAATCGGATGTGTGGGGAAATGTAATGCTGTCTACAGCTGTGACAAAATGATTACGTCATTAGACCGGAAGAAAATTCTCACAACTCATAAAGTGCGACTTTTGAGCTCTGTAGTAGATTAGGATGCTAAAACTGTCCAACGTTACTTGTTTTAAGAAGAAAAGTGTCATAACTAATATAAGACTCCTAGCCGTGAGGGAGTCATAGTGACACTGTTCTTCCGAACGGAATGTGTGATTGGAGAACATTGTGACATGTTTGATTAAAAGACAGCAGCCCATCTGTCAAAACACAACGTATGT
>Ga0123353_10005381_pt1 | contig 16787 bp, 17 predicted proteins | sample TergutLab28metaG_3_FD_92763 | JGI IMG/M metagenome (GOLD analysis project Ga0123353, IMG submission 92763) | Labiotermes labralis P3 segment gut microbial communities from Petit-Saut dam, French Guiana - Lab288 P3 | ecosystem: Host-associated > Arthropoda: Insects > Digestive system > Gut ...
CAAGGTGGTCGATATTATCACCGGAACCGATACCGTCATTAAGGTTCAACAAATAAGAAACGGTTGCGATGATATCGTCGACAAACAAATGGCGGCCTATAAGTTTCTTTGCGTTCTCCTTTACTACTTGTAATTGTGCGGCCTTTGTTTTTGCGCTTGCAAGCTCAAACAATGTTTGCAATGTCGGCAAGTGTACCAGTTCTTTTACACCTGTTTCTTTTTCGGTAGTTTTAAGATACTTATTTACATCTACGCGATTGTTACCGACAACAAGAACTTCTTTGCCGTTATCGCAAAGGACACGCACACTGTTGATGCCTGCATTCATGATTTCGCTGGCGACTTCCGGGCTGATTTCTTCTTCTTTTTTGACTACTATTTTGTCACCGATTTTAATATTTTCGGCAGCACGTTGTTTCATTATGCGGCTTTCAAGACAAAGCTTCTTGTTGAATTTGTATCTTCCCACTGTCGCAAGATCATAATTTGGGAATGTAAAAAACATGATATCCAGGTTACGTTCCATAGCATTTGCATCAGGCAATTCGCTTGGACGCATTTTGCGGCTTATTTCAAGCAAGCATTCACTTTTGGTTTTCAAGTTGTCTTTATCAAGTGTCAATTTAATGATTGGGTGATTGTCAAACATTTTCATGATTTGTGCGTCGTTTCCCAATCCAAGAGCCTTCAAGAAAACGCCCAAAGGAATTCGGTTCGAACGGTTTGGATAAACGTTAACAATATCGTTTGCATCCTTGACCATTTCGATATATGCACCGTGCGTCGGAGTCATAACGGTTTCAATGGTCTTTTTACCGGTCTTTTTATCAACGTCTTCGGTAAAATAAACATTGGGGCTTTTAATAATTTGGTTGACGATAACACGCGCGACCCCGTTAATAATAAAATAGCCGCTCTTTGTCATCATCGGAATGTCGCCCAAGAAAACTTCTTGTTCAATAACTTCACCTGTTTCTTTGAACACAACGCGAACTTTTACCTTAAGCGGTTTTACATACATCTGCCCTCGGCGCAAACATTCCACTTCAGAATACTTTGCCTCTTCCGCAACATAATGGTCCAAAAAGTACATTTCGACTTTTCCCGAATAATCGGTAATAGGATTAAATTCATCCAGCACATCATGTATGCCCTTTGTGATAAAGCGCTTATAACTCTCCATTTGGACATCCAAAAGATATGGGATATCTAAAACTTCCGGCACACGCCTAAACGTCTTTCGCACATTTTTTCCATATGTCTCGTTATGTACTCCGGTCTTTGCAAGTTCACTCATAATTTACCTCCGCTAAAAATTCTTTGGAAACACTAAAAAAAGTCTTTTTCGCATAAAAGACTCTCCAAATATTTAACTACAAAATTTCCCAAACATTGATAGTGACAACTATATCAAATATATACGCACCTTGTCAATCATTTTTTGCAAATTGTCAAGCGATTTTGTCGATTATTTTTAAAAAATTATTTGTCCAGCATCGCTCTACGGCGTTTGTACTTTTCATCGTCCAGCGGCTTGGTTTTTAAAAATACACTCACTATTTTTTTCATGGATTCGATGTCCGCGCCGTCTGCGCCAAGGCATAAAACATTGGCGTCGATATGTTCGCGGGCAGAGCGCGCCTGTTCCGTTCTGTGGCAAAGGGCGGCACGAATTCCCTTATATCTGTTCGCGGCAATGGAAACCCCAACGCCCGAGCCGCATATCAAAATACCGGCCATATGCTTGGAGCCCGCTACCGTATCAACAACTTCTTTCGCAATGACGGGAAAATCCACGCTAGCCGTGCTGCTACACCCCACGTCAATAAAGAAAAACTTGTTCGACCGCAAAAAGTCTTTAATATGACCCTTCAACTCAAATCCGCGATGATCACTGCCTATAATAATGTCTTGCATATTTCATTGTACAATACCTTTATGGCTTTTTGCAACTTTTTATGAACATCTGAATAGACATCTTGCGACTGGCCCCACGGATCTTTGATATTAAAAATATGAATATTCTTAGGCGCGCCTCCCGCCTGGACAAAGTCAGCGTGTCCTTGCTCCATACAAACAATGTGGTCAAACTCTGACAACATTTCATCACACCACCGCGTATGTGGCGGATAAGCGTGCGTACCTGCACTTTTAACGACAACGTCCGCCCGCCCATTCTTTTGGCACAAACCGGCAAATATTTTTTCCGCCATTGGACTGCGGCAGGTATTCCCCGTACACACAAAAAGAATTTTCATTCACCCTCCTTTTCACGTTTCATGTTTCACGTTTAACGTTTCATGTATTTCCCCGCCGCCAATGCAAACATCTCCTATATATAGTACAACCCACTGTCCCGGTGTCACAGCTCTTTGCAGTTTTTCAAAAGTGACTTTCACCCGTCCGTCGTCAAGGATTTCAACTTCACAGTTTTGGTCAGATTGTCGGTAGCGAATTTTGGCAGTCAAACCCGACAACGGTGGCACACCCGTAATCCAGTTGAAGTTTTTTGCGAGCAACGATTTGGAATATAATTCGGGGCTGTCGTTTCCGCCGACGCGTACTTTGCCGTCTTTGTCCTTGCCGATAACATACATTCGCTGCGCTTGCCCCCCGATACCCGCGCGCTGACCAAGTGTCAAGTTATTGGTCGCTACGTCAAAACATATATCGTTGCTGTCTTTTTTTTCAGCAGCAACAAGACCGAGTTTCGCCGCAATTTTGCGGACTTCAATTTTGTGTAATTCACCTAGTGGGAATATTGCACGGCTTAACTGTTTCGGTGTTAACCCACAGAGAAAATAACTTTGATCTTTAGAATTATCGACTGCTTTTTTTAGAACACTGTTTTCTAATCTAGCGTAATGACCCGTGGCTATAAAGCCTGCGCCGATTTTATCGGCAAAATCACAAAGCAACTTGAACTTTACTTCAGGGTTACAAAAACAGCACGGATTGGGAACTAATCCGCGTGCAAGTTCATCGTGATAGCGATTAATCACGCGGTCGTTAAATTCTTTTGAATAGTCAGCCACATGACAGGGAAAATCAAACACCGGGTCATTATTTTTTTCTAAAAACTTCATGTGAAGTCCGATAACCTCATAGCCCTGCTGCTTCAGTAAATACGCTGCAACAGAACTATCCACCCCACCGCTCATGCCGACTACGACCTTTAGTTTCTCACCCCTCACTTTTCACCTTCACTTTTTCATTCTTCACTTTATTTTCCGCTTCTCCTAAGCGAATCGGATACTTGTAAAACCCCAAAACCACCGCGAACGCATCAAACGCCCACAACACAAATGCTACTGCCACAGGCAAGGCCACTAGCGACGGCACGCCTTCTCCCAAAAGAGTATGTACGGGGTGCATTTCCATTTTACCGTCATTGCCGGTTTTGATTGGGAAAACGATAAACAATATGAAACTTAATAAAGTACAACCAAGTGAAATAAACCCGCGAATTTTACGCCCTACATAAAGACTGTGCGCACCAAATAATCCCAGCAGCAGGCAAAGCAAAGCCACCTTTGCAAAAGACACATCGGTGGGGCGATGCTTGGTCTTGAAAAGTTTGCCGCCTTTTTTTTCTTTTTGTATTTCTTTGGCGCGTTTATTGCTTGCCTCGGATATTTGTTTTTTTGTTACGCCGCAACGCGTGCAGGTTGTTGTGTATTTATGAATCTTTGCCCGGCAATACGGACAACGGACATTTCTGTTATAAAGCATATCAAGGCGTGGATCAATTTCAACACGATAAACCGGACTTACTGGCTTTTTTAATTCTTCGTCATCAGCTTTAAGGTCATATGTTTTGCGCCCTTTTTTCTTGCACCGCCCACATATTTCAAAGTCGAATTCGTCTAATTCGCCCCCGCAGTCTTTACACTTAAGTGTGTTTGCCCCCATAATGCAAGATTAACACAAATATAATGAGATTTCAACTAAACAATTCTAATCCCCGTGCGCAAAATTTCACTTGCAAGGATGCTCTGATTGTTTCTATAGTCTGCGGTTCTTATCGGATGTGGCTCGATGCGAGTGTCTATATCCCAAGAATATCTGCTTAGATTCACGCGCTCTGTGAAACGATTTTTTATGTCGGCAAGCAAAATAGCAATATCAATATCGCTTTCTTCACGTTGCATCCCTTCGGCACAAGAGCCAATCAAAAACGCGCCATCAATGTTGTAGTCCTTGCTGACTTTGTCGACATATTTTTTTGCAATAGCAATTACTCTTTTATCAACGTTATTAGCCATTCACGCAACTCCTTTATTATTTCGCATTGTTCATCTGCGAACTCTTTTGTACATTGTTCGTAAAAATCATTTTCGACATCTTCATAGCGGGCTTCAAGGTTAAACGAGTTAATAACGTTAAATTTTTCTTTTGTCGCTATGTCAAGTTCAACATCACAAAGTTCAGCAAGACGTATCAAGTTGTGAATTCTTGGTGCAACAGGTTGCTCGGTGTGGGTTTGCGCATAAATTGCTTTTAATAGTTTCTCAAGGACAAGGTGTCCCACGAACAAGCACCAAGAATATTGTTCACTGTGATACATTAGATGCATATCGTTAAAGTCCCGCTCAGAACTGTCTACCCAATGCTTGATAAGTTTTTCACTCATGATCATACTATTAGTATACGCAAAACATCTCGAAAGTCAATTAAATTAACTTTGTTGACGTCACAAAGTATTTCTTTTTCATTTTTGAAACAGTAAAATTGAATCTGCTATGCTATTGATGTTTTCGTTTAATATCGTTTTAAACCCTATTTTTTCCGCTTCGATTGCAAGCCAACTTATTTTTACAAGGTACTCATTGTTCCTTCCAGCGACCAATTCCCCAGCCATTAATTCCATGCTTTGACTGTATGATGCAATGGTCTCGGCTTTGGCGATACTCTTTTCGTCTAATCCATTCAGGCAGTTCCAAAAAACCGATGCATATGATTCCTTGCCTCGCTCTTGCCAAATTGAAAGTATTCGTGGGTCAGCGCCTTCGTCTGATAGGTTCTCTGGGACGAATGCTTCGGCGATACAAATATAAGCACCTTTTTTCATATTTTTGTAGCACTGCTTTAAAAATTCAATTTTGTTTTGGTGCGGGTCAGGAATGTGGTGAAATGCATAAAGCATGAAAATAAAATCAAATTGAGTAAGGTCCTGTTTCACATAACTGGACATATCTCCCTGAACAAACTTGATATTATTTATCTTGTACTTTTCTGCCAAGCCACTTGCAACATCAACCATTTCGTTTCGCATATCAACCGAAACAAGATTTGAATTCTTGTTTTGTTTTGCCACCAAAAACGATGTTTGCCCCGTACCAAAGCCAAGTTCAAGAACATTCTCGGGCTTCAACTTTTTAACTATGCCAAGTAAGTTCTTTTGCAGTCCTTGATAAAATGAAGTTTTGTAAAGGAACTTTTTAAAAACTTTATCGTTTGCATAAAAACTTGGTGTTTTTTCAAAATCTTTTTCCATAACCACATTTCATCTTTCATCTTTTCTTAGCAGGCGGAGTGATTTGCTTTGTGACTGTCGCCGCTTTTGGTTCTTTGGTCGTTCCAAGCATTTCGCCCATTGTGGTAAACAGCGTTGCAACGTTTGACAAGTCATTTGGCACAATGATTTTTGTGGCTTGACCGTCCGCCATTGCTTTTACCGCTTCAAAGCCTTGCAGCGTCAGATATGCGGCGTCGGGTTTTGCGTCTAAAATCAGTTTAATGGCTTTTGCCTGGCCGTCGGCTTCAGCGATGGTCGCAAGTTTTGCACCTTCGGCTCGCAAAATATTGGATTCTTTCTCGCCCTCGGCGACAAGGATGGCAGAGCGTTTTTCACCTTCCGCACGCAGAATTGCCTCGCGGCGCTCGCGCTCGGCGCGCATTTGCTTTTCCATACTTTCTTGGATACTTGGTGGCGGCAAAATGTTTTTAAGCTCCACACGGTGAACCTTAATACCCCACGGGTCTGTTGCAAGATCAATTATGTCACGCATTTTTACGTTAACAATATCACGGCTTGTAAGTGTCTCGTCAAGATCAAGCTCACCCACAATATTACGCAACGTCGTAGCGGTAAGATTGTCAATCGCCTGCATAGGGCGTTCGATACCATATGTGTAAAGTTTTGGGTCAACCACTTGCGCGAAAACAATAGTATCAATTTTCATTTTGACGTTATCTTTTGTAATAACATCACCCGGTGGAAAGTCAAGGACTTGTTCCTTTAACGAAATCGGCGGAAGCGTCTTATCGATAATCGGAATAATCCAATTTAACCCCGTTTCAAGAGTACGCTTGTACTTACCCAATCTCTGTACCACCATAGCCGATGCTTGCGGCACAATGCGAATGGACATCCAAATGCCGATTATTAGCACCAACAAAATAATACACCCTGCAATAATTGCTGCTACTGTTGTTCCGCTCATTGCGAGCATTGCTCCCATGTTCATTTTTTGCCTCCCTTTTTTGTTGCGGTCTTTTTTTCTTGCGGTGTTTCTTCCACCACCACTTTGGCTGGATCGCCCACAATATACTTATTGCCCTCCATGCCTAATATTTGCACGGTATCGCCTTTTTGTAACTGGTCATCGCAAGTAACAGTCCAAGTAATATCATTGATTTTGATTTCACTGCGCCCATTGTCATTTACATCTGACAGCAGTTTAAACTTGCGCCCGACATTAGCATCCAAATTAGTTGGCACGGTCTTTGTTTTAATAAACTTTACAACAAACCTGCGAAGACCCAGCAAACAAGCGAGCGCTACAACAAAGAAAATAAGAATCTGCCACGGCCAGAACAACCCGCAAGGCACCGAAATTAAAGCCGTTATACCGCCCACAGCAAACCATGCAGAGTACAAGTCATTTGATAAAAATTCGATGAGTAATGCTAATGCTATTACAACAGACCAAACAATAATCATCGTTATAATTAAATCTACGCCGCCAAGCAGCGAAAAAATTGTTTCCATATCCTATATATATAGAAAGCAAAACAAAAATGCAAGCGTTTTAAGGAATAATAATTTTTCCGTTGTAGGGGCAGACCCCCTGGTCTGCCCTTGACACACGGTGACCTGACACAGGGCAGACCAGGGGGTCTGCCCCTACGGATTTTTCCGCGCCAAAACTTCATTCGCGTCAACAGCAGGACTCACAATAATATCGCCATTTTCTGTAAACCGCGAACCATGGCACGGGCAATCGTATGTCTGCGTATTTGGATTGAACTTTAACCGGCATCCCATATGCGGGCAGCGGCGTTTTTTGGATGAAAATAGTCCCGCCAATAATCCCAAACCGTCTTGCAAGAAATTCCAAAAAAACGCAGGCCAAACCGAGATATGCAATATCCGCGTCGGCTTGAATATTTTTTTGTATCGATTCCTCTCCCCGTCGACAAGGTTCGCGACCAGTTCCGCCCCTACGTAGGCATTAGCCATGCCCCACTTGTTAAAACCGCTTATCATAAAAGCCGACCTGCAAAGGCAAAACATACGCCCTGCATAAGGCACATGGTCAAAAGTCATGCAATCATTGGCGCACCATTCATGTGCGACTTTCCCGCCCAATCTTTTACTTTCTTCTTTCAGAATATCAAAATATTTCTTGCACTTCCATCGCCCTGTTCTGTGGTCAAGTCCGCCTATAATAATTCCGTCGGTGCTGTCACGGTATGTAAAGCCGTCCTTTGCAATTTCGCCGAACTGCGCGCCCAATTTTGTTTCAGTCTGCGCACATATTGAGTATGAAAAGGACTTGTACATCTTAAACGCATAAAGCCCGCGAATATTCACAATGGGAAAGCCCGTGGCAAAGATAACGCGTTTGTATTTGAATGTTTCTTTTTCTGTTTTAAGAGTTTTACGCATAAGGCAGACTTTTTTAATGCGGGTGTTTTCAAGAATAGGCACTTCTTTCGCCATGACGCTTAGAATGCCTTGGCAGAATTTTATGGGGTTGAAAACGGCTTGATTATTTAGACGTATCGCGGGATAGGTCCCAATAGCCATTTGTCTGCTTCCGTGATATTCGACGGGTGCGTGGAATTTGCGCAACACTTTGTATTCTTTTTTCAAATCAGGTACATCGCGGTCGCTTTGGGCGAATACCCAACTGTCCGCACGTTTAAAGTCGCAATCAATTTTAAGTTCCGATACTAACTTGGCAATTCCTTCAACTGCATTAATTTGTGATTGGAAATATAATCGCCGCTTTTTATTGGTGGGAATGTCTTGATAGACGGGTTGAAAGGCGCTGACGTGCGCGGTGGTGTGGCTTGTCACTCCGCTTAACAGTTTATGCGCTTCTATTAAAGTAACTTTGTGACCGTTTTGGGAAAGCATGTATGCACACATGATTCCAGCGATACCGCCGCCAACGATGACGGTGTCAAGTTCCTGGTTACCTACCCCGTCACCTGCGGTGCCACCCCTTCTTCCAGAAGGGGAATTATTAATATATTTTTGCCAAACAGACTGCATTAATTATTTATTGACAAATAAGGGCGCAATCATGCGCCCCTACGTTACTTGCTACTTTCCGGCTCCGCCGATTTTAGTTCAATTTTTATATTCCTAAGCGCACAAAACATTGCTCCTATGATTGTGGAGACGAGCCAGCATATCACCAAAATCACGGGCAGTTGCCAACTTGACCAATTGCCGTCTATAATTCGTGTAATTAAATACGCCGCGATAATAAGGAATAAAAGCGCGGCAACGCATATTCCGAATATTGCCCATTGAAATGCCGTTGCACAATGCGGAAGATATTTGTAGCCGTTTTCTTTGCATTTTGTTTCTTTACAGTTCTCGCACATTCTAAGTGGTGGTTTTGTGTTTCCCATATTTCAAGTTTATAACAAACTTTCTTGCCAAGTCAACGGGAATTATTGTCACCGCCAGTGCAACAACAAGCAAGAAATGTTTCAAACTTATAGGAGTAGTGCGGAATACCGAACCGCCAAAGAATATCAGCAAAATCTGCGCCACCGTCACCACTCCCATTATCCATATGAATGGCTTGTTCAGGGACAAGTAACTGAAAAGATTCATGTCGTGTGTGCGACTGTTGAAACTGTTTATAATATTTATGAACATAAAGAACGCAAAGAACGCGGTCATGGTATACACTACAGAGCCGCCGTCAAACCACATCAAAAACCAAAGAGATATACTTCCTATAAATATCGACGCATATATAATCTGAGTCCACATGTATCGGTTGATAATGGGCTCGTTGCGGCGCTTGGGTTTCTCTTGCATATACGAAGCGCGCGGACGCTCTCCCCCATAGGCAAGCCCCGCAAGCGTATCCATCACAATATTTATCCAAAGCATTTGCAAGACGGTAATGGGCGTACTTACCCCCAAAAACGGCGCAAGTATTGCAATACTCATCGCTACAAAATTGATGGTAAGTTTGAAAATCAAAAACTTGCGTATTGACTTGAAAATAGTGCGGCCGTAACTTGTGGCGCGGGCAATGCTGTTAATGTTGTCGTCCAATATGACAATGTCGCCCGCTTCCTTTGCGACTTCGGTGCCACTACCCATAGCAAAGCCGATATCCGCCGCTTTAAGCGCAGGCGCGTCATTAACACCATCACCCGTCATGCCCGCAACAAGACCAAGGCTTTGTGCAACACGGACAAGGCGACTTTTGTCAGACGGCAAAGCGCGCGCAACCACGCGCAAGTTGGGTAAGATTTTGGCAAGTACAGGGTCAGAGAGTTTCGAGAGTTCGTCGGAGGTTAGGACATATTCGTTTTTAGTTAGTATTCCTACTTCTTTTGCAACAGCGGTAGCGGTTTCTTTCGCGTCGCCGGTAATCATAACCGTCTGTATCCCAGCGGATTGTAACCGCGCAACGCTTGTGATCGCTTCTGGTCTAACTTGGTCTCGAATAGCAATAAGCCCGACAAATTTGTTATCTATGGCACAGGCAATTAACCGAAATGCCTGCGCGGTCAAGTCGCTTACCCTGCGCTGAAGTTCAGGCGTATTGCAACTACACATTTTAAAGATAACTTCGGGTGCACCTTTCAGCAGAACCCTGCCGTCTGCAAGTGTCGTTGACATGAACTTGTTCGCGCTGTTAAAGGGCACGCGCTCTTTTACTGTCACAGCCGCCGCCATGGGCAATTTTTGCGCGTACTCCAACAAAATCCTGTCCGTGAAATTCCCGCCTATTGCACGACTGCCCGACATCTCCGCACTTGTGTTATGGCGCAATACCAACGCTAATAATTCCTTGTCGGCGCACTCAAAAATATCGACAACTTCCAACTTCCCTTGTGTCAGCGTGCCTGTTTTGTCGGTGAATAATATGTTCATGCTGCCCGCGGTTTCAATGCCATTTAACTGGCGCACAAGGACATTGTCTTTTAACATGTGCTTTATATTGGAACTTAACACCACCGCAACCATAAGCGGCAAGCCCTCGGGAACTGCCATAACCACAACCGCGACAACCAAAGTGGCAACGTGCAGCAAGTGTGTAAACGTAAAAGTTTCACCGTTTATCAAAAGGACATTACAAAGATACGCAACCGCAACCAAAGCCGCACCGATATAGCCGATGAAACTTATCACTTTTGCAAGGCGCTCCAGTTTGACTTTAAGCGGCGATTTGGGCTGTTCAACCTGTAATTCGCTAGCAATCTTTCCATAAACAGTTTTGTCACCGACACTTGTCACACGCATAAAAGCCTCGCCATTGGTGACGACAGTGCCAGAGAACAAAAGTTGTTCGTCGAGAAAATCAATTTCTCCTGCGTTTTTCGTTTTTAGTTTTAACTCACTACGCTCGTGCGCTACGCTAGCGTTTTTCGTTAACTTCCTCGCTTCCTTACTCTCTCCATTCAACACACTCTGGTCAACCTCCACCTGCCCCGACACAATCACACCGTCTGCGGGAATTTTGTCGCCGCTTCCAAGCAGCACGATATCACCCACCACAACTTCTTCAATTGGAACTTCCATCGTTTTACCATCACGGCGCACGCGTACCATGATGTTACCCGCCGCACGTGCCAGCTTTTCAAAAGCCGCCTCGCTGCCTTGTTCGGACACCGTGGAAACTATTACCGCTATTAAAATCGCCAACGCTATTCCAAAGGTTTCAAGTATATTTTCCGACCTAAAAATAAAAACGCAGTTTATGCCAAGAGCAATCAGCAAAATCTTCAACATCGGGTCGCCAAAGTTACCAAAAAAACTGCGCCAAAAAGATTTGCGCTTGCGTTTTGTCAAAGTATTAGCGCCGTGGGTTTTGCGGCTTTGTAAAACTTCGGAGCCAGACAGTCCGTGCATATAATATTGATATTAAAATCATTTGGGAAAATGGCAATTATCGGTTAAAATAGTTACGTGATTGGGGAATTACTTGAAAAGATTCGCGACGCGGAAAATAGCGCCGCTAAAATAATTGCGGACGCGAGGGCGCAAGCCGCCAAAATTGAAGACGCGGCAAAACGCGAGATAGAAAAAATCGAACGCGCCGCGGAGGACGCGATTGCACGGACGGCTACTTCTTCACAGAAGTCACGTCACGTTGGCCATGTTTCCAGTTCTAGCGGTGGGATTGCCACGCTACCGGTGTCCGCGAATGCGGACCGCTCCGCTAACGCAATGACTGCTAATATGGACAGCGCCAAAAAGTATATCCTCACCGAATTCAACAAGAGGTACACGACATGAAAGTGCCTCTTTTGAAAACAAGTTTCGTGGGTCGCAGAGGCGAACTTAAAAGCGTTATAGAAACGCTTAAAAGTACCGCCGCTTTTGAGATGACCTTTTTTAAACGTACAGCAGCGGAAATCGCAGACGAAGTGCGCGAAGACTACGACCGCCTTTTGGCCCTCCAAAAAAAAGTGCAAGCCGCCATTGCATTTGCGTTGAAATGTGACAAAGAATTAAAAATCAAAAACTCGGCGTGGAATACACGAAATCTGATTGATTACAAAGAATTAAAAGTCTATGCCGAATATGAACACGACGCCATGGAAATTGTAAAACATCTGGAAGATCTGCAAGCGCATCTTGCCTATTTAAAAACAACAATTGCCGGGAACGAGCAAACAATAAAAGATCTGCGTGCGTACCGCGAGCTGCCTGTGGCATTTGATTTGCTGCAGGGGCTTAATTCAACATTTATGCTGTGCGGAATATTACCGAGAAAGCAATTTGAACGATTTAAAAGTGATTTCGATTTATCAAAGTTTTCTATCTATGACGTACCGTCGGGGAAGGATAAAATTTGTGCAGTAATCACTTGCCACCGCGAAGACGCACCGCTTGCCGAAGTGATACATGAATACGATTTTGAAGTATGTAAATTTGAATTCGACAAAACCGCTGTCGAGATGACGCAGATGCTTGCTCACAAAAACCTTGAACTGGACGCGCTATATGCTGCGGCACTGAAACAAATGATAATTCCTATTGAGGATATACGCACGGTCAAAAACTTCCACGATTATGTAACCGATGAACTTGATACCGCAGACCTTACCGCTAATACCCTGCAAACAGCACAATACTATGTGATGAACGGATGGATTATTGCCAGTGAAGAAAGCCTTATCCGCGATACTCTTGAAAAACAGTATCCCGGTATTCTTCTAAAGTTTGAACAACCTAACGAAAACGACGAACCCCCCGTTCTTATCAAAAATTCCAAAATGATTACGCCGTTTGGGCAAATAACGAATATGTATGGTTTACCTTCCGGTAAAGACCTTGATCCCAATCCATTTGTTGCGCTTTTTTATTTTATATTTTTTGGCATGATGATTGGCGATGTTGGGTACGGATTGCTCCTGATGGCAGCGGCGGCCCTGTTTATTCATTTGAAAAAGCCGCTGGGCAATACAAAGCAATTTATTTTGCTGTTCGGGATTGGCGGTATCAGTATTATGATTTGGGGGTTTTTGTACGGTAGCGTGTTTGGCTTTATGATTCCGTCACAGGTAGTTGACCCTATTAATGGTGCGATTTATCTGCTGCTGGTGTCGCTTGCAATGGGCCTTATACAAATATTGTTCGGCGTTTGTCTTAACTTTTATAAAAATATTTTAAACAAAAAATACTGGGATGCTTTTTTGGATTCCATGCCACGCATTATTCTGTTTGTCGGGCTGTTTATGTTTTTGCCAAAAGCCGCATTTTCGCTTTTCAACTTAAATATTTCAAGCACATTCCTTGATGCTGTTTCCACGCCGGGCATATATATCGCGCTGAGCGGTATTATTGGAATTGTCCTGTTCAACGGAAGGAAGCGAAAAGGGATTCTTGGTAAAGTCATGGGTTCGCTTGCCGGTGCATATGGGCTTGTAAATTATTTCAACGACGTTATAAGTTACGTTCGATTATTTGCGTTAGCTCTTGTGGGGACCGTTCTTGCGACCATCGGCAATACAATGGGCGGGATGATGTTTGGGTTACCGCTTGGAATTGGCTATGTTCTTGGGGCTGTTATTGCCATTGCGTTCCATAGTTTCAATCTTGGTCTTGGATTATTAAGTGCATATGTTCACGGTGCACGTTTACAATTTATCGAATTCTTCAGCAAGTTCTATCACGGCGACGGAACGGCGTTTAAACCGATTGGCAGTGATTTGCGGTATACGCATATCAAAAGGTAGGGGCAGACCCTGTGTCCGCCCTTGTTTTGGGCGGACACAGGGTCCGCCCCTACAAAAGAATCTTAAATTAACTTGCCAAGAAATTCTTCTTCATGTTAAACTATTTCTGTATTTAGGGGGCTGAATGGGCATTGGGGACGTACTTGCAATTATTGGAGCGGCGCTTGCGTTGGGCATGTGCGGCATCGGATCAAGTATCGGCGTATCGATAGTGCAACGTGCTTGCGCAGGGGTGGTTTCCGACCAGCCGGAAAAATATACAAAAACACTTATATTTCAACTTATCCCAACAACTTGTGGTCTTTACGGATTTGTTGTAGCTTTCTTGGTGTTGCAAAATATCGGGTTTGGCGGCAGCACAGGTTATGAACTTGCAGAGGGCGCTATGATACTTGGCGCGTGTTTACCTATAGCAATCGTCGGACTTTTCTCGTCTATTGCGCAAAGTAAAGTTTGTGCAAGCTGCGTGGTTATGTCCGCAAAACGGAGTGAACTTTACGGAAAAGCCATTACAATGTCCATTATTATCGAGTTTTTCCAGTTGCTGGCCTTGATTGTTTCTATTCTTGCTATCATGGCAATTCCAACAATTTTGTGAGGTGGCGCATGAACGAAGAATACTTGCTTGAACGAATCATTAAAGATGCCAAGGATGAAGCAAAAAAGATTTTAGCGGATGCAAAAGAACTTGCAAAGACTAACGTTGCATATGCAAAAAAAGAAGCCGACAGGCAAACCAAAGAAGCAATTGACACAGCAACCAAAATTACTGCGCGTAAGTCCGAAAACGCCATGTCCGCGCTGGGAATAAAGAATCGCATTGAACTGCTGCAAAGAAAACGCGAAATTGTGGACCGATGTTTTGAAGAAGTAAAAAATAAAATCCCTGTTAAATCCAGTGTAAAAAAACAGGAGTATTATGAAATTCATATTTCGCCGGACATCCTTATGGATGCCTTGCGCGAAGAAATTGAAGCAGAGGTTGTGCGCATCCTGTTCACCACTGTAGGGGCAGACCCTGTGTCTGCCCACCCTGTGTCCGCCCACCCTGTGTCCGCCCACCCTGTGTCCGCCCAAACGTCGCAAGGGCGCAGGATTGCGCCCGAGGGAGTGAAATGAAAGATATTTTATATTCGAATTCTTTTATAAGTTCGCATGCGGCAAATTTTATGCTGACACAAGCTCGTATACGCGCAATGCTGGCATGCTCTACTCCACTCGCAGCAGCACAGATATTACAAGAATGCGGATACGAATTAGTTGACGGTCTAGACGACGAAATCATTGACCATGAACGTACCCGAGCCTTTAAATTGTTTATGGACCTTTGCAGCGATGAATCCTTAGCGGCATGTGTACAGGCAAAACATCTCTTTAGAACTACTGCTAAAAAAGACGATGTATCATACCAACAAATGGAAAAGGCTCTTTACCAAACCCTTGGCGAGTATACGCCCCGGATTAAGACACAAGAAGCAAAGAATTATTTCCAAGCGGAACTTGATGCATTTCACAAAGGTCAAAAACTTTCTGATGAATTTTTATATAACCTTGCTCTTGAAGGAAAGAACAATTTGGAAACGCCCGGCCCACTTTTTCACTGGTATGTACTGAAGCAAACAGAGTTAAAAGTTGTTAAAACTATTTTGATGGGAAAGCGCTTTGAATTTTCCCGCAACGTAATTATAGATAACATGCGAGGTCTTTATGAAAGATTCAAATGAAAATCATATTGCAGTCGTTGGGAATAAAGACACCGTATTGGTGTTTAAGGCGCTTGGAATGGACGTTTACTTTCCAAACGAGGATAATAGTGCAGCAAGTATTTTGAAACAGTTGGTAGAATACGGATATCGCATTATACTGATAACAGAACGCGAAGCCATCTTGGCGGGTAACTACATAGAGTCCTTGACCACTACGCCGTACCCTATTATTTTGCCTATACCGGACGGAGTGGGGAATTATGGCTTGGCAGCAGGTAAAATTGCGGCTAATATCGAGAAGGCATGCGGAGGGAGGGTGCTGACGCAGTGAAGAGTGAAGAGTTAAGAGTGAAGAGTAGTTCAGGTAAGATTGTAAAAATATCAGGGCCGCTTATTGTTGCTGAGGGTATGCGCAATGTCAAGATGTTTGACGTGGCTTTTGTAGGGGCGCAGCGACTTATCGGTGAAATAATTGAACTGCGCGGCAGCAAAGCCTCTATTCAAGTCTATGAAGAAACTTTCGGCTTGAAAATCGGTGATCCTGTTGAAAGCACAGGCGCACCGCTTAGCGCGGAACTTGCACCCGGCATTATGGGCGGAATTTTCGATGGTATCGCGCGGCCTTTAGATATAATCAAATCAGAACAAGGCGATCGTATCGCACGCGGAGTTTCGGTGCCCAGTATCAACCGCACCAAAAAGTGGGAATTCGTAGCAACCGCAAAAGTCGGTGACATCGTCACCACCGGTGACATATTGGGAACAGTCCAAGAAAACGAAGTAGTAGAACACCGAATAATGGTGCCACATGGTGTGTCGGGCGAAGTCACAAAGATTTCATCGGGACACTTTACCGTTACAGACACTATTGCAACGGTTGTAAATTCCCCTTCGGGACGAAGGGGTGGCACCGAAGGTGACGGGGTAGGTATCACCATGCTCCAAAAATGGCCGGTACGAAAACGCCGACCGTTCAAAACAAAACTTGTACCCACTGAACCGCTTGTAACGGGTCAACGTGTTATTGATACTTTTTTCCCGGTAGCTAAAGGCGGTACAGCTGCCATTCCCGGTCCTTTCGGCAGCGGGAAAACAGTTGTGCAACATCAAATCGCAAAATGGTCGGATGCCCAAATTGTTATATATATCGGCTGCGGCGAACGCGGTAACGAAATATCCGATGTTTTGAATGACTTTCCAAAATTGATTGATGCCCGCAACGGCTATCCCATGTTGAAGCGTACAATACTTGTTGCTAATACCTCGGATATGCCCGTTGCCGCCCGCGAAGCAAGTATTTACACCGGCATTACGATAGCGGAATATTTTCGCGACATGGGCTACAACGTAGCGGTAATGGCAGACAGCACAAGCCGCTGGGCGGAAGCGCTGCGTGAAATGTGCGGCAGG
>Ga0123353_10005382_pt1 | contig 16785 bp, 9 predicted proteins | sample TergutLab28metaG_3_FD_92763 | JGI IMG/M metagenome (GOLD analysis project Ga0123353, IMG submission 92763) | Labiotermes labralis P3 segment gut microbial communities from Petit-Saut dam, French Guiana - Lab288 P3 | ecosystem: Host-associated > Arthropoda: Insects > Digestive system > Gut ...
CATATGAGGGTAACTAACCATATTAATATTTAAGAACTCATTTTCGCTAATCAACATCATGATCCAAATATGACGATTCATATAATCCCATACTCTAACCCCATAACTATGATCTCGAATTCCAATACATTTATTAACATTATTATAATTAACTGATTTAAAACTTAAACTATATATTCCCATTTGTTCATAATGAACTTGTTCATTTTCTTTTACTCTATTTCTAAACTCTTTATTCCATTTTTCTTTAGATAATGCTTTTCCCAAAATAATAGGATTCAAATCTGTTTGAAAATTAAATATCTTACTACATTCATCAAAAACTAATTCATAACTAACTTCTTCTTCTTCTAAATCAATGTATAAATTATTCTCATATTTTTCTTTTTTAACTAATCCTTTATAACTAACTAACCATCTTCTTCCATTTTCTAGTTGTTCTATTTTAATTATATTATCATTTATATCATATACATGTTTATCAAGATAATAAATTATATTATTTTTTTGGTAATACAACCAACATTCTACACTATTATTTCCTCTATAAGCTATTCTTACATAAGTAAATATATCAATATTATTAGTACATAAAAAATAATAACTATTAATATTTTTATATTCACTATTAGGAGGTAATTCATAATTCTCAGCCTTTAAAACATCAAACTTTTCTTGTTTGTTTTTTTTAGTAATTTGATTAACTATTATCTTTTCTTTTATTTTTTCTATTAATTTCAAGTTATACTCCTTATATCTATTTTATCATATTGAATAATAAATAGTTAACTATAATTAATTACATGAAAACAGAAAGAGTTGAAATCATATTGTGTTTTCACTGGTTTCAATATTTTTTAATAAGCTCAAATTATTGAGATTTTTTAATTTTTAAGCAATCTTGCAAATAAATAATCCAATTTCAAAAAGACAATTATGATTTGTCAACAAATTCACAAGAAATAATAACACTCATTTTAGTATGTTTAAGATATCGGAATTTATATGTTTGACCAATTTTTGTTAAACCATTGACTTTAAGTTCAATTATCTCATCAGAATCAATTATTTTAATTATTGGTATACTATTTATTTGTTGCCCTGAATCAACATTTTGATTCTTTGCAAATTTCAATACTGTTCCTGTTAGTTCCAAAAACTCACTATTTTTTGCAGCTTGGAAATCCTTACAATAATTAAAAAAATCATAAACACATAATAACTCAGTAAATCCAAAAATAACAATTAATCCATAAAAAAGTAAATTGTTAAATACTTCATTCTTAAATGAAATTGAATTTTTATTAAGAACACATAAAACTATTGCACTTGTTATTATTATTATCGTAACCAGTCTTACAATAAAAAATATAAAATATTCTAACCTTAACTTTTCTATTTGATCCATATAAATCACCTTCCTAATCTCATTAATAATAAGAATATTGTTGTTTTATAAAAGAAAAATCAAGATTTCCCTTTTTCCATTGATCCCAAAGACCTCTTGTTATACCTCTTGCAAATGGTTTCCAGGCAGAAGGAAATCCAAATGTTAACCCTCTTGTTAAAATATCATAACCTAATTTATCCCATTGAAAATTATTTTGACGGCCAGTCCCTATTTTTATTACTTGTGAAACAAATGGTCTAGCAATAATATCAATAAAAGCTTTTAAAGGTAGTCTCATATTTGCAGTTAAGCCACCATAAATAAAAGATATTGCAAAGTCTTCCCAAGTGCTGAATTGTGTCCCAAATGTTATATAAGCAAATAGGTCTTCTGTGAACTTTCCAATAAATGAAGTCATCCCACCTATTAAATAAATACCACCAAGACCAACTACTAATCCAACACCTACTCCAACTGCAGCTCCGCAAATAGTACCTAATGCAGTTCTTCCCACTAATTCCCAACCATATGCACCATTATTATAAGCATTGAGTCCACTAGTTACGCCACCCAAAATTGCTCCCGCAATTATACAACCTATAAAAATAGAAATTGCAAATGTTCCAGTACTATCTATCATCATCAATGGATTATTCATACAATAAACCCATAAGTTCATCCCACTAATACTATCTAAATCTAAATAATCTATATTATCTAGTGATAAAAACCTACCAATATATGGATCATAATATCTAGTTATACAATAGTATAATTGTGTTTCTTGATCATAGATATAACCTTTATATAAATATATATTATTATCTTTTAAAATATCTCCAATACTACTATTATCACTAGTAATACTAACTATACCAAATGCAGTATAAGTATAATTTACTAATATATTCTTATCAATATCAATTATCTTATTTATATTACCTAAGATATCTCTTTCAAAGAAATATTCTTTTTCTTCATAATGTAATCCTACTACATTATCATTTTCATCAAAGTGGTAATAAATAATAACATTGTTTTTCTCTACTTTTAATACTTTTATACCATCTACTGTATAATTAGTAGTTGTATTATTAACCTTCTTAACTCTAACTCCATTTTCATTATATGAATATATATTATTTCCAAAAGCAGTTAATAATCTTCCCTGCCAAGATAAGTTATTAATAGTACTATTTATTTTATAGTTTGATATAAATAAATTATTATAAGTAAACTCTCTTATAATGTTATTATTTTTCTTAATGTTTAATAAAATATCTTTATTATATGTATATATCTCACTATAAATGACCTCACATACTGATGTCTTCCCAACAATACCTGTAACTCCTATTAACTTCATTAATTACCTCTCCTTTTTTTATGTTGATAATTTAAACTCTTATGAATGTCTTATTTATAATAATATATCATAATTTTTTATTTCTTATTATAAAATAACATGTTTTTTGTAAATTTTTAAAATATTACCACTTTACTTTGCGAAAACTTATTATAATATTATTTAAAATCATCTTTCTTCATCTCTTCTATTTCTTTATAATACTTAATTAATTCTTCTGAATGTTTAGTGTAAATTCTTTGTATTTCTTCTTCTCGTTTTTTTTTATTAATAATATTATCTGCTTTAAGAAGATCAATAATAAGTTGTTTATTTAATATTTCTACAGGACTTAATATCTTCTTTTTTTCTCTTTTATTACTAATAAGTCCTGTTATAAGTGTAATTATAATTATACTGATTATATGGCTAATTGTTATAATAAAGATTGTTAAATCTAGTAAATAAAAGTCTTTTAATATCAAACGATAAATGAAATAAATTAGTAAACCAAAAGAAACTAAATAACCTTGTATTTGTACATATAAGAGCGATTTAACAATTCCATGCTCAGAAACAGACTCTTTTTGTATCGCTCTAAACATAAACTTGAATCTTGATATTTTTATTTTTTTAAACAATGTATCATCAATACTTTGATAATTTATATTTTGAGAATATATAGGTAAAACAAAAGCTACAAATATACATAAAATGCATAATATTATAATTTTAAAACTCATAATCCATACCCTACCACTTCCACCAATTTTGTTCATCACCTAATATATAAAGTACTGATGATGAAAACGCTGATGTTCCAGACCAGATCATTGAGCCAGAATACATTAAGAATTTTTGATTAATTTTCGCAATATTCAAAAGTTTTGTAGCAGTTGTGAGACTACGACTCTTATTTCCTTTAGCAATTTTTAAAGCTATTTTATCATAATGAGCTTGTGCTTCCTTTACAGCTTTAGCATTGTTTATTGTTTTTGCATTTTTTGCACCTGCTCCTCCAAGGAACCCTGCTATACCTCCTATTATCAATCCAGTAATCACTTTACTCCATTTAATATCTTTAAATGAAGTTTCTTGAATAAGTTGTGAAGCTAAATTAGATATCCCTCCTATTCCTGCTCCTGCAAATGTAGCACCCAGTCGTGAAATACCTCTTGCACCCAGCATTCCTGTTATAACACCAACTCCACCATTTAATATATGGTTATTAATTTGATTATCAGTTAAAGTAATATTGCTAATACATAACATATATATATTACCATTAAGATGATTAGTAGGTATATTATTAACTAGTTCCATACCAACATATAGATCATTATCATTTAATAGTGTAGGATTTAATATATAAGGTAATAAGGGATAATTATTTATTTTCAACATTACAATTCCTATATTTCTAACTACACATATATCACTCCACTCATCATCTGAAATAGTAATATTAGTAGATACCTCTACTGTATTTAAACTAATATATATTTTATTATCTTGTTTAATATATATAGTTAGTTTATCAATAATATTAGATATTTCATATATAACTCTTTTATTAGTTTTATATTTAGAGTTTGGTTTTACTTTAATACGTATACTCATATTATTAGTCATACTAATTTTATATCTCAATAGTGATTTGTAATCATTCACCATATCATATGAACCATAAACATGCCTTTTTAATCCATAATCATACTCAAACATTCTAGTTTTATCATTTTGGTAACTAGCATCAGAATAAGTATATTCTATTGGTTTATTTCCTTTGGATGATATTAATGAACCATTTAATGTAAACACTTCAAAATCTTTATATATTTCTTGGTTATAATACATTACACAAGAAGATACATTAGTTTCTTTTTTATTAAAATACTTTTTAGATAGTTGAAGTAGATTATTAATTTCATTTAAACTTGAATAACCAACACTAACTGTAACTCCTATTAACTTCATTAGTTTCTTCTCCTTTTTTAATCAATACATACCATTGAAAATAATCAACAATGTTATATGATAAGTAATTGTACCATAATTTATTTATTATTAAATATCATTCTAAAATATTTTATGTAAAGATACAAATACTTTAGATTTTTAAAATAAGTTTAAAATAAAAAATTGAGTTCTTCAATAATGAATAATGGTCTGGATATTGATAGTATTGGTTAAACATTATCATCAACAGTCGAACTATATATTAATTTATAAAATTATTAATGTTTTATATGTTTTATTACCAAAACTACATTAATTATTATGTAACATTTGAATTTGTATTACTTTTTTAAGCTACGCAAATAGAATCATTGAATATATCAAATAACCATTCTGTTACACCATTCATCATATTAAAAGAAATTTTAAAAACATTATTAATTGAATGAGTATTTACTATAACCACATACACTTTTTATTTTAATAAACAAAATAATAAATTAAAATATCAAATATACTCTCTTCTAAACACAAATAACACTACACCTAAGAAAGATAAAGATCCAAAAAATAATAATATTGTTTCACTAATAGGTTTTTTACACCCTTCTAAACAACCACTTTCAATAGCAAGTTTTATTAATTCTTCTTCAGCATGTTCTAACTCTAATAATTTTAACACTAGAAGTTTTTGGTCTTCAGTTAAACTATTATATTTATCTCTAATAGATTCAATTAGTTCTTTTTTATCTAAAGTGATTGTACCTATTGTATCAATTAATTGATCAACTTCATCAGCTTTAATGTAATCATTTAAGACAATCTCAGCAGCAAGTAAAATACTTAAATTAGTAACTAAATCTTTTTGAGTTGAAGTTAAATTATTATAATCACTTCTAACCTTTTCTATTTGTTCTTTCTTATCTAAGCTAACATCACCTATACTATCAATTAAATCTACAACCTCTTTTACTAATATCAAAGTATTATACTCTTCTAAAGCTAAAGCTAATATTTCAAAATTTTTAACTAAAGCTTTTTGAGTTGTGCTTAATAACATATACTCTTCAAAAATTTCTTCAATTAACCCACCAGAATTTAAACTAACAACACCTATACTTAATATTAACATATCCACATAAGCAGCTTTTTCTTCATCAATTTCATCATTAAGTAGTTTTTCATACTCTTCTTCAGCATCTAATAAAACTTGATATTTTTCTACAAAACTCTTTTGGTTTGATGTTAATAAATCATACTCTTCTCTAGCTAATATAATTAAATCTTCTTTATCTAAACTAATTTCACCAATATTTAATATTAACAAATCTACTCTTTTAGCTTCTTCTTTATCTAAAGCTTCTAAAACTAACTCATTATATTTATTCTGAGCATCAACTAACACTTGATAATTATTAACTTTTAATTTATCATTTTCACTTAATCTATTGTATTCAAATAAAGCTTTTTCTATTTTTTCATTTGAAGCTAAACTAACAATTCCAATATCATCAATATAATTAATAACTTTTTCATAATTAGCTAGTACTGTTATTTCAAACTTATCTATTTGGTTAATTGAACCACTAGTAAGTGCATACATAGTAAAAGTTAATTTAAGATTTTCAAAATCCATAATACCAAAAACAGGATTATTATCATCATATATAACTACTGGCCAAGATGCAACTTCAGTTGCATCATAAAACTTACCTCCTGATGATCCACCAACTACATAAGTAACTCCATTAGAAATAGTTCTATTATAAATATGATCATGACCTGTTAGTACTAAATTAACACCTAAGTCTTCAAATGTACTATTTAAAGATCTAAACTGTCCATTAGCATAAAAGATAGAATAAGGACCTTGATGCATAACTACAATCTTAAACTCAGCTTTAGTATTATTCATTATCTCAATTAACCATAATCTTTGGGCTTCTATATGACTAATCATTTCAGTATTAATAAATGCTATTATTATGTTAGATACTTCTACATAATAATTAGTTCCTTCTAGTCCTTCTACTCCATTCTTAGGATTATTAAACATTCCACTAAAAGCAGGATAATTGCTTAACTCATGATTACCACTACCATAAGAAGTTGGTATGCTACTAACCATACCACCTAATTTTTGGTAGAAATATTGCCAGTAAGAGTAATTATCAGCATTATCAGATATATCTCCACTAGCTATAGCCATAGTCAATCCTGGTCTAATATTAAGAGCATGATTATAGATATTTAATAAGGGGTCATAACCAGCTAAACTAGCAGATTGAGGATCGCTAAAATATAAAATACTAAATGCTTCACCTAAACTTGGAGCAGTTTTAAACTCTTTTACATCACTAAAAGTGGTTCCATCTCCTACTTTATATACATAAGTTGTGTTAGGTTTTAAATTATATAATTCGATGTGATGAGATAAAATTTCTCTACCACCAATATTTATATATTCTATTTCACCACTAGATATAGTAATAGGAGATAATATTTCCATCGAAGTTCCACTTTTTTCACCATATACAATAACTGTTTCTTTAGTATAAACATTAGTCATCCACCCAAATCTCATTGAAGTTGAAGGATCTTCTCCACTAGCTATTATTACAAAATCTGGAACAACACTACCTAAACTTTCATATATTACAAAGTTAACCTTTTCAGAATATATTCCATCAACAATTGCTTGTATTACAATAACTGTACCAACACTTAAACTAGTTAACACATTAGTAGTTAACTCACCATTAGAATTAGTTACCCCAGTGACAGTTAATCCTTTATCATTTAATATACTAGCACCAGCTATTTTATTACTACCATCATAAACATATAATACTATTGGACTATTAACTGTTGAACCTGAATATCCTAAAGAATATTTATATTGGACTACAATACTCATATTATCAACATACATATTAATCTCATCAGCCAGTTTATTATCTTTAACTAAAGACTTAACTACATTAAAACTAGCTTCTCCATTAAAATCAGCTCTAACTCTAAACTCAATATCAACCAAAGGGATATTCTCATCGTAACTACAATTATATATATCTTGTAATACAATAGTTAATTTACCACTAGTAGTATTAATAGTATTAGTTAGTACTTCAACTCCTTCAGGAAACTTTATATTTCTAATTTCAATAGAATCTTTATTATAATCAATTTCTAAAGTATATTTAGCAAAATCAACATATTTATCAGAGTATATTTTATAATTAGCAACTTGTCCTGAATATAAAATAAAATCATCAGGTACAACAGTAAACAATTCTACTGTGTCAGCATTTACACTAAAAGTCCACTCTTTTGTAATAAAGTTGCCAAAATAATCCTCAGCTCTAACCTTAACCTTATGACTACCAGGTGCTAACCAGGTTAAAACATTTGGCACATAATTAACTCTAAATCCATTATCTAGATTATTAAATGTTAAAGCTTCAAAAGGAATTTCATCTCCATTTAACCACATTCTAGTTTTATCTTTATTGATACCAGTTTCCAAATCAAATAATTGTGCACTTATAATTGGTTCTGGAGTTAATATTTTTTCACTTTGAGCAGGAGTTACTTCTCCTATATATGGATTAACCATATCATCATTTCTAAATCCATAAACAGCTCTAATCCCATCTACAAAAACAGTCCCTTTAATTCTTTGTTCCGGAGTAGTTGCTAGCACTCTAAATACTTGAGTTATAGTAGCAGGAGCCCAACTAGGCTCTAAAACTGCTTCTACATATTTCCATCCAGTCCAATCAACCTTAGATGATATATCTATATATTGAATAGAACCACTTGTGGGTTGAACCATCATTCGTAGCCATGCCCCCTGACAAAAGTCTCCATATACCCACATCCCTATATGAGTAGCTGTTCCAGGTATAGGAATATTTCCTACTCTACCTATACTAGCATCACCAGTTCCACTTGATTGTGTTAAATCAAAATCAACTCTTAATGATTGATATCCAAACTTTACATATCTTTCATCATCATTAATAGCTAAGGTAGCTAAAGCTCCATTTAATAATGTAGCTCTATACTGCCCAGCTCCAGCACCAACACTAGCAGTTTCAAAATCATCAATCAATTCTGGTAAAGTCCCAACTGTAACTATACAAGTTTTACTAACACTTTTATATGAAACAATTATATTACCCTTAACTCCAGGAGTATTACCAGAAGTAAAAGTTCCATTATTAATAGTTCCTAAATCTACTGGGTCTAAGGTCCAGGTAAAAGCTTCATTGCTACACATTACTATTAATCCATCATATACACCATAAGCTTTAACACTTCTAGTATCATTTAATCCCATAGGTAAGTTATTAGAATCTAATTGTATCTCATCAATATCATCTATTACAACCACATCAATCTCAGTATAAACACTCCCTGAGGAGACGACTATTTTCCCACTACCAGCACTACTACTAGCAGTAAATATACCAGTAGCAGAAACACTACCAATAGTAGTTTCTGTAGTATAAGAAATACTAGGAGTTGTTACTTTAATAAAATTTGCATCAGTTGCTAAAACACTTAAATTAACCACAGTTTTAGTTAAAATTAACATCTGACCTGGATATGCATGTAGTTTAGAAAAACTGCCTGCAGTTTTTACCTTCGCAATCAACAACATTGAATTAGCATTTCTTCTTTCACCCCCATCAGATGGAGTATTAACTACCTTACAACTATTTTCTCCAGGCAATCTAACTGCCATAGTTGATGAACCACCACCATCTAATCTAACTGCATTAACACAACCAATAGCTAACATATAATTTGCAGCTTCAACTACCGATATTCCTCCACTAGTTCCAGGAGCTCTACCATCATTAATATATACAACAACAGTTCCATCAGCTTTTACACCAAATAAAGTTTGAGGATTTAATGCAGTATCAAGTCCACTTGCTACAATACCATTTTCTAACATCATGTTAGAAGAACCACCAGCAGAAATAGCTTCTTTAACATCAGCCCATAAACCAGTTGTTTCATCTAAGGTTACTACAACACTATCTCCCACTTTAATTCCATTAGTTTTAAACTCATGTCCAATTAATAACATTTGATTAGTTCCAATAGGAGTGTTTCTAACATCAATATTTACACTAGCAACAGTAGCATTTATAACTCCACCAATAATTATATCTCCGCTAGATATATCCAGTACCACTTCAGTAATATTAGTTACACTCATACTAGACGATCCAAAATCTCTAGTCTGCATCCAACACATAGTAGTTTCATGAGGGATTGATCTATTTAATCTATGAATAGTTTGAGCAGTTCCCCCATTAATACTATAAGTTATATTTAAATTAGGTTTTGCTAAAACAACCTCACCATTTGATTTATATCCTAAGGTAGGATATCCTACCCCTCCATTAGCAGTAATTACTCTACCATTTGACATTACCATACCAATAGGAATACCTAAATTCATATCATAATAGTCACCATTAAAACCTGCAAAAACCATTTCTCCCTTAGATTCCATCAAAGCAATTTCTTGAGAAAGAGTATTTCTATCATATTGTACTCCTCTATCCCATACTTGATTACCATATACAGCTCTAGTTTCAACTCCAGCAGTCTTAGGATCATATTCTAGCTGAAAACCTCTTTGCCAATCAGAATTTTTACTAATTGTATTAGTATACATAACACCAGGAGCAATCTCTCTACTATCTTCATATTTAATATCACCAATTCCTGCAACACCACTAACAGTAAAATTGCTTAAAACTGCCCAAAAACCAATAACTAAAAACATCATTAAAAATAAACTGAAAACCTTTCTCTTCATACTCGTTCTCCTTTCAAACATAGTAGTATATCATTTTTTACTATATATTTATTATTAAAATTGTGAAATATTTATTTAATTTTTACTATATCTTGGATTGGTCATGAAAATGATACAAGTTCAAATGCTACATATATGAAGTTTATATAGTAAACAGATCTTTTTCTTTTTTTAGTGTGAAACTGTTGAAAAACTACAATAAAATTACCTCTCATTATAACTTTTAAATTAATTACTTTACTTTAATTTGTTGTTTCTACTTCTATATAAAATGAATAAGAACCATAACTTAGTTCAAAGCAATATCTATCTATATTATAAGCTTTAAAACTATATAAGATATTTTCCTCTTCTCCACTTTCAAAAATTTTTATATCTATATTAAATCCCTTTAGTTTTACTTGTTCTATAAAAGTTTTAACTTCGACTAAAGTTACACTAGTAAAATTTAAACTACAATAATAATTACCTTCGCTCATTTTAGCATAACTTATCTGAAAATTATAAGGTTTCTCAGGTAATAATTGAGTTGCAATATTATTAGGAGTCCAACCATTAGTAGTTTGAGTTGATGCAAACCCTGGTAATTCAACTCCCCCAATCTTAAACTCTGTACATTCAAAATTAGCAGTTTCAGACTGTCCTTTAATACTATCAGTCCAAGTATATTTTAAACATACACCAGTAGCTTTATCTATCCAATATGTTTTAGTAACAGTAACTCCATATGCAGCTATTGTATATGTATATTTTTCACAATTTCTACCAAGAATCATATCAGCTCCATTTTTTTTCAACTTACTTTTAGATGTGTTATAGTATGTCATTTCTAGAAATGTTTCAAGTTCTCGTTCTTCTTCAGTTAATTGTTCTGCTGTTTCTGATAAAACAAAACCATCTATTGGATTACCATAATAATAATCATATGTTCCACTATTATTTTTAACATATAAATAATATATATAACTGTCATTACTAAAATTTAAGGCTGTATACAATCCTATAGGAGTATAAATCATTGTTTTCTCAAAAAATCCATATTCATCTCCTTCTTCAGTATAAGTATATTTATAAGTAATTTTATAATTATTCCCTATCTTCGCTTTAACAAAACTATTTCCATACTCAAAATTACTAGATGATTTAATCTTCTCAGTTTTTTTTCTTATACTAGTAATAGTACCTGTTCCTTGAGAATTGACCGCTCTAACTTTAAATGTATAATTAGTATTACACTTTAATCCAGTAAATTTATATTCAAAAACAATATCTGTTTCTATCCAGGTTTTATCTCCATTTTTTTGAACTTCATATCTAATAATTTCAAAATCTCCTTCACTATCAGGCATTTTCCAAGAAACACTAATACTGGATTCTGTCACTTCTACTACTATAAAATCTTTTGGTGCAGAAGGAGTACCTTCTACAGTTTTATTACCAATACAAGTAATTAATAAACCCAAAAACATCATTAAAATAAACATAATAAATAATTTTTTACTCATTTCCCCCTCCTAAACTATTTGTATAAGCTAATGTTATAACAAATTAAGCTCCTAATCTTACTATCTCAAAATAAATTTTTTCAATATATTTGTATGGTTCAAAAAGTGATACAAGTTCAAATTCATGCTTAATAAAACATTTTATAGACTTTATATATCATATCTAAATCACAATCACTAATAGATCCATTTTCAACCATCTCTGTTAATGTCCCTCCCAACTCGTTGTTTAAAACATAAATTTCTCTTGAACCATGTACATCAAATGTGTATCCCTTTACATCAAATCTTTTCACTAAACCAAATGACCAAGGCCCTGAATAATGAAATACATAAAATTCATTAAACATGCCAAAATAGAAAGAAACTCTATAGTTTAAAACATTTTCCAAATCACTATCTTTTTCTAACCATTTAATTGTTAAAATTGCCAATTTTAATCTAATCTCTTCATCTATTAATGTAAACTTATATATTCCAGAGATCCAATTTTGAGTTGTATGAACAATTTCATCTACTTCTTTTTTACTTTTTGCTTTAGTAATAAGGGTTTTACTATATTCTATAAAAACTATTACTTCATTCAAGTACCAATTACCTTCTACAGGGTTTTGATAAAGTAGAAAATATTCATCTATTTCATCTTTTGCATTATTTTTATACATTAAAGAAACTCTTTCCCCACAACCTAATAATATAATTGAATTTAAAATCAAAATAAATATAATAAACTTTTTTATCATTTTACAATTTCTCTTTTATTTATTTTACTATATAAACATTTTTCTTTCCAAGGTAAGTATAACATATTATAATTTATTAATATATTATCATGCACTTCACAATTATGTATATTAATGCTTCCTCCACTTTTTGGAGCTATAATATAACAACAAGTAACACTACCATTTACTTTCTTATGCAACCCTACACTACTATATGGACAATTATAACAATATATATTGTGTGATAATGATTCTCCTGTTGGTAAGTATATAGGAGTATAATAATATGAATGAGTGGTACATGGAGTATAACCATATGTACCAAAATCTGTCCAACCTGCTAGTATATAAGCATTTATCTTACTGTATGCTACTACTAATGTTATATTAGCTCTATTTACATTATTAAAAGTAGTATTATTTATAGTAACTGGATAATAACTTAAACTATGAATATTAACTAGCCCTGTACAATTATTAAAAGCATAATCTTCTATACTGATAACACTTGCTGTAAATATAATAGTATTTAATCCTGTTTTACCATCAAATGCATAACTACCAATACTAGTAATAAATGATGGTATACCATAATTACCTGTATTTTTAATAAATGATGTTAGTTTATTATTTTTAAATATAAAATTATCACTCCATGTAACAGCAGTATTAGCATGGAAGTTAGTATTATCTAAACTACTTACATTACTAGGTATAGTTAAATATAATAAACCTGATGTATTTATAAATACATCATTATCAATTGAATTAATAAAACTAGGTATTGTATAAGAAGATGAAGTGCTTAAGAAATTAGTAATCTCATTGTTTTTGTATACAAAATTACTATTCCAAGTGACTGTAGTATTAGCATGAAAAGCATTACTTCCAATACTTGTTACATCATTTAGTAGAGTTACACTTAATAAACCTGATTTACTTGAAAAAGCATTATTACCTATTGTAGAAATAGTTTTCCCTGCGATAGATGAAGGTATAGTAAAACTGGAAGCATTACCTAAATATTCAATAAATGTATTATTTTTAAATGTATAGTTACTATTCCATTTAACTTGAGTATTGGAATGAAATGTGTTACTATTTAAACTAGTAACAGTCGCAGGTATTGTTAAATCAATCAACCCACTTTTGCTAGCAAAAACATTATTATCTATTGAAGTTATGAAACTTGGTATAACATAATTTGATTGAGTACTTAAGAATGAAGTAATCTTATTACTTTTAAACTCAAAATTATCTACCCATTTTACCAATGTATTAGAATGAAAAATATTATCATTAGTATTAGTTATTGTTGAAGGAATTGTAACAGATTTTAAATCTAAACCAGTAAGAGTATTAGATATTGTAACTACATTTTTATTATTAACTACACTAGGAATAATTAAGTCTGTCGGTAAAATTGTTCCTGGTTTAATTGTTAATACTCCTGAATTATCAACATTAAACATTGCCATTTTCACTGCTTCAAAAGCATTTAATCTACCTCCTGAAACACATATACTATTAAAACTAGGGATAAGAGTAACTGAATCAATAATTATTTGTTTGATTTGTTCTGGAGTTAATGTAGGGTTAGCAGATAACATTAATGCAGCAACACCAGATACATGAGGAGTTGCTGCTGAAGTACCACTGCTACTGGTTACTTTAACTGATATACAAGTAGTATATATTCCATCACCTGGAGCAAATAAATCAACTGTACTTAAACCATAACAACTTTCATATAGTTTATCATCACTTTGTGTGGAAGCTCCAACAGATATCAATCTAGGAAGATTAAAACTAGCAGGATATATAGGATTTATATCATTATTACCATTATTATTATTATAATTATTATCACCTTCATTACCTGCTGCAGCAATAAATAAACCTGGATATCCTTCAATAGCAGTTTGAAGTGTACTTTTATGTGTTGTAGTTGCAAATGAACTATAAGATCTATACCCTGTACTACAATTAATAATAGGAATTTGGTTTGTTGTCGCAAAATTAATAGCTCTTTGAATACTTGAAATTGAAAGAGTTAAACCACTATTACTACTAGCTGTATCAAGATCATTTATTAATAATGAAGCTAACCTTATATTTTGAGCTACTCCAGTAACATAAGGAGTACCATTATTTCTTTGTGCTCCAATAATACCAGCAACTAATGTTCCATGACCTCCAGGTTCAGTATCTATAGGATTAGGAGTTAAAACACTTCCTGTCCTAAAATCTGCACATAAGTTATAAAGCAATCTATCTGTTAAATCAAGATGATCTCCTTGTATACCTGAATCCATTACCCCAACAACAACATCACTAGACCCAACAGTTAAATCCCATGCTTCTGGTAACGATATTTTAGATATAGCCCATTGACTATTATAATGTAAAGGTAATGGATTAGGAATTGAAAAAAACTCCATATAATAATCTGGATTAGCTAATAAAACATCATCTCTTTGTTCTAACAATTTTATCACATTCAATACATTTTCTTTACTATTAGTATTTAATTTTAAACATAATAATGTTCTAAATGTTTCTTCATCAACAAGCATATTATTATTTTGCCTATCAATAATACTACTCCAATTCCCAGTGTTTCTAGCATCTATTTGTTGTTTAACAATATTGCATGTAGACTCTGTAATTTCTTCTACATTAATACATCCTATTTCTTCAAAATCCAAAAATGTTTTTTTTTTATATTTTCTTGTTGTACTCTTATTTAAAGCTATCAATACTCTGTCATTTGCAAAATTATCATCTATAGTTGCTTGGCAATATAGTTTTTCTTCAATAAAACTATCATCTATAGTTAGACCATTAGAAATTTCTATAAAAACGAAGAAAATTAAAAAACAAACTGTAATACACATTTTTTTATCAAATATCTTTTCATAATTATCCTCCCTCTTTCTACATTATACCATATTAAAAACCATAATTCCCAAAATAAACAAAAAACTAAATAAAAAAGAAACATATTAAAACATTATTATGTTTATATACTTATATGACAAAACGAAAGGAATACAAACAATGCATTGTTTTAATATGCTTACAAACAATTATACCAAAAAATTACTAACAGAGTTAACTATTATATTAATTAGATTTCAAAATAATCTATCTTTAAGAGAATATGGAAGGTATTGCACTATTAGTAAAGATAAAGTTAGATATTATTATAGAAAGTTTAGTGAAGGTATAACAATAAAAGAGATATTGTTACAATATGAAACTAATTTAAGTAAAAGAGGAAAAAAAATAACTATTACACAAAATGAAATTGAAATTATTAATTCCAAAATAGAACTAGAATGGAGTATTGATATTATTGCAGGACGAGAAAAAAGATACTCAAAGTCCACTTTATACCGAAGGAAAAAAGAATTAGGTATAAATGTATTGAAAACTAGTAATAAAAGGAAAAAGAAGAACATAGATCCAAACAGGACAATAGGAAAGATAAAAGACATGAAAACTATACATGAAAGAGATATTATCTTTCCTGAAGTGAAAAATACACCAATTTTGGGTATTTTGAGGGAGATACAATAATTGGAGCTAACCATGCTTCAGCAGTATTAACACTTACAGAGAGAAAGACTAAATGTCTCATGACTATAAAATTTTCAGAAAATAAATCAGCTGAACAAGTTAAGAATAAATTAGTTGAATACTTCCAGTATATACAATTACTGGAACAATAACAGTTACATTTGATCAAGGTAAAGAATTTTCAAAGAACAAAGTTCTTTACATAAAGAAATGAAAAAAGAAATAGGAGAAAATTTCAAAGTATTTTTCTCAGATGCTGGTTGTCCTGGTCAAAGAGGTTCATGTGAAAAGAATAATTCAATAATTAGAAAATATTTACATAAATCTACTATCTTAAATAAATACTCACAAAAACAACTCGACAAATTATCAGAAAAGATTAATAAAATCTCAAGAAAATCTCTTAGTTATAAAACATCAAATGAAGTACTATATGA
>Ga0123353_10005383_pt1 | contig 16784 bp, 12 predicted proteins | sample TergutLab28metaG_3_FD_92763 | JGI IMG/M metagenome (GOLD analysis project Ga0123353, IMG submission 92763) | Labiotermes labralis P3 segment gut microbial communities from Petit-Saut dam, French Guiana - Lab288 P3 | ecosystem: Host-associated > Arthropoda: Insects > Digestive system > Gut ...
GCGGAAGACTTCTGGGAAGAGTTCAGGGTCAATGAGACGATGAGAAACATCATGATAAAGGATGAAGAGAAATGGGAACGGGTGAAGAAGGAGAAATCCGGAAGTACATGGCACTCGACCACTCTGAGCACTTTCAAAAATCTAAAGGACATACGCAGTTACAAAGATTCGGCGATGCTGCACTGGGTCGTAAGCAAATTCATCAGCAGAAACGAACCGTCCGTCATCATTGACGGTTTTTATTCCGACAGATACGGTTTCCTGATCGATATACAGCCAAGCTGGCTGGATGCGGATAATGAAGAGTTCCTGATCAAAGAGATCGTCAATAAGATACCGGACGATCTGAAATCCGAAAGTCAGAAAATAAAGTGGTGCAAAAACAAGATCAAAGAATACTTCAAATATGACAAAACACCGCCGCGTTGGGTCCAAAGCCCGGAATGGCCCGTGGTGGACGGTAAGCCGCTTGTGTTCAAAGGACAATCAAAAGAAAAGATCGATGATGAGTGCGTGCATTTCTGTTTCTATGATCCGGATACGAAGCAGGAGACCGTTGTGACACAGATGTATTAGGATCTCGGTAAAACGGTCGCATGATAATTCTTCACCGCCGAAAAATCATTATACGCACCTCAAGATAAGAAAATCAGATTCACCGTGATAATATGTTGAAGAGAATCATGGCAAAACACGATAAAGAAGCCATTCGAATAATGACGGACTTCGTTGAGGGAAAAATGTCAATTGAAGATTTCAAATACCAATATGACCACAATCCTTCGATAAAGAAGAATTTCAACAAATATCCGAACAAGCCGTACAAACCGGAGATCGGCTATGACTACATTTCGTATATGGATACGCTTGACATAAGGAAAAGGAGCGGTGCTTTAAATCTACACGGTTTCTTCAAGGAGTTTCTTGAGAGAAATAAATACCCGCACGTACCGACCGAAACGTACATTGAAAAATTTACTTTTCTGCTGAAAATCCAACCCGATTGGATCGATATGGCCGATGAGAATTTTTTGGAAGAGCAGATAATATCCAAAGCACCGGCCGATTTTTCGAACAATCAAAAAATGAAATGGTGCAAAGAACGTATAAAAGAGCTTTTCAAGTACGATGCAAAACCTCCCGGATGGGTTCAGGGAGCGGAATGGCCCGTGGTGGACGGTAAGCCGCTTGTATTCAAAGGACAATCAAAAGAAAAAATCGATGATGAGCGCGTGCATTTTTATTTCTACGATCCCGAAACAAAGCAAGAAATCGTTGTGACCCAGATGTATTAGATCATCGGGATGCCGTCCGTAAGTTATATTACACGAGACATCCTCGCAGACAAAGTGTACAAACGATACAAAAAAGGAAATCTTTTCCAAATAGATTTCGGCAGCGGTTACGGCTACATCCAAGAGGCAGGAGAAGTTTCAACAGGTGAATTCAAAGACTATTTCTGCATAGTATACGAGCGCCTTTTTCCCGACGGGATAGACAACATAAAAGAACTGTCCGACGAGAAATATTTTGTATGCCTGTTTTGCGAAAGTCCTTCAAAGACCATAAAAAAGTCTTTTGATACGGATCAGGGGGATCCGTACCATCCGATCGGAAAAACTCCTCGCGGTCTGGAGTTTGAATATGATATCAACTCGTACATTTATGTGAAACGTCCGGGACGTTACAAGGTTCCGAACGACACGGAACTTCCTCAGTATCTTCGTGATGACGATTATGATTTTATTGCCGGAACGTACAGATGGTTTGTTACGACACCGTACAAGTTCGTAAAATATCAAAAAACGGTGAAAGGGATCGAACACATGCCGCCGTATCTGTTCAGCTTCGGCAGATGTGCAAGATGGTGGGAAGAAGGATTGACGCTTGAAACATGGAACGACGAGTATTGTATCCGTGTCATTGAACAGCGTTATTCGAAAAATCCGGAAGAACGTCCCGTCAAAACGTCATTCAACGAGGTCGTTGCGACGATCCCCACCGAAAAATGGATCGAGAACAGTGATGACGAAAGGAGAACGGAACGGATATCCGGAATCGACAAGCCGTTGCGTCAATTCATAACGATCATGTCCGCTGAAAAAATCACACTCGGACGAACAAAAAAGGCGGTTACGGAACTGTGCCTCGAACTCAATAAATTGCAGAGCGGGGAGTTCTTCATCGAAACGCGTGAACGCGAGGATCTGTGCAAATTCATTACCGATCTGTTGCGATCCAGGAAGATGACATCTGCCGTCGAGACCTTGGAAGAATACCGTGATTGGTAATCTTCGATCATACGGCAACGCCTGCCGTAACCTGATTTCGTTCTCGGCTCCGAACAAAATATAAAATGGGTTAAGGCCGATATGTGAACCGGAGATCTGGACCTTGGATGAAAAAATAACCGTTTTTCCTAAAAGTCCGCTTTGTATCGCACTGTGGACCATATCGCTGATCTTTCCGGCGGTATTGACGGTCATTGCGTTCATGATGCTGATCGACGGCGACACGGTTCTGTTCGTTCCGTTGATGTCGCTTGCTTTGGTCGGCGGTTACTTATGCATAAGAACCGTGCTTTTCCGAGTCAGCTTCGTGGGTGATCGTATAGTAACGTCAAGACACACATGTCAGAAAGAACCGCTGGACATCGAATGCGGTCAGCTGCTGACGGGAACATTCATCTCCGAAGGTGCCGAAGGTGCTTTGCGGTCATACTTTCATTTCGAATGCGGAGACGGCGAAGACAGAAGAATATATTCCGATCTCTTTTCCGAAAAGCAACTTCTGTTGATAGCGGAACTGATCAAAGAGAGAGGCGGCCTTCGGGAGCAAAGCACCGAAGAGATTATGAGCAACGCACCCGGCAGGAATACGGAAAAGAAAAAGGCTAAATAGACGTGAACTCCGTGCCGCACGGGCCTTGCGGAATTAACGGAGTTCAAATTATGCATAAAACGGATATCGGGACCTCGAACGTAACCATTCATCCGAAAAGTTTGATTTTTCTCATACCGTGCGCTCTGTCACTTCCGGTGTCTTTTGTCATCGTGTCGTTCATGATACTGATCGAAGAAGACAGTATCGTATTCTTCGCAATCGGAATGGTGTCTGCTTTGGTAATGGGTTACTTCTTTGTCAAAGCGATGCTTTTTCAGGTCAGTTTCATCAACGATCGGATCATATCAACAAAAACTTACTATCAGAACGAACCGTTGGATGTCGGATGCGATCAGTTGTTGACATGCGAGTTCTGTTTTGAGGGCATACTGCAGTACGTGCTTTTCGACTGCAAGGACGGTGAAGAGAGAATGCTATACATCACACCCTTCTCCGAAAAGCAATTTTTGCGGATAGCGGAACTGATCAAAGAGAGAGGCGGCCTTCGGGAGCAAAGCATCGAGGAGATCGCAGAGAGTATTCCGAAAATTCGATTGCGCTCTTTTCTTCGGACGGATTTACAAAACGAAAGAAAATAAAGCATCGGAACAACGGGTCAAAGTTGACAGGACCCTGTAAGGGTTGAGGAGTTCTTTATTGTTATCCATCCGTTCAGCGAATATTCGGAACATTTTCGGGCAAATATCCGCAAAGTACATTAAAGGAAGCGTTCTAGGGCATACGGATTCACAGGTGGGCGCATGGAAAGAGCGGATAAGGTATATGGTAAAGACGAGGTCATGTCCGTTATGGAACCGCTCGTATCCGCGTGGTTCAATGAACGGTTCGACTCGTTGACGGAGCCGCAGGCAAAGGCGATACCGCTGATCCATGAACGGAAGAATGTTCTCGTGTCGTCTCCGACGGGATCCGGAAAAACATTGACCGCTTTTCTTTCGATAATAAATGAACTTACGAGATATGCGTCCGAAGGAAGACTGGAGGAGCGCACTTACTGCATATACATTTCGCCGCTGAAAGCGCTTGCGAACGATGTCAATCGAAATCTCAACACTCCGCTTGAAGAGATGAGGAAAGTTGCCGAAGAAAAGGGAATGAATGCGCCCGACATCAGGGTGGCGGTCAGATCGGGCGACACGTCCCAGTACGAAAGACAGAAGATGCTCCGAAAACCTCCGCACATATTGATAACGACGCCGGAATCATTGGCACTCGTGCTTGAAGCGCCGAAGTTCAAAGAGCGTCTGAAGAATGTCGAATGGGTGATACTCGATGAAATTCACGATATATGCGATTCAAAGCGCGGTGCATTCCTGTCCATCACGATGGAAAGACTGAGGGCGCATTGTGAGAATAACATAACTCGTATAGGATTATCGGCAACGCTTGCACCCATTGAGGCGATAGCCGGTTTTCTCGTCGGCGTTGATGACGGGAAGATGAGAGACGTAACATTGGTGGAATCGGGTACAAGGAAACAGCTTGATCTGAAGGTCATCTGCCCCGCGGATGACATGACCGCACTGTCCTCGGAGATCGTGAACGCAAAGATGTACGATCAATTGAAAGAATTGATAGACCGACACGATACGACGCTGGTTTTCACGAACACCAGATCGGGTGCGGAGAGCGTTGTATACAAACTCAAGGAACGGGGAATGGAGAGCATCGAGGTGCATCACAGCTCTCTGAGCAAAGAGACCAGATTGGACGTGGAGGAACGTCTGAAACGCGGCGAGATAAAGTGCGTGGTGTCATCGACATCATTGGAACTGGGCATTGACATCGGTTCCGTGGACCTTGTGTGCCAGATAGGCTCACCCAAGTCTGTTGCCAAAGGATTGCAGAGGATAGGCAGAAGCGGGCACAGCATGGGCAAGACCGCCAAAGGAAGACTGCTGGTGTTCGATCAGGACGATCTGGTGGAATGCGCGGTCATGTGCCGCGCGGCACATCGCGGGGATATAGACCGCGTCGGAATACCGGAAAATTGTTTGGATGTCCTCGCGCAGGCAACGGTGGGAATGAGCCTGGACAGCAGATGGGACGTCGATGAAGCATACGAGCTCATCAGAGGCTCGTACTGCTACCGCGACCTTCCCAGAGAGAAGTTCATCAACGTCCTGAAATACCTGGGAAGCAAGGACGAGTTCGAAGGAGTTTACTCAAAGATATGGTATGACGAGGACGACAAAAGATTCGGGAGAAAAAAAGGGTCAAGAATGATCTATTTCATGAATCTCGGAACGATACCGGAAGAGGCCAATTATCGGGTCATATCGAACCACGGGTCATCGCTCGGCGAGTTATCGGAAAAATTTGTCGAAAGATTATCGCCGAAGGATATCTTTGTGTTGGGCGGGCGCTCGTTCGAATTCGTGAGGACCAAAGGCATGAGCGCTTACGTGAAGGAAGCATCCGGCAGAAAACCGACGGTGCCGTCGTGGGCCGGTGAGATGTTGCCGAGAAGTTTCGATCTTTCGATGGAAGTCGCTAAATTCAGAGGCGAACTTTCGGTGAGGATCGATGAGGATGACACCGATCTCGATGACATATGCAACGAGTTCGATATAGATGAAGGATCGGCAAGATCGTTGGTGTCATATTTCAAAGAGCAGAAGGCCGCCGCCGGACTCATACCGGACGACAAAAGGCTGGCTATTGAAGAATACATAGATCCGTCGGGGAACCAGCGCCTGATATTCCACTTCCCGTTCGGAAGGCGCGTGAACGATGCACTGTCAAGAGGATACGCATACAGGATATCCAACGTACTCGGATGCAATGTATCAATAACAATGTCGGATGACAGCTTCATGGTCGGAACATCAAGGCGAATAGAGATAAGCAGGATCGGATCGATGCTGTCATCCCGCGATCTCGAAGGCATACTCAGAAAAGCCGTCAGGGATTCGGAGATGTTCAAGATGAGGTTCAGGCACACCGCATCGAGAAGCTTCATGATACTCAGGAACTACATGGGACGATCGGTATCGGTGAACAGGCAGCAGATACGTTCCTCATACCTCCTGGAGACGCTCGGCAACATGGATGACATGCCCGTCATAGAGGAGACGTACCGCGAGGTTTTGGAAGATGACATGGATATAAAGAACGCTCGTATCGTTCTCGATATGATGGAAAGGAACGATGTGCACATCGAAACGATACCGTTCAACGGGACACCGTCTCCGTTTGCGCACAACGCAATATTGTCCGGATTCTCCGACATTGTCCTGATGGAAGACAGGAGCGCGCTGCTCCGCGAACTGCACAGGAAAGTATTGCATCGTGCGATGGGCGACTCCGTGAAAGAGTTCGAATTCGAAGAAGATCGCGTAATCCCGTATTTCAGGGAGAAGACAGGACGCATAACATGCAAGAGCGACATCGTTCCGATGCTCATGCGCACCGGGCCGCTGCAAGCGTTCAGAGAAAGGGGAAGGAATGTTTACGCATATGCGGACGCCGACAAAAAAACAGTCGACCGGTGGTGTCGGGAACTTTTGAAAGAAGGAATGATCGGAACGGTATTCCTCGATGATCCGCATATAATGGCATCCGATGAGATGGAATATTATGCATCCGCCGTGAGGAAAGAAAAAGAACTGAATGACGTTGATACAAGGATACTCGGAGCATTGAACGGGGAGATGACGCTGAGCGATCTCGTTACGATCGCGGAGACGGACGAGGACAGTGCATACAGATCCCTGAGAAAACTGGAATCCATGTATCTTGTCACGAGAACGGACATCGTGAAGAATAAATGGTATTTCTCGCGTTTCGAGTACAAGGAACAGGATAAGGACGCATCGCTTGATAGAGTTATATTCAGACACCTCGGCTGTTTTGCGCCGGCTACCGTGCACGAAACGGCATTCGCACTTTCCATACCCGAGAATGAGGTCAAAACAGCACTCGAATCGCTTGTCGGCGATGAAAAAGTTTCACGCGGCCGTTTCCTCGTCTCGGAAAACGATCAATACATGAAACGCACGGACCGAATGCGTCTGAAGGCGGGTCACAGTAACGTGTACAGCCATGCATCGGTGGAACGTTACAGACGGTCCAAAGGGGACAGGTTCTATTCGATAGAGGATTACTTCAAATTCTACGGATCGGCCGGAAGCGTTCTGGATGTGTTCAATCGTGTGGAAAATTTCGACATGAAAGAATGGGCATCGATGAGGGAGAACGGAAGGATACTTCTGGGAAGATTTGTGCGCGGAAGGGTAAGGTACGTACTGTCGGAGGACGGAGAGAGATATGCATCGATGCGCAACGAACCGCTGATGCCCACGGACGAGAAAGTAATGGCGTTCATATCCGGGATGGGAAGAGCCACAACGAGGCAGCTGGTATTCGAAATGGCCGCCGACAAGGAAGAGATCAGAGAATCGGTGAACAGACTTGACCGTGCGCTGAAGGTCGTGAGAGCGTATGATGAACGGGAAGATTGGGGTTCAGAGAATGTCTACGAGATATACAAACCGAGCGAACCGTCCGGAGACACGGTTTTGGAGTTAACGGAACAGGCGGTCCGCGCATACGGTCCGATACCGGCGATGGGCGTGAGATTTGTCGTCGGAGTTTCACAGGAGGATGTTCCCGCACTCATGAAAGAGATAGGGGCATCAACGATATACGTGGGTGAAGGACAAGTGCCGATGTACATAATGCCGGACGAAGTACACATGATCGAAACGCAGACCGAGATTGACGATAAAATGCAAATACTCTCTCTGTCCGATCCGATGTTGGCATCGAAGTGGGCCGAGATATCGTCCAGGTACGGGGACAGATGGATATATCCCGTTATACTCGGCGAACGAATCGCGGGAGCGTTGGAGATCTGGGAGATGTCGGGATGCGTTGAGATAAGATCGATCGACATAGAACATCCGGATCAACTGGAAGGCTTACTGGATGCCGTTGACGATCTGATGCGATTTTTCGAAATGAAAGGTCAGAACATAGTCAGAATAAGAGAGGTTCTGGGTACAGATGCCGCGGAACTGAACAAAAACATATCCGATATATTAGTATCAAAAAGATACTGTTTTATCAACGGATTCTACGCCAAAGGAAAATTCGTGACCGTTACGTTTACCGATGATGAGATACTGAGCTACGTGATAAGAAAGCAAAGAGCGTTACCGTCGATCAGATACAGAACGGCGGCCGAGGCGATCGAAGACCGCGGATACATACGGACGGATGCGGAGATGCTCACACGCGTTGCCGAGCGTACGCCGTTGAAGAAACTTGCGGAACGCGGCAACATGATGCAAATGTCCCTTTTACCGGGATTTCAGGGATACACAACGCCGAAATACGCGGGTCTGTGCAAAGCGGCGAAGAATGCGGATGTCGATGATGAGATGAAAACTCTCATGAAATTGATAAAGGACCGCCAGCCGGTGTCAAGGAAAGACATATCGGAACATTCCCCGTTCTCGTACGATGCGACGCTGGACGCGCTGAGCAGACTTACTCACGCTTCAATGATATATATCGACGGCAACCGTAAATATTCTCAGGTGAAAGACATCGGAATCTGTCAGCGGGAAGCGCTGAAGGAAATAATAAAAATGCATTTCAAATGTTTCGGAATATTCTCGGCGGAACAATTGTACCGATTCATGATGTCATTCAGAATGGGCGAACTGAGGTCAACGCTGGCGGTGCTTGAAGACGAGGAATTGCTTGTAAAAGGGTTCCTGAGGGAAAACGATTCGACGGTGATGTGGATGCTGAAGGAGGACGTTTGTAAGAACGTGGAGACGGCGAAGGAGATGTTCCTCCTGAACACTCAGGACAATCTGCATGTTTACATGAGAGACCTCGTGAAACAGGAATGCGGATCTTCGGAGAATGCGGTGTTCAAAGGCACGAACATAGTCGGCTCGTTCAAAGGAAAACTGACGGTCACCGGTGCAAAAACAGAGGAATTGAGAGGAACAGATGAGGCATTGAGATTCGTGAAGAACCTGGCGATCGCCCTCGGGGTTTCGACCGACCGTCGGAACAAAGAAGAGGACAAGGATTGGGACGTTTGCGAATTTTATCACAAGACGCACCCCGGAAGCATAAAATAGTTCGAAATTGAACCAAAAAGAGGTATGTTTTAAATAAGTCTAAATGTTATCCCTGGTATCATGAAGATACCATGCGAGCTTGTCGTCTGGTACGTCCTACCGACGATCAGGAGAGAGGTTGCCAAAGAACTCGTGGAGAATCACGGAATGTCACAAGCCGAGGTGGCGAGACGCTTCGGGGTAACCGATGCGGCCATATCTCAATACCTCAAAAAGAAAAGGGGAGACAATCCCCTTATCGATGCGAGTCCGCAGCACGGTGAGTTCATGGACGAGGTCCGCAACGCCGCGAGCAGGATTGCCAACGAGAAAGCGGAGTTCGCAAGCGAAATATGCAACATCTGCATGGTCGTCAAGAACACGGGCATGCTATCCAAGATCTACGAGATCCAAATGGGTTGCGACCCGCCGGCCTGTGCCTGCGAACGCAATATCACGTCGCAGTGATACAATAATTCCTGAGCGTATCCCGCATATCTGCCGAATCTCTCTTCCGCGAATTTCGATAATTCCTTGTAATTCCCGGATACGTTGTACTTTTCTCTCAGGATCTTCTCTATTCTTGCATCTATCGGAAACGCATTCAGATGGCCGAACGAGAACAATGAGATGCAGTCGGCCACTTTATTCCCTATTCCGTTTATTTTGCGGAGGGCGGCAAAGCATTCCGCGTAATCCATCGATGCAAGATCGCCGGGAACAAACGATCCGTTTGAAACCTTCTCCGCAAGTTCGATGAACCTTCCTTCCCTGTATCCGAGCCGGCAAGCGGATATCAGGTGCGAATTTTCCGTAATATCTTCGGGCCGCGGGAACGAATGGCGTCCGCCGAGATCGTTCCCGAATGTTCTGCAAACGGAATCCGCCATCGCACCGATACGTTTAACGTTGGCATTCGTTGCCAGAAGGTAAGTTGCGATACATTCCCACGGGTCCTGTTTCAATATACGCATACCGGGACAGGCATGAGCCAGATCGCGAACGAACGGGTCGGACGATATCTCCGCGTAAATGATATCCAGATCGTCTCCGTGTCTGAGATATTCGAGCATCATACCTCTGTCTTCGGTGCCTTCGCAGATAACGTATCCGTCTTTTTCCTCCAATGTCACGATCTCATTTCCGATAACGCCTTCCCATTTTCCGTTCTTTTTGATCCATCGGTGAGCCTGTCCGCATCCGAGCGTCGGATCCAGTGAAACATTCAATTCGAATTCCATGCATCTTCCCGTAACCGATCGGAAATAATAGATGTTCTTCTGCCGGCAGGAAAACATTACGTCAAAGAGCGATTGTCCTGATGTAATCGTGAATTACGTTCGAAGGTATCGCAAAGCTCACTCCCTGAACGTTTCCGGCTATGTTCCCGATGCGGAATGACATCATTCCCATAACATCTCCGTTCATATCAAATAACGGTCCTCCGCTGCCTCCGCGGTTAAGATTGATGCTCGTATGTATGACATATCTTTCCGTTCCGGAACTTTCCATGATGACCAACGGTACGGATATTATGCCTTCCGTGACGGACAATCCGAATCCCAATGCATTGCCTATCGTGAACATTGCCTGACCGTATCTCAAAGTTTCCGAATTTCCGAATGATAATGATCTTCCGGCAATATGATTTTCAAACTCCAATATTGCAATGTCCAATTCGATATCAAAGGATATTATCTTCAAAGGGAATTGCGTATCCGAGTTGTAGAATCTTGCGTTTATCGACCCGTAAGGTTCGTGAGTACAGGAATTGCTGAACGTAACGACGTGTGCATTCGATATGATATATGTTCCGTTAACCGTATCTGACAATGAAGCCCGTTCCTGCGGATGCACTTGTTCTGTCGTCCTCGCATGTTATCTCCAAACACGAAGATATGACATCCTCGGCCACCGTGTCCATAGTTCTTTCGTTATCGATGAGATCGAAATAGAAATTGATTGCCGGCGATACAGACAGTATCGCAATGACTGCTGTCAGGATTCTGTCTTTTTTTATTCATTCTTGTACTCACTGTTCATCACATCATATATGATGTACGGTTCTAAATCAACCGCCATCCTGCCGGAGTTATTACGTATTTTTTCGGATATGTTTTTCAAATCTATAATCTCTATTTCCTCAGATATCTTCCAAGATTTCATCATATCATCAGATAGTGAAAGTTTTATGACATATATCTTACCATATGTTTTCTTTAGGTAGTCATCTGCCAAACACAATACTTCGCTTGTAAATCCCCATTCTTCAAAATAATAGTATTCCGTTAGGCGCAGTTTATCGGCACCGTTCGGTTCATGCTTCCATGAGTCTCCCACAACCATACTGATGCTACTTCTCTCTGTACTGTATATCCAGGCCTGTAGACGCTCTGGGTGTTTTTCGAGCATTTTCTCCAGAGGATGATCTGTGAAAATCGCGTGGTAATGGGACATATCATCACGTTTTTATTGAGGGAGGCCCAAACCATATATGTGCATTTCCTTGTTTATCATCAATCAATATGTGGTATTTTAACCGTGTTGTGTATGGGCCAACAGGAAATCATCAATTTCTGTTCTTTTCAAGACACCGGATGTTTCAATATTTACTTAGCTGCAGTATCTCAAGCGTCACAATGGTGTCGTTTCACATGATATTCATCATTTCAAAATCCGGTGAAAATTATGATTTCCTGTTGGCCTGTTTTTCCGAACATAGATATACCGATCCGCCGTTCCGTGAAGTATGCGTTTCGGGCCCGCGGGATATCCGCAGAAGAGCAAAGATCCGAAGGATGCGCTGAACATCATAAAGGATATGAAATTGGATGCGCTGGAGATGGAGTTCGTAAGAGGCGCAAGGATCTCGGAGGCAAAGGCCAAAGAGATAGGTGCGATGGCAAAGGAAAGGGACATAAGACTGAGTGCCCACGCTCCGTATTTCGTCAGTTTCAATTCGGACACACCGGAAACAAGGGAAAAAAGCGTTACCTGGGTGATCGACACCGTCAGGGCGGCAAATAATCTCGGTGCGCATATCGTTGTCATACATGCGGCATCATACGGAAAAGAACCGTCAAAGGCCACGGATTCCGTTATAACGGGGTTGAACAAATGCAAGGAAATCATGGATGCCGAGAACATAAAAAACGTGATACTGGGTCTTGAGACTATGGGGCGCTCGGCGACGTGGGGGACGCTTAAAGAGATAAGTGAAGTGATGGACAGCGTGGACGGTATACGTCCCGTTTTGGATGTTGCGCACGTGCATGCAAGGGACGGCGGATGCCTGAGAACAGAAAAGGACATGCGCGACCTTACGGAAGAGTTCTTCTCAATGGCCGGCGACAGGCCGCATTTTCACATAAGTTGCATACAATATACGTCAAAGGGGGAGAAGATGCATCTTCCGCTTTCCGCAGCGGATCCGGACATGTCGCTTCTGGCGGATGTGCTGAATGACCGTCGGGAGGACTGTACGTTTATATGCGAATCTCCTTTGCAGGAAGAGGATGCGGTCGTGTTCAAAAACATGTTCGAACGCTTCGCGGAACAACAAAATTAATATCATTCATCCACATCCACCACTCAACGCCACTGTGGCTCAGCGGTAGAGCGACTGATTCGTAATCAGTCGGTCGGGGGTTCGATTCCCTCCAGTGGCTCCACAAATTCTTCTTCGGGTGCGTTGCAAAGTGCGTTTCTCATTTGTCTTTGAGGTACGTGTCAACGATCTTTATCGCGCAAACGTCTCCGCACATCGAACATCCTTCGTCTTTTTCCGTGTTACCGCGCGCTCTGTACTTGCGCGCCTTGTCCGGGTCCAGTGCGATCTCGAACATCTTGTCCCAGTCCAATGCTCTGCGCGCGCATGCCATCTGATTGTCCTTGACGTGATCACGGCGCCTGCACAGATCACCGACATGTGCCGCTATCTTTGACGCTATAAGACCTTCCCTGACATCTTCGACGTCAGGGAGGGACAGATGCTCCGCCGGTGTCAGATAACAAAGGAAATCGGCACCGTTCTGTGCCGCCACCGCGCCGCCGATCGCTCCGACGATGTGATCGTACCCGGGTGCGATATCGGTCACCAGCGGTCCGAGCACGTAGAACGGTGCGCCGTGACAAAGTTTTTTCTGAATATGCATGTTGGCGGGCACCATGTCAAGAGGAACATGTCCGGGTCCTTCGACCATTGACTGTACGCCGGCCTCGCGACACTTTTTCACGAGTTTTCCCAATATCATGAGTTCCGAAAGCTGGGCCGCATCCGTCGCATCGTCTATGCATCCGGGTCTGAAACCGTCTCCCAGCGAAAGCGTTATCTCATATTTTTTGGCCAGTTCCAGAAGATAATCGAAATTCTTGTACAACGGATTTTCAACATCGTTGTGAAGGATCCAGGCGGTCAGGAAGGAACCTCCTCTGGAAACGATGTCCATTTTCCTTCCGGAGTCTTTCAGCCATCCGACGCTCTCTTTCGTGATGCCGCAATGCACGGTCATGAAATCAACGCCGTCCTTCGCATGTATCTCGATGCCGTTGAATATGTCGTCCTCGGTCATATCGACAACCGCGTTCTTTCTGGCAGCCACCAGACCGGTCTGGTATACAGGCACGGTACCGACGATCACATCGCATTCCGAGACAATCGTTTTTCTTATCAGATCGATGTCGCCGCCGGTGCTCAGGTCCATGACCGCATCCGCGCCGTATTTCAGGGCGACGGACAATTTCTCAAGTTCATCATCGAGGGAGGTCATATCACGTGATGTGCCGATGTTTACGTTCACTTTCACCGACATACCGTCACCGATGGCGCACGGAACGGGATCATGAATGGGATTGCACGGAATGACTATGCGACCGGATGCGACACCGTTCCTGACGAATTCCTCGCTCACTCTCTCCTTTTTCGCAACGCTTGCGATGAGAGGGGTCACACCCTTCTTGGCCTGATCCATTATACTGCTCATTGACGCTCTTAATGAAGGCGGTGTATTTTATGGTTACACAGGAACATCCGTCTTAGTTCCCGCACGCTCTCCGATGAAATTTCGAACAAAGATACACGGTTCCGCGGTTCATCCGCACTCAAAAGGACTGCTCTTCGATGATGCGACTGTTACTTTGACGCTCGTTGAAACACGGCAGAACGCGCACGCATGCGCGCGCGTGCACAAAGTATTATATGTAAGCGAATCATAACAGCATATCACGGCCAGTCAAACATGGTAATGGTACGGGATGGGAACATGAGCGGAGATGCTGGGCAAAGTAATTATGATGTAGAAGGAATTGTTGTACTCGAAGGCCTTGAGGCGGTAAGGAAACGCCCGGGAATGTATATCGGAAGCACCGACTCGCGCGGTCTTCATCATTTGGTTTATGAGGTCGTGGACAACAGCATAGACGAGGCCATGGCGGGTTTCGCAACACTCATCTCGGTGTACATAAACAAAGACGGATCGGTTACCGTTGAGGATGACGGCCGCGGTATACCCACCGGTATGCACGAAAAGGGGAAGTCCGCCTTGGAATTGGTCATGACTCATCTTCACGCAGGCGGAAAATTCGACCACAACAGCTACAAAGTGTCCGGAGGACTGCACGGAGTGGGTGTTTCGGTGGTCAATGCACTCTCATCAAAACTGACGGTAACGGTTGACAGGGAAGGGAAAAAATTCAGACAATCATACTCCTGCGGGATACCCGACGGGCCGCTGGAAGAGATCGGAAAATCGGATCTCACGGGAACGTCCGTCACATTCTATCCGGACGGCTCGGTGTTCGAGACCGTGGATTTTGATTACGATATCCTGCAGCTGAGGTTCAGGAACCAGGCGTTCCTGAACAGGAATGTTGCCATTTATTTCGAAGACAGAAGGACGGGAAGATCGGAAAGGTTCCATTTCGAAGGAGGCGTATCGGAATTCGTATCGTTCCTGAACAAGAACCGGACTCCGATACACCCGAATCCGATATACATATACGGTGTAAGTTCGGAGATAGAGGTCGAGGTGGCGTTGCAGTATACGGACGGTTACAACGAGACGATAAACTCGTTCGTGAACACGATAAGCACGGCGGACGGCGGCACGCACATGGCCGGATTCAGGACCGCCCTGACAAGGACGATAAACGATTATGCGAAATCGAACGGTTTCCAGAAGGACGGAGAACCTCTCGCGGGAGAGGATGTGCGCGAAGGATTGACCGCAATACTCAGCATAAAGATCCCGGAACCGCAGTTCGAAGGCCAGACCAAATCCAAATTGGGGAACAGCGAGGCACAGGGGGCGGTGTCATCGGTCATGGGCGAGAAACTGTCGGAATTTCTTATAGAAAATCCGAAGGTCGCCGAGACGATAGTCAAAAAGGCGATATTTGCCGCGCAGGTAAGAGAGGCGGCAAGGAAGGCGAAGGAACTCACCAGAAGGAAGAACGTTCTGGAAGGGACAAGCCTTCCCGGGAAACTTGCGGACTGCACGGAACGCGACCCCGCAAAGTCGGAATTATACATAGTGGAGGGAGAGTCGGCCGGAGGAAGCGCCAAACAAGGCAGGGACAGGATGTTCCAGGCGATACTTCCGCTGAGAGGAAAGATACTGAATGTTGAGAAAGCAAGACCGGACAAGATACTTCAGAGCGAAGAGATAAAGAATCTGGTGATCGCGATAGGAGGAAGCATAGGCAACGATTTCGATCTTTCCAAGGTAAGGTATCACAACATCATCATAATGACGGATGCGGATGTTGACGGTGCGCACATAAGCACGCTTCTGCTGACGCTTTTCTTCAGAAAGATGAAACCGCTGATCGAGGCCGGTTATATTTATCTCGCAATGCCGCCTCTTTATCGTGTTTACAAAGGGAAGAAGGAGTATTACGCGTACAACGACACGGAAATGGCGCAAGCCGTGGAGGAACTGGGAGCGGGTGCGCAGGTTACCAGATATAAAGGTCTCGGTGAAATGGATCCGAAGCAACTGTGGGAAACGACCATGGACCCGGAGACGAGGGTAATGAAGCAGGTGATGATAGAAGATGCGATGCGCGCCGATGAACTTTTCACGATGTTGATGGGCGACGCGGTCGAACCGCGCAGGGATTTCATAATTGAACATGCGCACGAAGTGATCAATCTGGATGTGTGATACCATGGACGGAGATATCGATAAAATAACGCCGAAAGTGGTTCCGCAAAGTATTGAGAAGGAAATGCAGCGCTCGTACATCGACTACGCGATGTCGGTGATAGTCGGAAGAGCACTGCCGGATGTCAGGGACGGCCTCAAACCGGTGCACAGGAAGATATTGTACGCGATGCAGGACATGGGACTGACGTACAACCGTGCGCACAAGAAATCGGCGAGGGTGGTCGGAGAAGTGTTGGGTAAATACCATCCGCACGGTGATTCGGCGGCATACGAATCGATGGTCAGGATGGCTCAGCCGTTCTCTCTGAGATATCCGCTCGTCGACGGACAGGGGAATTTCGGATCGGTCGACGGCGACTCGGCGGCCGCGATGCGTTACACGGAAGCGAAGCTGTCAAAGATAGCGGCCGATCTTCTGGCAGATCTCGACAAGGACACGGTGGATTTCGTTGACAACTTCGACGGCTCGCTCAAGGAACCGTCGGTGCTTCCGTCAAAGTTTCCGAATCTTCTTGTGAACGGTTCCGACGGCATAGCGGTGGGAATGGCAACGAAGATGCCGCCTCACAACCTGTCGGAAGTTGTTGATGCTCTCGTATACACGATAGACAACCCGGACGCGGAACTGAGTGAA
>Ga0123353_10005384_pt1 | contig 16784 bp, 16 predicted proteins | sample TergutLab28metaG_3_FD_92763 | JGI IMG/M metagenome (GOLD analysis project Ga0123353, IMG submission 92763) | Labiotermes labralis P3 segment gut microbial communities from Petit-Saut dam, French Guiana - Lab288 P3 | ecosystem: Host-associated > Arthropoda: Insects > Digestive system > Gut ...
GCCATCTTCCGCGAGAAAATGCTTCCCTCCCTCCTCGTTCTCCGCGACTTTCTCACTCTCGCTACCATTCTCTGTTTCGCCGTGGTCGCGCATTTCGAGTATGGCTTTGCCACCGCTATCTTCATTACCGCTCTTGCCGCCATCACCCTGCCCGTTGTGCGTAATATCCGCACTTGGTCCAATCTCATCACCCAGCTTTACCGCCATGCCGAACCAGAATTATTAAACTTTGTCAAGTATCTCCACGTCATTCTCCGCTTCTTTTCCGGTGTCAAAGATGACTTTATCAATCCCACCATCGGCAGCAAAGACGAGCTGGTCCGCCTCGTCCAAACCGCCAGCGACGGTGTCGTTTCCGCCGAGGAAAAGAACCTCTTAATCGGCGCCCTCCAGTTCTCGGAGTATCGCGCCAGCGACATCATGACTCCTATGGAGGAAGTGATTATGGTTAAAGCCAGCGAGCGCCTCACCCCTACTAAAATCGACGAACTGGCCCGCCTCCACCGTCGTCGCTTCCCGGTTTATGACAAGTCCGAGGACGATATCGTCGGCATCTTCAATCTCCGCCGCCTCACCAGCCTTTCTATTAAAGAGACTCTGACCGCTCGCGAAATTATGCGTCCCAAGGTCTATTTCGCCCGCACCGACAACACCCTCGATGATATCCTTGCCATTTTCGCCCGCACCAATACTTTTATGCTCATCGTTATCGACCGCCGTAAAAAACCTCGTGGCATTCTCACTATTGCCGACATTTTCGAGCGTCTGCTCGGTCGCCCGCTTTCCGACGAGTTTGAGTTTGATGCCGACCCCGACGCTGTCGCCTCCCGAATTAAATAGTTAAAGCCCCCTATTACATTATTATAATAGAGGGCTTCTAGGTCCATAAAGGCAGCAAGTTCTTGGGGTTATAAATCGTAAAGTCAAACCGTCGCGCCACTTGATCGACAATCTTGTAGATTTCGATTAGCTCGGGCGAGTCTGTCATCAGCTGCTTCAGTCGCTTGTAGACCGCATTGCCAACAATCGTCGCCGCTGTTGTCGTCTTCTGGTTCGCCAAATACTTCTTCGTCTCGGGGTAAGCCCGCATGTCAATCGGCAGCCATCTATCCCTTAACTGCACCACAATCTGCTCGCCTTCTTTACGCGTCGTTCCGATACCATTGGCTTGCAACATTCGCAGCCACAACATCAACTCCATTCCGTCGCACATCTTGATGAGTTTAGTATAATACAGCTCGCGCTCCTCATACTCTCGCCAGATATCAATAACCTTCTGCCCCTGCCGCAGCATACCATAGGATCGCCGCATGGCAGCTTGTTCCACTCGGTGCTTTTCTTCCGGGTTGACGTCGTCCACACTCGTCGCGCTGTCTGCGGTAATCTTTTCCGGATCGTCGTGTATCAACCCGACAAAAGCCGTTTTATACATCTCCACCTTCTCACGTAGCATCTCCTCGAATTCCGACGGAATCGCGATCGCCGCCAGTCTCGCTACCAGTCCGCTATGCTCGTCGATACTCTGCCAATAAATCCGATACAGTAATTCTTCCAAGCTGTCTGGGTATCCCAAGCGCCGCGCTGTGATCGCCCTTGGGAAGTTGCGTGCCTGATATGCGTAAAATTCGCACACGGCAACCCCACGCGGGTCGAGCATCGGTCTCACCTGCCTTTCTCATAAAATTCAGAACCCTAAAGCTCCTAAACTCATCATAACGGACTGGGGGGGGGTATTGCAAGCATGTGCTTTATCAAACATTAAACTTAAACTCGACTACATCACCCTCCTGCATGACATAATCTTTGCCCACGGTCGCCAGCTTCCCCGCCTCTTTCACCGCTTTTTCGCTCCCCAGCCGCACCAAATCATCATACTTCGCCACTGTCGCCGCGATAAACCCGCGCTCAAAATCCGTATGGATCACTCCCGCCGCCTGTGGTGCTGTCGCCCCCTTCTTCACCGTCCAAGCCCGCACTTCTTTCTTGCCCGCCGTCAAAAAGCTCTGTAGTCCCAACGTCTCATAAGCCGCCTTGATTAATTTTTCCAGCCCCGAATGCACGATATTATACTCTGCCAAAAACTCCGTCTTCATCTCCGCATCCAAGTCCGCCAGCTCGCTCTCCAGTCTCGCATTTACAAAAATCGCCGGCGACGCTATAGCCGCTAGCTCTCTCTGTCTATCTTCATCATTTAGGGTTTTTTCGTCAACATTGAACATATAGATCACCGGCTTTTTCGTAAGTAGTGGCACCGCGTCTAAATCGCTCTCTTGGAAGCCTTTTTTCGCCTTCATTTTCGCCATAGTCTCCTCGTCCGCTAGTTGCAACTCGAGATTAATAATCTCAATATCATCTTTCGGACTTGGTGTACTATCATCATGCCGGAGCACATCTGGGTCATCAAACGCCCGCACCACATGACAAATCGCATGGCACTCGCGAATATGCGCCAAGAATTGATTTCCCAAACCTTCACCCTCGCTCGCGCCTTTGACTAGCCCTGCAATATCGACAAACTCGACTTGCGCCGGCACGATTTTCTCCGTCTGGTAGATGTCCGCGAGCGCAACCAAGCGCTCATCTGGCACCACCACCATGCCGCTATTCGGCTCAATCGTCGCAAACGGATAATTCGCCGCCAGCACCTTGGCGTTAGTCAACGCATTGAAAAGCGTGCTTTTCCCGACATTCGGCAACCCCACAATCCCAATCTTTAGACTCATATGCCCATTATATCACACCCCTTATCATTTGAGGGTTTTGCGAGGATTCGGGGCGCTTTTTCAGAAAACTCTTGGCGGTCGGAAGGTTTTGTGCTATAATATACAAAAGTGTAGGAGAATATATTATGTCCCAAGAATCAAAAGATGGTGGCAGGAAGATGAACCTGCCTAAAATCAGTGGCCAGCAGATACGACAATGGTTGCTTATCGGGCTTGCCGTTGCCGCTATTGTCATCATCGGCATTACTATGTCGTCTAACGAAGCGCCTGCTGATGCCGAAGAGCGCCAAATTGTCGTCCAAGAGCAGCAGCTCACAGCGCCCGACGACAACCAAGACGCCGGCCAAACCGTAGCGCCCGACCACACCGAGACACCCGACAGCGCTGACGGCTTGAGCGATGTGGGTAACGTCGGTGGCGACCCTTTGAGCTTCGAATAGTCGCTTCGAGTAGTCTTAACCTAGAATCTAGCTAATCTTCTCGTAGTCTTCGTCGCCTACCTCGTATTTGTTGCGCTCGCCAATCTTTTTCATCACCCTACTGACCGTAAAGCCAATTAGCGCCAACGCCGCAAAGTAAAAGACACCAAATATCGTAAACGCCGGCATCGAATCGGTCGTAAAGAGCGCAATTAAGCCCGCACCTACGCCCATCGAAGTCACCACCGTCAGATTCTCAACCGACTTCTGTGTTACTTCTTGCTGCAAGTCACTAAATAGCGCCCGCGCACCTGCCACGTAATTCTTCGTCATCGTCCAAATATGTTGAATATAATTCAGCGTATTCCCTAAAGTCTCATAGCGGAACTCCATAATCTCCAGCACGTCCTTGAAGTCCGGATCGCGCAAAGCCAGTTTCTCGCGCGTTTTAAGATACGTCCCCATCTGATTAATTCGCGAATCCACCAAGTTTATCGTCTTCTGGTAGCCCTCAATCTTCGCCGTGAATCGCACAATATCACGCCCTCGCACACTGGTCTGCTCTTTAACGTCGGCAATGCGCTCCCAAATAATCCTGTGTAGGTCCAGATAGCGGTGTAGCTGCCCCTTGAACTCGCGCACGAAGATTTGCTCTTCGATATACATTTCTACTTTCTCGGGCTTCTTCGTCTTATTATTGATGAAGTAGTATTTATCGCCTCGCAAAATATCAAAGTGCGCATTCGAGTACTCATAGTAGCGCTGCTTATCGATAGTCTCCATAAACTTCTGCATCTCGCTCGGCTTGGCATCGTTTAGCACAATAAAATACGGATAAACTGTCTTAATACCTGCCAATTCCTTCGGTACCGGCGCCCCCAAGCTAAAGATATAATTTATCGCCTTCGACAAGCGCTCCTCGTAGTAATTCTTCAGTTCTTCGATGTCGCTGTTTAGCGTTTCAGTGCTCGTAACCTTACTCGATAGCACAATCAAGCCGTCCTCAAAAATCTTCACCTCGGCGCCCTTTTTGGTCGTAAATATAATCTGCTCAAAGCCATCGACCGAGAACTCCATACTCTCAATCTCTAGCGCTTCTCGGAGCGACGCCAATTTCTTTTCATTGAGTTCCAAAAAGCTCGTCCCGTCTTTCAAGAAATTATATATTTCCGTCAAATGTAGCATTGTCCGCTGAAACCAACCGCCAATATAAACCCGCTCCAACTTCATCACGCGCCCCCTTATATGTTCGCTTATGTTAAAAGTATAAGCCATTGCCATGACGTTTACAAGTAAAATGCCCACATCTAGCTTGGTGATGTGAGCATTTTGGCGCTTAAGCCTGCTTGCGATTAGCGTGGGGGGGGGCATTGAATGTGATATTCTCGTTTTCGTCGACTCCTACTTGAATCAGAGCTTTATTCGGCAGTTTACTCGCCACGATAAAGTCACTCAGCGGAGCGGCAATCAAACTGGCAATTACCGTCTTGATATTGCGTGCGCCATATTGGAGGGTATCGCTTTGTTGCGCGATATTTACTTTGACCGCTTCTGTGAATTTGAGCTCGATGCTGCGATTCTCCAGTAGCCGCTTGCCGATTTTCGCTAGCTCCAAGTCGGCAATTCGCAAAATCTCGTCCGGTAGCAGTGGCTCAAAGATTATCGTGTCCGTTAAGCGACCTCGAAGCTCCGGTCGGAAAAACTTTTCCAGCGCCGTCTTGAATGTATGCGTTCGTGACATTTCACCGGAAGCAAAACCCACTGCCCGCCTACTGGCTTCCTTGGCGCCGATATTGGTTGTGATAAATACTATCGTCTCCGCAAACGACACCTTCTTGCCTTTGCCGTCGGTCAATGTGCCTTCTTCGGCAATTTGCAGTAATGCATTCAAGACATCGGGGTGTGCCTTCTCCGCTTCGTCGAACACTACAATGCCTTTCGGGTTGCTGTTGACAAACTTGGTCAGTTGTCCGCCCTCGTCGTAGCCCACATAGCTGGGTGGCGCACCAAACAGGCGCATCACCGAATGTGGTTCTTGGTATTCGCTCATGTCATAGCGCTGTATCGGTCGGCTTGTAGCCTCCGCTGTCGCCCGTGCCAGCTCGGTCTTGCCGACACCGGTTGGACCGGCGAACAGCAACACCGCAATTGGTTTTACGGGGTCCTTCAGCCCCGCCTCCGTGATTTTCAAGGCACGCACTACCGCCGTAATCGCCGCATTTTGCCCGATCACCCGCTTGCGCAAGCTTTGCTCGATGTTCGTGATACTGTCAGCCAAGCCTTCCGGGGCTTTGGCTTTCTTCGTCTGCGCCTTTTTCGCCGGCTTCACAACATCGGCATTCGCCCAGCTTGCCATCTCGTCGATGCCAATAAAGTTCCGCATCCCTAAATTGATATTCATATACTTGTTGGTCAAGTAACGTGAACATCCTGCGAGATAGGCGAGCAGCTCATCACGACCTACACCGCAGTCCGCGAGTGCCAAATCGAGAATGTCGAGATCGCCATAGAGCATCAAGATTTCGGCGAACAGATAATCAACCGGTGTCGGTATCCGCACAATCTCCGCGTGTTTTAGCCATGCCTCGTCTGCCCGCTTCATCAGCTGTTCGGTGATATTGTCCGGCTTTATTTGTCCTAGGTCGCCAAACTTTTGTTCCTCCAACCGTCGCACAATGTTGCAATATGCCTCCTTGTAGTAGGCAGATACACAGGTCCGATAAAGCGGCCAGAAATTCGGTATCTCATCACCAATGAGTTCCACAAAGCGTTGACAGGCCTTGCCCGACAACTCGGGTAGTGCCGCGACGATGAACTCAGGTCGAATCTGGGCATGTTCTGGGTCGTAAGTATGTGCGTAGATGCGTGCGTGATGCAGTAATTCCTGCATGGCAGTCATGTCCATCCCTCCTTACATATTAAAGTTCGCTTTGTTGCCCTCCCACGTCTTTTTTCAGTATATCATGTTGGGCGCACCGCCTCCGATTGACCGCCCATTCCTAGCGTTTTAGCAGTAACGTAAACGCCTCACTCGGAATATCTACTTTACCAAAGCGCTTCATCCGCGCCTTCCCCTTTTTCTGCTTTTCCAGCACTTTCTTTTTGCGCGTTACGTCGCCACCATACAAGCCCACCGTCACATCTTTACGAAATGCCCCCAGCGTCTCCCGCGCAATAAACTTGGTGCCAATCGCCGCCTGTAATGCCACCTCGAAGTTTTGCCGCGGGATAGTCTCCTTCAATTTCTTCGTCACTTCTCGCCCGATTGCCTCGGCTTCTGTTCGGTGCGCCATCACTGACAATGCATCCACCATCTCGCCCGCCACATAGAAATCCACTCGCACCAAATCACCCGCCCGATAATCCGCCAGCTCATAACTAAACGTTCCATAGCCGCTGGTGTTCGACTTCAATTTATCATAAAAATCCGTCAACAAGTTCGCAATCGGCGCCTCAAACGTCATCAAGCACTGCGCGTCATTGCCCGTCTCGAGATAAGAGAGATTTTTGACTAGCCCTCGCCGCTTCACCACCAAGTCAATCACCGCTCCCGTCAAATGCTTCGGCACGATAATCTCACCTATCGCAAATGGCTCACAGATTTCCTCTATCTTCGTCTGTATCGGCAGTTCCGCCGCCGACTTGATGTCTAGTTCCGTGCCATCGGTCAGCGTCACCTTGTAGTCAGTACTTGGATTGGTTACAATCAAGTCCAAACCAAACTCTCGCTCCAAGCGCTCTTTGATAATATCTAAATGCAAGAGCCCCAAAAATCCAATTCGTAGGCCCTGCCCCAGCACCGGCGAATTTTCTGCCAGCCATACCAGCGCCGAATCCGATAACGCCAGTCGCTCAATCGCCTCCCGCAAATCATTAAATTGCTCGTTGCTGCTCGGGAAGAAGCCCGCATAAACAAAGGGCAAAACATTCTTATATCCCGACAGCGCGGTTTTCGCGGGCTGCTTCGCCAGCGTCACCGTATCGCCGACTTTAGCGTCGCGCGTGGTTTTCAAGTTGGTTACAATATAGCCAATCTCGCCGCTCACCAGCCGCGGGCCCTTTTCCATCTTCGGTGCCAAATAGCCGACTTCTAGCGCCACGCCCTTTTTGCCGCTTGCACACATCAAAATCTCATCATTCATCGCGATTTCACCGTCAAACAGTCGCACATACAGCACCACCCCGCGGTAATCATCAAAATAGCTGTCAAAAATCAACGCTCGTGCCTCTCCCTTCGTTGATTCCGACTTTGGCGCGGGGATTTTCGCCACTACCGCGTCCAATACCTTATCGACATTCAGCCCGCTCTTCGCCGAAATCGCCAAAATCTCGCTTTCATCACAGCCCAGCAACCCACAAACCTCTCGACTCACGCGCGGCACATCGGCTGCCGGCAAATCCACCTTATTCAGCACCGGTATAATCGTCAGTCCCGCCTCCATTGCGAGATAGACGTTCGCCAGTGTCTGCGCCTGCACGCCTTGGCTCGCATCCACCACCAGAATTGCTCCCTCTACCGCCTGCAAGCTCCGCGACACTTCATACGAAAAATCCACATGCCCCGGGGTGTCGATGAGATTTAAGTTATACCCCTGCCACTTCATCCGCACCGGCGTCAATTTAATCGTAATTCCCTTTTCGCGCTCCAGCTCCATACTGTCGAGCAGCTGCGCTCGCATTTCCCGCTTCTCCACCGTGCCGGTCTGCTCCATCATTCGATCCGCCAACGTGCTTTTACCATGGTCGATATGGGCGATGATACAGAAGTTACGAATTTTGTCCATGCGACTATTATACCATATTCCTTCATTTTTTGTAGGGGTATTGGCTATTGCAAAACGTCATTGTATGTTACAATCTAAAAAAGGAGGGTTATGAACACGGAAAATTTTGTTCTCGCAGCCGAACTCGCGGCGCTCGCTGCCGATGAAGAAGAGGCGATACAGGGCTATTATGCAATTATGCCAAAGATAATGGACAAGGCCGACCAAGACACACTCAAAGAGATTATCTCTGATGAGAAGAACCACGCCATGCTGCTACAAAAGATGATGTTGAAATACGATTCTAACATCGCGATGGCAGAAGATTAGCATAAGATTAACTGTCGCCACTTAATAACTGCGCGGACACCTCATTATTCCGCGCGGTTATGATATAATATAGATATGAGAGTCAAGGCGGTAAAAGCGGCATGGATTTGGCTGATTATCCCAGCAATTAATATTCCGCTGGGCATCGGTATTTTCGTGGTTGTCCGCGCCCAGATACACTCTATCCGCGAGGCAGCGGCTACTCGTCAAGAAGAGCTAATTGCCCGCGCCGAACAACTCGAACGCGAACGTGCCGAAGCCGAAGCCCGCGCTAACGCTAATGATGACCAGCCCGATGCTTCCCCGCCCGATCGCCCGAATACTTGGCGTCCACCTAGTCAAAATCCGGGCAATCCTAACGACCCCAACTCTGATGATGACCCGCCGCCTCCCGATGATGAACCGGACGAGCTGGTTTTGACTGCTACTTGCAACGGCATCAGCTGCGATAGCTTGTCGGCTCCGCTCGAGTATGTTATCGTCCGCGTCAGTAGCGACACCGAGCTCCTCACGCCGGTCGGCTGGACTCTGCTTGACGAACACACCGTTCGTTACCAGTTCTTACCGCCCGAACCCTATGCGGAGCTTAAACCTCTCGCAGTCACTATCGAAAGTCGCGACGGTCGCCATCAGAAAGTCGTTTTTCGTCTCGACTTATGGTTCGCTCCGGCCTCGTCCGAATAACCCTCGTTTTGACACATAAAAATCATGATTTACTATTGACTTACGGTTAAATATCGCTTATGATTATAGTTAAAGAGGGAGCGATTATGGACGAGCAAAATAAAAGTGGCCAAGACCAGTTTAACCAATTTATTGACGGATTAATCGGCGATCGCGCCGCGGGTATGAGCCCCGATGAACTGGATGAGATGAAAAAAGACATCGCCATCGAGGTTGAGGATGCCCTCAATCGTGCCGTTCTGGCTCGCCTTCCCGACGACGCCCTCAAAGAAATCGAAGATTATATCGACAATAACGAAGACCAATCCGCTCTTGCCGAACTCATTTTAGCAAAAGCTGGCGACGCCCAGTTAGACCTCAACGCCATCACTATGGACACCCTGCTCCAATTCAAGGCTCTCTATACCGGCGAAGTTCTAGCCGACGACTTGGACGAAGTAGGCGACACCGATGACGATGAAGCTGCAATCGAGAACGAAGATAACGCCGCCGCTGAAACTGAAGTTGTCATTCCAAGCGAAGACCGGCCCGCAGACGACGGTGCAGGCTTCGCTGAATCTGAACCAGCCGCGGAGGGAGACGCCTAATGGGCGAGAGACTAGGAGCCAGCGGCAACAACACGTCAGTCGCTACTGATGCCGCATTGCAAAAGGCATTTAACGCCTTCCACGGCGAGCAGCAGAGCGTGGCCGGCTCCCAGCTCTACGTTGGTCAAGAAGCCGGTGTAAATACTAATGTCAAGTCCGACGGCACCGTTGATTTTGCAGTTGGCGCCCGTGACGCGCAAGGTCAAGCTAAAGGCACTCAGCACGCCGCCAGCATGGTTATGGCGGACACTACCCGCGATACTCGCGCCGAGGTCCGTGACCAAGCCATTGAAGCTTCTGCCAAGTCCGTCAAACATAACAAGCTCCGCGCCTTCGCTAGTCGCATTGGACTGGCCGCACCACTAGCTGTCGGTATCGCTGCCGCCAACCGCCTCCCGGGGGTCGCTGGCGCCGCTATGTATATGCAACGCGTCGTTGGACGCGTGATTGATAACGTCGCTAATCGTTCCATGGAGAAAAAGCTTATCAATGAGCGCGACATGGACACCAGCGCTCGCTATCAAGATTCTATTTCGCGCTTGAGCCAAGAAGTCAATATTGACGGCGACAATATCGCCCTACTCAATGAGGGTGAGACTCGCCGTGAAGCCCAAAACGAGCAAGAAGCCAGCCTCGAACAAGCTGTCCGCGACCAGCTCGGTGCCTACTGGGAAAGCACCTCGACCATTCCACCCAGCATGAAAAGTATGAGTAAAGACCGCGCCTTCCAGCTCAAACATGGCATCAACCGCATGTCGAAAAAAGAACGCGGCGCTTGGTATGACAAGTACCAAACCGATTTCCGCACCGAACGCACCAATCCCGAATATCAAGCCGCCAAGCGTGCCGAGTTAGAGCAGAACCTCGCCGCCGCTGTCGAAGAATATAATACCACCATTCACAAGAAAGACGGCTCGCGCGGCATGTTTTCCGCCAATAACTTCATGCAGTTTGCCGATGCCGGCAAGAACGCCCTTGAACTGGGTGCATCCGCCGCCAATGTCCGCAACGGTTTCGACAAAGTCAACATGGTCTTCGCTGAAGTTGCTTCTCCTGTCCCCGAAGAGCGCCTCGGGCGCCTCGAAAAGGCAGCTAACGCTTTGCATAACGCCTCGAGGGGTCTTATCAGTGTTGACTCTATCGGTGTCGCCCTTACCGCTACCGCCGGCATCGCCGCTGGCACCGGTCAATTTGGCACCACTATGGCCGCCCGCACTATTCCAATCTTTGGCGTAGCCATCACCGCCGGTGCTTTTTCGGCGTTTTCTGAAGCCAGCCGCACCAAGAAAGAGCGCAGTCGCGCCTCACGTAAAGTCGCTTATGGTCGGGAAGGCGAAGTTGGCGCTGAGATGAAGGACACCCTCATGGAGACCAAAACTTCCGCTGAAGTTGTCCGTGGTTTTGGCGATCAGCTCGCTGTCCTTCAAGATGCTCTCACCAATAAGAATGGCCACCTCACTGCCCATGAACGCAGTACTATCTTGAGTCAGATGGCTGGCTTCGACCAGCGCCTCCAAGCCCAAGTCGAAAGCGGCACTCCGCTCTTCTCTTATTCCAGTCGCGAGAAGTCCGATAGTGAGTTCTGGGACATGCGCCGTCGTCGCGGCATCCTCCAAAACTTACTCGCCCAAGCCGATGCCCGCCAAAAGACTGCCGCTAACAGCCCAGATTTTGACACTACCCTCGCTGCCTCTCGCGAAAAAGTCCGTGACGAACTCGCAGCCTACAACGCAGAATATCTCGGCAGTGAAGCCTCCCAAATCGATACTGAACGCACCCGTGCCAACCAAGCCTTTAGCAAGCTACGTAACTGGCGCGTCGCTAAAGTCGCCTTGAAAACCAGCCTCTTTGTCGGTGCCGCTTCGGCACTTGGACCATTCTTTGGTCGCGTCTTCGGCGCCGGCACTCCGCTTGCTCGTGCTGCCACCGCTCTCGGTATGGGTGCCCTCTTCACTCCTCGCTTCGTCAAGGATGCTAAACAAATCATCAAAGCCGACAAGAACCAGAAGCTCAACCCCGAAGAAATGGAAAAAGAACTACTCCGTCAATTCAATAAGAAAAAGACCAAGCTTAACCCCGAAGATGAAGCCCGCTTCCAAGAACTCGGCCGCAAATTCATGACAGAACGTGGCCATGAAATGGCAGATGGCACCGCCCAAGTTGACGGCGCCCGCCCTCACAGTGAAGAGCTAGTCGCCGTCGAAGCTCCTGCTCCTATTGGCGAAACCGCCGACAGCCCCGAAGCCGAAGCGGGCAACGCCGAAGAAATTGCCGACGCTGATGCCAACCTCATAATCCAAGAACTCAAACGCCTTGAAGAAGCGCGTAAGGAGCAAGACCGCCGCGACCGCGCCATAACAAGGACCAAAGAAATCCTCCAAGGTTCCGGTCTCCCGATACCGTCTGACGAAGACCTCAACGCTGCCTTCAACCGCACCGTCAACGTTCTCTCCGCTTCCCGCAGTCAAGCCGCCTAAATCATTGCTTAATTAAATATGATACCAAGTCTGGTCGGTGCCGCCGTCTAAAACGCCAATCCCTGTCTCGGTTAGTTCGTCACGTAACCGATCCGACAACACGAATTCTTTATTCGCCCGCGCCTCTTCTCTTGCCACTAGTAGCAGCTCTTGCTTTTTAGTGAGCGGTGGCGTTGACTCTAATATATTCAATCCAAGTAGATCGTCAATGTCCTGCCAAAAGCCCTCGCTCGGTATATTATCTTTGATATGAGCATCTATAATAGTCAGCGCCTGATGAGTCGCCAAGTTGTCAGCGACCGCCTCTCGGGCTAGTTGCGAGGCGCTAAAGGGTGGTTTCGACTCGCGGCTAGCTTGGGAGGTGGTTGCCTCCACTTGATGCCGCTTATCCGCCACTCGCCGCCAATTATTCAAGCGATTTTTCGCCGCCGCCAAGTTCTCCCAAGTAAAATCCCGCTCTTTCTGATAATGTCCCTCTAGCGCCCACATCTTAAAGTCCATATAATTAAAGCCATTGGCTAGCAAGTCTGGAAACAAAATCACATTCCCCAAACTTTTACTAATCTTCTCGCCATCAATCCGCACATGGTTATTATGCAGCCAGAATCGCGCTAGCGGTTTGCCTGTCAATGGCTCCACCTCTGCAATCTCATTCGTATGATGAATTGGGATATGCTCAATCCCACCCGTATGGATATCAATACTCTCGCCCAGCTCCGCCAAAATTATCGCCGCACACTCAATATGCCACCCAGGATAGCCCATTCGTCCGCGATATTCCCACTGCATATCATGCTTTTCACCCTCTCGAATAAACTTCCAGAGCGCAAAGTCGCTCGCACTCCGCTTTTCTTTGTTTAGCCCAATCCGCTTCCCTGCCTCCAGCCCTGCCAAGTCCAGCCTCGCGAAGTCCGCATAGCGCGGAAACTTCGCCGTATCATAATATACCCCATCATCAATTTCGTAAGTGTAGCCCTTCTCCGTCAGTCGCTCCACAATATCAATACTCGCATCAATATAATTCGTCGCCCGCGCTAGCTTGTCTGGCGCGAGTAGCCCGAGTCGGTTGAAATGCTCCAAGAAATCATTAGTATAAAAATCTGCCACCTCCCAAACTGTCTTCGCCGCCGCCCGCGCCCCCTTCTCCATCTTGTCTTCGCCCTCGTCCGCATCACTCGTCAAATGCCCCACATCCGTAATATTCATCAGTCGCTTCGTCTCGGCACCCAGCGCTCCGAGCATTCGAACCAGCGTATCCCAATAGACATAAGCCAAAAAGTTGCCGATATGCTGGTAATTATAGACCGTCGGTCCACAGGTATAAATAGTAATCGGTCGCTTGGGTAGCTCGAACTCCTCCAGCTCTCGCGTCGCGGCATTATAAAAGCGTGGCTTTATCTCCATAGTTATATAATATCATAATTCTCGCCAAACAGAGGGGTCTATTCCACTACGCCGAGCTCAATGCGCTTAAACTGTCGCACCGTAATATTCTCGCCCGTCTTCGCCACATAAGTCTTGATAAACTCATCTACCGTCTTGCTATCGTCCAAGATGTATTTTTGGGTCAGTAGCACTTTTTCCTCAAAATGCTTCTTGATCTTGCCTTCGCCAATCTTTTCTTGCATCTCTTTTGGCTTGCCTTCCAGCTCTTTCAAGATGTCCTGCTTCACTTTCTTCATCTCGGCCTCCGGCACCTCGTCCAGCGAGACATAAAGTGGATTCATACTCGCAATCTGCATCGCGAGGTAGTGCGCTAGCTCCTTGAAATCTGGTGTCTTCGCCACAAACTCGGTTTCGCAGTTTAATTCCAAGATAGCCGCAATCCGTCCATCATGCACATAAGCGTCCACAATCCCACTTCGCGTCTCTCGGTCGCCTCGCTTTTCAGCTTTGGTCATGCCCTTTTCGCGCATCGCTTCTAGCGCCTTATCGAAGTTCCCGTTCGCCGCTTCTAGCGCTTGCTTCGCGTCGGTCAGCCCCACACCCGCTAGCTCTTTTAGCTTCTTGACTTCTTTAATATCGACTTTCATCTTCCCTCCTTAATCTTTCTTTTCACCCTTTTTCTTCAATCCCTCTTTAATCGCCTCGACAAAATACTTGGTATAGAGTTCTAGCGCCATCAAAGCGTCATCATTTCCGGGGATTGCGTATTTAATGCCGGTTGGGTCGACATTGCTATCGACAATCGCAAACAGCGGCAGACCCAGAATCCTCGCTTCTCGCACCGCGTTGGCGTCCTCGTTGGCACTCAAGACCACTACTGCCCCCGGCTTGCCTTGCAAGGTCTTCACTCCACCATAGCGCCCATTCAATAGGTCAATTTCCTCTTGGAAGCGCTGTAGCTCTAGCTTATTGTATTTTCGCGCCAGCTCGCCGCTCTCCATTCGTTTTTCGAGGTCGGTTAGCTTTCGCACTTGCTTGGCGATAGTCTCGGCATTCGTTAGCGTTCCGCCGATCCAGCGACCCACCACATAAGGCTGTTCGACACTCTCCGCCGCATTCTTTACCACGTCCGCTAACTGTTTCTTCGTCCCTACAATTAAAATAGGCTTACCTGTCGCCGCAATCTCCGTAAGGCGCGGCAACGCCTCCTCAAACGCCTCAACTGTGCGCTCCAAGTTAATTATATGCGTGTCGCCTCGCTTGCTATGAATGTTTTTCGCCATTTTCGGGTGCCATTTAGCCGCGCTATGCCCGAAATGCGCCCCACTCTCCAATAATTCCTTGATATCTACATTAATCATCGTTTCCTTTCCTTCACACGTGGCAAGCATCAGGAAACCGCCACGGTTGATTCCTTTTATACTTGGATTATATCAGATAGGGCTTGCATTAGCAAGTATTTCTTGCTATAATATGTTCCATGAAGAAAGATATTCACCCCTCAAACTACCGCCCGGTCGTATTTTTGGACGAAACGGCGAATTTCTCATTTCTTGGCAAATCCACCGCTACCACTACCGAAACCATCAAGTGGCAGGACGGTAACGAATACCCCCTTATCAAGGTGATTATTTCTAGCGCCTCTCATCCGTTCTACACCGGCGAGGAAAAAATCCTTGACACCGAAGGTCGCGTTGACCGCTTCAAGGCCCGCGCCCAAAAAGCCGCCGAACGTAAAGACGCCCTCGCTAACAAAGCCAAAAAAGCCGCCGCATCTGCCGCTAAAAAGTCTAACTAGTCCCCCATTAATAGCGCGAGGAATTAATCTTGCGCTATTTACTATACATTTTTCGTAGTTCGCCGACGACCTTGTCCATGCGCATCCGCCCACGGATATCATCGCGCACCATCTGTGCCTTCAATCGCTCCACCAGCTGCGGGTTATCCTTGTGCTGAATCCGCATTAAATCAATCTGTTGCTCCAGTTCCTCGTCGGTAACACGTAACTTCATCACCACCGCTAGCTCGTTCAAGACCGCCAACATCTCCGCCCGCGTCTTTGCCTGCGCCGCCACCAAATCTTTTGGCGCATCTGGCGACTGCTGCTGGATTTCTTGGGTCATGCGGTCAATAATCCCTTGCGGCATCGTAATCTTGCTCTTCTTCACCAGCTCCTGCACTAAAGCGTCCACAAAGCGGTCTTCTGTCTCGGTCTCTGCCACTCGCTCGCGATTTTGCTGGACTTCTGCCTTAAAGATTTTTAGTGTATCAAAACCCATGCTTTTCGCGAAGTCATCATCAATCGCCACTTCCGAACCTTCTTCGACCTTATGAAGCTTCACCTCAAATTGGACCTTCTTATTCGCCAAGTGCGCGTGATAATTTTTCGGAAAAGTCAAATCAATCACGAACTCATCGCCCGCCTTATGTCCTACTACCTTCTCCTCAAACCCCGGCACAAACATTTTCGAACCGAGTTCCAGCGCAAAATCCGTCCCCTTGCCACCATCAAACGGCTTATCGCCCTCTTTGCCCAAGAAATCAATAACCACCCGGTCGCCATCTTTAGCGGCGCGCTTGACTTCGACCCAGTTACGGTTGCGCCCTGCCATCGACTTGATAAAAGCATCGACTTCTTCTGGTGTTACTTTTTCGGCCTTCGGTCGCTTCGCCTTCAAGTTTTTATAGTCGCCGAGCTTCACTTCCGGCATCAAATCAGCCGTCGCCTTATACTCAAACGCCTCCGCCGGTACAAACTTGGTTACGTCAACTTCCGGCTGGCTCGAAAAGTGTAATTTATGCTCGCGCATCGCTTCTAGGAGTGTGTTTCGCACCATCAAATCAGTGGTGCGCTGGATTAGCGCGTTCGGGTCTAACTGACGCTCCACCGCGTAAAGCGGCGCCTTACCATGGCGATAACCCTTGACCTTCACATTCTTCGACAATTCTTCCACCGCGACTTTGTGTGCTGCCTCAATCTCCGGCTTCTCCAAAGTTACTCGAAGTTCGATACGTCCGTCGCCTAGTTTCTTGACTTCTGATTTCATTAGTTCTTCTTCTGTTTGACTTCGTTGCGACCAAGATTTTTCTTCGTCTCGGTGTAGGTAACGTGCTTCCGCAGTATCGGATCATACTTCCGTAGCGTTAGTTTGTCAGGAGTATTCATCGTATTTTTCTTCGTGTAGTAAGTCCGATTGCCGCTTTCGTCGCTAACCAAGCCCACTAGCTTGCGTTTTGTATTATTCTTATTTGCCATATCTAATCTCCCCTTGCTCTATGTCCTTTTCTCGCCTCATTATAACATACTCCCCCTCTAAAATCTAGACTTTTTACCAGATTATGCTACAATAGCAGTATGCCGCGATAGCTCAGTTGGTAGAGCGCATCCATGGTAAGGATGAGGTCTCGGGTTCAA
>Ga0123353_10005386_pt1 | contig 16782 bp, 5 predicted proteins | sample TergutLab28metaG_3_FD_92763 | JGI IMG/M metagenome (GOLD analysis project Ga0123353, IMG submission 92763) | Labiotermes labralis P3 segment gut microbial communities from Petit-Saut dam, French Guiana - Lab288 P3 | ecosystem: Host-associated > Arthropoda: Insects > Digestive system > Gut ...
ATGTTTAGGGCATCATTATGCCCATCTTCAGGAGAACAAGACGTATTACTCCATGTGGTGTGCTGCGCTGGTTCCGCTGGATGTGGTTGGTAGTGGTTGTGGGGCGCTGCCTACAAGGCAGCGCCCCACAACCACTACCAACCACATCCAGCGGAACCAGCGCAGCACACCACATGGAGTAATACGTCTTGTTCTCCTGAAGATGGGCATAATGATGCCCTAAACATGTTGAGATATTGTTAAAAATAAACATCTGTTGCATCTTGTTGGTTTTCTCTATCATTTCACAACTTGTTACAAAATTATAAGTCTACATTTAATAAGGAAAGGATACAGGTGGCTAATATAAATTGTATAAAAAATTACATTGTCATCAGCTGTCACTACGATTGCATGGCGCTAATTATTCCAGCTTAATAAGGGTACTAAAAATTCTGTTCTGACCTGCCTAATGCATGAAATGGTTTTGTCACGGGTCAAAAATCTTGCAATAAATTTAATGCTAATTTTCATTGGAAGAGTACCAAATATTTCATTTGGGCATGCACAGGATAACTGAAATTTTAAACACAATGTTTTAGTTTACAGGAAAGTGCATTTAAGAAAATTGCGGACCAAAGCAAATAAATTATTGCTGTATTATGAATTTATGTAATCTATATCAGTGAATGGCTCTGAATCTTTTCTGGTAAGTGAACCAGTCGAATTATAGCAGATCATCCACTGACTCTCTCTCTTTCTTTGTACAGTAAAAATAGTAAACATTATTTTTACAGGCACGTATGTGTATGTTTATGCGTATTATATTATTAAAATTCTGTGTTGAATATCCAGGCATTTCATGTCACCTCTTGGGCAGTTGATACTGTTAAATGCCAAAAAAGAGAGTTCTTCCATAATAAAATGGAGGAAAAATGTGTGTGATAAAGAGTAAGTAGAATCGGCCTATACAGATCAGCAGTCCAGCAGCAATCAGCAAACTACAAATCAGCAGGTGAAGTCACATTTTAGGTGAAGTCACATTTTAGGGGATCAATAAAAATAAATTTGGATTAGCAGAATGTTCATCACCTCTGTTACAGAGTCATCATGGAGGATGTACTTATTAACAAGTCCAAGATGTCATTTCAGCTGTTACAATGCTTTTCATATTTCATCTGTCCAAACTCAAATTTAGAGATTAAAATTAATTGGCTGACAGATATGCCATGTCAGTAGAACCTGAAGCACATATGCCCAAGGCATTTCAAAACTACGTTTAAACACAGAATACTTCACATTACACACAAAATACCTTATTGTAAGATAATATACATAAATAATATAAGAAGGAACTTATTTAGTGACTGAAAGAATGACGAATCTTAAAGTCACTTTGAATATTCTATTACTCAGCTTTTGAAAACAGAAAATGAATATATATGTAGTGACAGGTAAGGAGTGATATTTCTCTAACACTTGACTCTTAATCCGCAGTTCATTCCTTAACATAGAATTCCTATCCCTTAAACCTCTCTGAAGCTGATACAATTAAGTCAATTTTATTATCTCATATCCTAAATCTTCCTGCCAAAGTTCCTTAGTATTAAATTCTTTAGAACAATCAGTTTTCATTACAAATCATCATCATGGATGCTGATCCTATTTTTGGGTATTGGTGCAACATGTAAGTGAGCTGTTTTCTGACACTTCAAAGGAAGAAGCTCTTTGACTTTGAAGTAACATGCTTCCATAGAATATCAGTAACACAGACTAGTTTCACATGGTTCCAACACCCAAAAGAAGACTGACATCAAAATCTAATCTTCATCATATTCTTATTAACATAATTCCAAAATATACCATACACCTCAGTATGGTTTTGCTGGGTTGACTCCAAGGACCTACATTCCAGAGGAACATAGTGCATTCATATTAACTACAACTGTGGGGATAGAGGCATTGAGTTTCTCCAAAGAGTTGGTGTCTCGCAACAAATCTACAGAGTGTCATAGACCAGAAGATAACAATATGTATTTTCACCATCACTATAACCTCAGTCTTGGAGTAAAATTCATACTGCATAATCAGTACTGATAATGGTGATGTTAGAAATGCTGACTAAATGTGAATACCTTTATGGCCAAAATAATGTTCCTTCTACATTCTCACTGAAAGGCCACAGACCTAATCTACCATCCCTGCTATCTCTCTGTTTACATCCATTTGACTTGTACTTATTAACATACCATAGGAATATTAAGCAAAACACTCTTAAATCCTGGGCCCATTTTGTTTCTTATAATTTTATCATTCAGGATTAGAATAACTTCTATTGACAATTTCTCACAGAGTTTTCTCCCATTTCATTAATTTTGTACATGTCTATTATTCAGGAGTTCTGATGATTCTGTCCTTGTGTCATTGTATCATTCTGTCCATGTCAGATATCTTTGGCAAGTATTTTTTGAACAGCTATTACCAGTACTTTCCTCATACATAACAATATTTTAATGACAAAGGTATGATTGATTCCATATTATTTTCTTCAGTCAGTGATCTGCCTTAAAATTGTAATCATAGATGTAAATATAAAATAAATATCTATGATTTCTTATAGGAAGACACTTAACATTCTTTCCTTATGTTATTTTCATTTGCGTCAGTGACATAGTTTTGTAAATTATTATAATATAGCATTTAGACCTACACAAAATTGTCACTTGGATTCAGAAATTCTCTCATAGCTGAAAAAGGTAGGGAACTTGTTTGTTTGAGAAGCATTATACTAACATACAGAGTCTAAACTTTTAACAAAAATGATAATTCCCACAACATTCCAACAAATTCCCAACACTCCCCCTCCACCCCAAAAAAAAGGGAGAAAGAAAGGAAGGGGAAATTAAAGACACAACAAGAGAAAAAGAGGCAGGAATCAGAAAATTAAAGTATAAGTAAATGGCAATCTATCTCCAGTAATAAAGAAGTCATTAAATATATTTTGGTAAACTAAATCAGTTATTATCAGACCAGTTCAAATTTCATTTTGTTTGAAGCTACCTGCATCATTTTTTCTTCCTAAAGGAAAAGAAAAACAACAATGAATTTTACTTTGAATGAATATTTATACTTTCTTTTTAACTCCTTTTGTTTCCTGCCATTTGTAAAAAGGAAATTCTTAACTCCTATAGTCATTTCCAAATTCTTTGGTATGGAAGCATATGAATCTATTAATTGACTTTTCTTAATAGCATATCACAGGAATAAACTGCTTATAAGAGGAAACTGTTATCTACAAAAGTTAATTACAGCCATATTTGTCAGTCACCAGATAAAGTTTGTAAGTCTAGGAAGCAAACAAATTGCTGCGGGTGACCCAGGCAGATTAAATCACCAGTGCCATCCTGTGCATCTAGGCCATCCATTGTTTTACGGCCTATTTTAGCCATGTTGGAACAGAGACAAACCAATTCTACTCCTCAGATTAAAAAAAAAAAGCTTAAAATTGAAAAAAGAAGGTATGTTTCCAGTATTTTGATTTAGCAACACCACTGTTTGCAACATGCCATTTTCTGCACCATATCCACAAACCCCCTTCATGCTTCTTTGTGATATTTGTGCGTTGACAGCGCAAATATAGTAGAGTTCAGAGACTGGTGGATATATGGGGTTTGGCTGTCGTAGAAGCAATCTCAGATAGGCGAACGTCAATTGGAATGCGTTCATCATAGAGAGTTGGAGCCTGTAGTATGATGCCAGCTGTCCCCACTAGGACGGCTAGTGTGAAGATCCATAGAAACAGGCGATCTAGCACCATTGCTACATATTTCCAGTCCTCTTTCACCTGTAAACAAAATTGTCACATATTGGGTGGCTATAAAGTAGCTGACAGACTGAATTTTCTCCAGTGGTTTATTCAGGACACATACCAATAAACATTTGATTGTGGTATGCTGTGTGTTAACATGTTGCTAGAACATTTCCGTGTAGAAAATTTTGATAGGTTACTGACTAGTCAGATATAATGTTTCAACCAGACATTGTGTTCTGAGACAAAAGTTTTCAGTGATATGATGTCCAATAAGTGAGCTGGCCTATGTTTCATATTTGTTTATTTTGTTTAGTAAAATGCCATAAGACCTGTGGAATAAAGTGTCATGTACTTAGAATATATATTTGACTTTCAATAACGTTTTCTTTTGAAATATTCCTCTCTCCAGCAATATTACACTTACTTATATTCAATATAAGTCCAGAAATACATGTACCTCTTTATGTAAATTGTTAGTTATTGTTAATATTTTGTACTCACAAATGAAATATGTAAACATTTCAGTAGAAAATCCAGTATCAAGTGTCATAAAAATCCATGTAGTAGTGTTTGGGCTACTACCACTTAATTGACTAGGAGATAATAAAATTTTAGTAAGGGGGTTGTTGCAAATTTCATTGTAAAAGTACCAAAAATTGGGGACTGGAAGGAGTAAAACTGGGGAGCTGGTTTATGGGCAAGAAACATGAATGTACAACATAGACCATCTGCTTTATGTTATTCATGTTTTGTTTATGTTCTTCACTTTATTCATCTCAAGGACTTGATCAAGGTCTGATACTTACTTCATGTATTTTTTCAATTTTTACCATGGCCTTCCCAGATCATATTACCCTCATGGCTGGTACTAGAGGAAACAATTTTGTGTTTAAAAATTATCCGTTATGGTATATATTCACATAGGCTAGCTATCATCAACAAATATATTTGCAATTTCTAACCGTGGCCATAGGGAGCACTCTGCTTCAATTACCTTGAACTCAAAATTCAAAATCATATATTCAAATTAAAAAAATTAAATTTGACAATATATTTATATATTCAATGCATAAATAACTTCAAAAAGCAAAAACAGGAGCCAGTAGAGTGATATTCTTAACATTGCCTAAGCTACAAGCTGGACAACTGGCAATTTGTGAGTGGCAACACATTTTTCACTTCTCAAGTGTCCGTACTGGTTTTGAGGTCTGATCAACTTCCATAGAATGGGCGCCAGATGCAGTTTTACCAGGAGTGAAGTGGTAGGAATTGGAAACTGACCACTCACCTCCATCTCGGGCCCAGGTTAAGGCTTGGAGCAAAGAAAACCCCCCCCCCCCCACATGCTTTTCTAGTGTGAACAGTGATGGTGTTTTCTTAAATTTTACTCTAGATATGCACAGCTCAATGAACTGAACCAAAATTTTTATTACAAAATGTAATGAATGAAAGTTCCATAATCAATAAAGAAAATGTAGAAAACAGAGTGACAACATATAACCAGCGATCTTATCTGACATACAAGCCAGCTATTTCAATCAACTTCTTTATCATGAACAAACATACATACCCTGGTAGAGTCTTCCTCTCTCTTTGTGTGGTCAGCAATGAACTTGACCCCATCAATAGCTTTATGGAGTTCGGGGCAGTTGTGCCAATGGTGTAGGTGTCTGCACAAGGGACTGGTCATCCCGTCAGGTGGCGCTGGTATCAGGAACCCATCCTCCTGGCATAGTGGCGGTAGTGGTGGTGTGCCATGGATACGACAACCTGATCCCAGACCTGTTGCTTCCAGTTCCCTACAATAAATACAATACCATTATGTTTTAAATGTTATCTGCATACAATAACTAAATTATAACAAAGAGATTCAGAAAACTTCAAATCACTTAAATGTTTCTCTGTACAATGTATACAGTCCTGTTGGCAGAGAAGTTAAAGACATACCCTTTGAAGTTTTGTCTAAAGTTAGTTATCCCTTCATTAACAAGAAGCTGTGTGTTATGCTGAACACTTTATACCAGTTCCTTTACAGCTACCCCTAAAGATGTGAGGCTCATTTTAGTTTGTATGTGATTCTTACATGTTACGAGAGCCACTAGCTTTAACTACAATTAGCATCATTATCTTGTCATTTCTACTTCACAGACAGCAGTTTACAGAGTCCAGTGGTTTCTCTTATTGACAGAACAGAATAATGGAACTGATAAATGGAAATTGTGATCATGAATAAGAGTAAATAAATGTTTGGCCAGTGTCAAGTCTCCATTGCACAACTATTGTAACAAGGAACAAAAGCTACTGTAAAACAGTGTCAGAATTTTCACATCACATCTTATTTGATGCTAACAGCTTTTTACTGTTTTAATTTCCTTTTTTATTATAGTGAATGACATGTCACATCACAAGCAGTTACTTAAGACTTTGGCAGTGCTAACAGATTATTGAGTCTGGCATCAAGTTTTTTTAAATTTTACAATTATTTTTATAACAGTGTGTAAACTAATACCTAATGCATACCAAAATCTCCACATTCCTGTTGTTAACATAAGGATGGTCTCACCTGGGGGTGAACTCGTCATGTGAGTCCAATGTGGGAAACAGCTCTGTGGTGTGAGTGGAGTCTACAAGTTCAGAAGCAGATGACTCAGCCAACAGGGTAGGATCGCGCAGTTCCAGACCATTGCAGGTACGCACCATTATTCGGGCAGAAGAGCCCATGTAACTAAAACAAACATAAGAAGAGCAAATAAAAATGTAGCTCTTGCATATGGTTTCCAGATGTATTTGATTAACTAGGATTGCTAAATATTAACAGACTGGAACCAGTGATCAGACTACAAAGTGGTAGGAACATCATTTGCTTGTTTATTTGTATATAGGAAAAAGTCATAATTATGTGTTTTTCTCTTTACATAAAAATTCTCACATTTTCTAACTTTAGTAATCAGTAAAGTGATTTTCTTTGAGAAATAAAAAAAGAAAACTTTTGTTGGTTATGTCACTCATAACTTCCACAGAACAAAGTTCGGGCACAATTTTAAGCATACGTGCATTCCTGCAGAGTGTCTATTGAAATTACAGTCCACGTATATATTTGTAGGCATGTAACAACTAAAGAATTGTTGAGCATATGTTAATGATATTTAATTACTTCATGAAAAGTTTTCAAGCCATTTAATTCTTGGTTAACTAATTATTTTATTTATGATTTGTTTGTGGCTTATTTAATAATGCTGTCAGTAGCTGAGACTACAGAGTCTCAAAATTGAAGTTAAAATCAGACAACAAGATCTATATGTATTTCTTCATTCGTCCCTGGTAAAACCCACTAAGGGATTTCTGGAGTAAATCACTGTCTAATAAAAGTTCTACAGAAGGACAAGACACACATTTTATGTTTTCACAAGTTTTATGGTTTTTGAGGACACCATATGTACACTTCCAACACATAAGTGGAACAATTCAAACTCTTTCTGGTAATAAGCATTCCAGTCCTCACATGGCAAAAACAAAAGAAAGTCTTGTTTGTATTGACACTGTTTTGAAAGAGGGTGTGTTTTGTTATTATAAGATTGTGCAGTGATAAAATATGACTTCAAAGTACATATTACACGTACAATGTACGTGTAATACGTGTTGTATATACTTGCCTGTATGTATAATAATACACAATTTTTAGTTTATGTACTAACAGTGAAGATTGAAGCTTTCATATTGATTGTTTCTTCATTGAGTACATAGGTTAGGTTGGACTTCCCATCATGAATAAGAGTCCACTAACACTAAATGATTGTATGTTAATTAATTTAATGTTAGTTTACTGTAAGGGCACTTAGTTAATATTTCTTTAGCCTTGGGGTGTTTCTGGAGTATAAAATGTCAAGAAATATTTAAAATAACTCTATCCACATTTTTCAAGTTTTATTTCTCTTTCTCACAAGTTTTATTTCTCTTTCTCACTTATCATCTAAATTTTCCAAGTAGTAAGACCAATTCAGTGTTCATTCTTTGCAGAACATAGAACTTAATCTGTCATGTCATTTTTTTACACTTTCATGAGTATTTTCAATGAGCATGTTTGGGTGTGTGTGTGTGTGTGTGTGTGTGTGTGTGTGTGTGTGTGTGTGCATGTGCATGTTTATGATTGCGGGTTTTAAAAGTATGTGTGGCATCACATCCTTTCATGTAGTAACTTTATAAATTCAGTTGGGCCATGAATATATATTTATGTTGAGTATATGCACACTGTAAATGTTTGTTAAATATCTTGAAGCTCCTTTTCTTCTACTAAATGAATAAAATTCAAGCTGAGCTTACAGTATGAATGTTATTATCATTTTCAACATTGCAGTAGCACAGAATACTTAAAGTTGTAATGTTAACTACCCTAATTTAGAAACAAATTGTTTTTCTGTGAAAACTTAAGAGAACCGAAACATGCAATTTTAAAAAACTTTCTAGTCTGTTGGATTCGAGAATTGTCACTATTATGGCATGAAATGGTCGTAAGAACTGTGATAGTCCTGCATGTCAGAACCATGTATGTTGTTGAGACAGAGCTGGCTAGTATCTCTCTGTAGTGGATATGAGTAATTAAGTAATCCAGACAGTGTGACTGATGGCTGAACTCACAAATTATTTCTTTCCATTCCAATTGCACTCAGAGTCTCTGTTTCGGCCACATGAGTGTATCTATAAGTGGCCTGGCCCCTTTTCGCAAACATAGTAACTGTCTGACACCAAGCTACAATTTTCAACCTGTTGGTGTAATTAAACATTGCAATTATTACTTGGTGGCATAGCTTAGTCACTGTAGTGATTATTTTATGGGCTGAATGACCAAGTTTATTTGCTGGCAGCAACGGTGGCATTCTGTACATCATGACTTACAGATTAACTCCCAGTCCTATTCAGGCCCCTATCCCATGGATTCTGGAGGTTATTTCCCTGGGATTGAGGCTGTCAGAGCTGACCCCCCCCCACCCCAGTTCTATAAGTGCCAAGGTTTTGAAAGCATGCAGTATAAGCTCCCATTCCTTCCATATATAATAAAGATATGGTAGGCATTTAGGCAAAGGGACAAATTTCTATTAATCTTTATCATCATAATGTTCAACAACAACAACCAATAATAATAACAACAACAAAGAAATTGAGAATGAAAGCAATAACAAGAGAACAACAGAACGATGATCATGAAATTATTTTTGATTAGCTTATCCACCATCCAATGAGTTCACAAAAAACATTCAGAAAACTAGAAAATATTTCTCACTGGCCCAAACTGGCCTCCAGTGCTCTTCAGCAGAGGAATGTCGTATTACATTTATCATCTTCATTTGTGTCATTATTTTTATTGTTGTTATCATTATTATTTCCCTTCTCGTTTTTTTGTTGCTGTTTTTATTCTCATTATCATCATTTTTAGTGTTACTGATGTATGGCATGAGCATGGGTAGCTAAGTGTATAAAGTGCATGGATATAGATTCAGTAACTAAGACTTAATTTTTGGCAATGGTATGATTTTTTTCTTTGTGTCTATCTTGGCCCCACCCAGCCTCCAGTTTAGCTGGTACATTATGAGTACAGTACAGTACAGTAGGGCACCGGATACAATAGCTGAAATTTGAAGCTAACTACTTGCTTCTTTTTAAGTCTAAGGCCTAGAATGTGTGGAACTTTAAGGTGACCTCTTCCTCTATGTATTCAAGCATTACGCCCAGTGGTAAATTCCTGTTTATATTTCTGGTATATTGCAGCCCACATCTGATATTGAAAGTGTACTTAAGAATGTGCTGAAATCCCATTTCCACTTTCAGAAACTGAAAACTGTGTGTGTAAGTTATTCATCAATGTTACTTTTCATTTTTGCAGTACCTACTTAGTTTTCTCTCAGCATACAGCACAAATATTTGTCACCCTGAATTACAGTTCATACAAAGAAATTATTTTCACTCTCTCTTAGAGCATAAAATTCTCATCTTAATGAGTTCTGTTGACACCAGTAATAATGATGGCACAGTACATTAAAGTTTAGAATACTGTAATTTTTTTCCTTAAATACAGTATCTAACTTAGTAAAAAACAAGCAATACACATACCTGCGTCTGTCTATTTGGTATTGTGGTCGACGCATTACAAGAAGACGAGGAAGTATATGAATGAACACACGACGTACCCAGGGGGCCATGGTATGTGTTTGAGGTGAACGGAAGTGAACATTGAGCACCACGACTGTCACACAGATGCTGAAACACAGCAATAGGCAGTCACTTAATATTATGAATTTACAATTTAGGTTGAACCAGACAGAACTCTTGCTAAATTTTATTCATTTCCTACATAATTATAGGAAACTGTTCTCACTTCACCAATTATATGAGTTTTAGAGAAATTTATGAGAACAAGGTAATATTAGAGGTTCAAAATTCAAGTGTTCTGAGATGTGACAGTGTGTCATAATGTGAGTACTTCTTGAGGTTTGATCTCAGACTGCTTGACACTGAAGATGTATACATTATGGTTCTTCAAAATCTCTGGGAACCATTTTCACATTGACACAGCAATACATTCCAGAAAATGCATATCTTCAGCAAAAAATCTAATCTTGCAGTCTTATAGGTTTCTGCATTCTGTGTGTGTGTGTGTGTGTGTGTCAGAAAGACAGAGACAGAAACAGTGACAAGGAAACTGACAGAGAACATCCCTCTTGTGAGCTTGAAATGAAGTGGCTGGTTTTCATAAAACTTTCTCTGAAATGGAATGGTAACTATGACAGTATTTTATTTTGCAGCAGCATGTATTGAGTCATTATACGTAGAGTAAAACTCAGAAGAGTGAAAATTATAAATGTCAATTCTCCACAAATTCTGAACAAAACATTACAATTTTTTACTGAAGAGTATTCCAATTTTTATTCAACCCCTTGTGGTTATGGCACAAAAACCTTAAAATAATACTTAAATGGGTCTATTTGTGCTTATTCTATACTGATTCTGGCTGTCACTTCATTATTCAAGGGAAGTAAATAGCTGAACCTGCAGTAATTAATAGCATTCAACATTGTGTCACTATTCTGAACTTGTCAGACTGATGTGTGGTTTCAGGTTCCTGCCATAGTGTGAATGAGGTCTTCTGTTTTCTGGGATGTTACTCAGCGTTGAATGGTAGTTAATTATGGACATTTTGGAACAGACTGTCTGTTCCATCTTCAAGGGTCAAACAGTGGGTAAAGCAGCCCACAAAGAATGACTGCTTGACACTTGAAGGTAGCAAAAACAGACTGTTCTGAATCTTTGGTAATTGACACTCACCACTGCCTAACACCCAAGGAGAGTGAAGGCCTTGTAAGACATATTTTTATTTAATCTGTAACGTCTCTCTTCAACTTTTTCTTGTTTAAGGCTACTTTTCTTCTTCTGTGTCCAGGTTTTAAAGTTCTATAATTATGTTTCAATGTTTCACACATGGTATCCAAAAAGACAGAATTACAAACAGTTCTAGCTGCAGATATAAGGAAATTATTTTACTGCAATGCAGAATATGTAACAAGAGACAAGAAATATCAACGATTTTACATATCTGCTTTTAATGTGCTATTTGTCTGCAGGGAACTCCTATCTGTCAACATGTACCCTATAGAATACAGAATTTTTTTAGAGTAACATAATGTTCTGTATTGCAAGTTGTTAGAATTTAATGTCACTCAACCCAGTAAAAAATATCATAATGTGGAATTCCCTCAGTGGCCATGATAGCCAGGAACTGGCATGTGATAACCGACACAGCAGGCTGGAAATACTTATTTTTAGGTTCTAAGTGTTGTTGACAGATTTTAGTCTTCTATAATTCTACAGAATCATGTCTGGTTGTGATATTATGACATATATTATAGCATGTTCTGCATGTAAGGGTTCTACATGTAATGGAACATTAATATTAGTGATGCTTATACATTTCAGCATACAAATTACATAACTAGATTGGAATACCTGAAAGTGTCAAGGATCATGGTGAAGAGCACAAATTTTCCAAGCAGTGGTACAACCAATGAAGTGGGAGGGATGATCTCTGCAAGCAGTAGGAAGAACACAGTCAGCGACAGCAGGATGGAGATGGACAAGCTCACCTGAAAACATCAGACACATGAGACATGAAGGTAAGGGCACTGTGAAGTGCTAACAGACTGTCAAAGAAGACTGATGTGACTTGGTACAGTAGCATATGTACTGAAACACGTCCTCCTGTTTGTGGACAAAATTAATTAATTAACCAACTCCATGAAAGGGCTTTTCTTTAAGAGCCCAGTATGTTGTTTGATGAAAATTAACTTCCGAAACCAAACTTCAGGCATTTGAAACTTGTTCATATATTCACACCGATGCTCCAAGGCCCATTTTAATATTATTCTCCCAGTTATTCATTACTGTTTGAAATGCATGTAGACTCTCACCTTTGGTTACTTTCAGTGTGTTATTGAATGATGCTAACAAATGCTATTTAGATTCACAGATTAAAATTATTATTGGTCAATTTTTTATATCCCCTACATATGTGATATGTCTAATCTAAAATGATCTTTTTAGTTTAATCAACCCAACTTCCATTTGAAAAGCTCCACAATATGAAATTTTCTGAACCCTCCTGTTACTTTCTCGTTCTTATGAATAAATGTTTCTACCAGCAACACGTGCTTAAATACCATAAATTCATACACTCTTAGGGTGATAAACTGGGTTTCAAAAACAGTGTCACAAAATTTGCATGTTTTAAAGTTTAGTAGGCCTATTTAGACAATACAAACAAGGACGAAATTCCAGATTCAGTAAAATTAACACAATGTTAGAGTAAAAGTAATTGAAGGGTGACAATAGTCTGTTGCATTTTACTGGATGTCACATATGAGGGTACAGGTATTGACCAAACTTTCAAAATTTTGGACGCAACATAAGGAATTAAACTGACCTGCAGCAAGCTGGAACACTTTCTGCTGCCTACAGCCAAGTCACAGCAGTGTTTGTTTGTAGTGGTGTAGCTTCAATAATATATTTTAAATTTCAGTACTATGATATTGTGAAACCTGATAAAAACCTGCAACTGTGGAGAAAGCATGACTAAACTGGCTTAAAAAACTGAAAGAACCAAGGGGAGAACATGTTCATTAGAATCCACCCCTGAAGTGACTGGGTGTTATGATTTCATTGGGAGCCCCATTAAGTATTTCTTCCACAACATTTCTGCCAAATGACAGGAAACAAAACATACATCTCACAATAATATCTTGTGATATGATCTGTCTTCTGAAGATAATTTTTACACTCGTTTCTTTACCTGCATTGGTGATTCGAGTTCATTATGTTGCACTATTTTAAATTTAGTTTTTTTAACAGAGTAAATTTTTATTGATTCGTAATATATCCTTTGTAGTTCTGGATCCAACAGCTAGAGAAATATTCTACCTTTTCTTTTGTGAATTCTAGGCACCAGTAAATAATACACCCTCAAACATGTGCTTGCAATGATTTAAATGACATAACTTGTAATCTTGTAGCTATTCCTCCTTCTCATTCTTTCTCTGTTATAATAAGATGCTGGGGATTGCTTCTGACAGCTAACTAAACTGCAAGTTGCCTTATAATTGTGACTGTGTAAGCCAAAATATCTTTCTTCCATAACAACAAAGTTTGATAATTATTCTTCAGGTTCACATGTAGGAATATTTTCCTTCTCATTGAGAACTGCACGTTTCATAACTTTTTCCCACTCTGCACATTCAAAAGATCTTGGGGGTTCCTTCTTTTATGATTATGTGATTGTCTGCAGTTGATTGAAATGATATAATTATTTTTAAGAAATTCCTTTTTTGCGTGCCTAGAGGAATAAATGTAGAAGATTATGTCTTCCACTTGAAGTTGACTGTCATATTCTGTACCCACAACGAAAAAAATTTGGCACTGCTTTCTAACAAACAGGAAGTCCAGTATTTCACTCCTCTCCCTTGACTACACAAACAGCGCGGAAGGGTACGAATTGAATAATTCTTTTAAATTGGAAATTATATGGAATAAAATGTTTTGGGCTTAATTTGAGTAACTATCCCGATATTAATCTGAGGGGACTGAGGCAAATACCAATATTCTTATGAAGGTAGGCTTGTGTTCTAGCCGGAAAAAGCTCACATCCTTTTTCTCATTATCAAATGCCTTAATTTGAAAATCTCGGGCTCTTCTTTACAAAACTTGATGCATCTGTTTTGATTGTCGATTTTTGAAATGTAGTGCAGGTTACTAAAACCAAACAACCTGGACCACTCCATTCAGACATAAAAAACTACATGTGTGTAGTATGCTGCCAACGTTGTCAGAGAAACTGTACGTAAGCGGCAATGAAGGCTGGCTAGAACTGAGCGGCTTGATTCTTAAAATGTTACAACTTTTTGTTCTGTGTGACATTGTATTTCAGTCCTAGAATTAATTCGCATTATAAACGGGAGGTCAAGATTCATTTATAGAAACCCGTTACTGAGTACACGCAGATAAAAGTTTGATGAGACACATCCTTTCAGAGTTCTCCGGTCTTACCTCGCCCATTTTCATTCACAAACGCACAGTATGAATCCATCTCCGTACCTGCGGTGAATTTTAGGCCAGCCTAGCCAATGAACTGTTACACTTATAGTTTAGACTTAGTTCCGGAGCAAGAACAGCATAAGCTTACCTTCTCGCCGCTGTCCGAGGGCAGGTAGAATACCAGTACAGTGAGGAAGGAGATGCCCATGCAGGGAATGATGAGATTGACCGTGTAGAAGAGAGTCTTGCGACGCATCGTGATGTTGAACGTGATGTCCAGGTACGGCTCATCGCAGCAGGTGTAGAATTTCTCGTTCCTTACTGCTGGCACTTCCAGAATGTCCCACTCTACAGACGTATAGAACTCTGACAGATCCACCCCTATCTCTACGACGTTTGAATCCTTCACTTCGTCGATGTGGCGCAAATCTACCTGTAAATAACGCGTTGTATGGGAGCCGTACCGAAATACAGAGTTCATTTTTATATTCATGACCTCTGACATAACATTCTTTACGTATATAATGCCTGACTATGAAATAAAATTGATCCTATATTCGCTTCAATAGGTGTTCCTTACTCATCTACTAGATGAGATACATCCAACATTGCAGTTGTTATAAACGGCCATTATTATATCGTTTTACCTTAGCGAAAATTCATCACTGTAATGTATATGTATTATTTAGAGTGTTTCGCGTTTTCTTGGTTTGGTTAAATCACTACTATCTAAACGTCAACAGGCGTGTCACTCATTTGTTTTCTTTTGTTTCGTTCTAGCAATTTACGTAATTGCGTTCGTGTCTACAGCTTTTTCCTAATGTCGGAATACAATTCATAAGAGGCATTAAGAAATTTGCATTATAATTTCGTACGAACACAGGATCGGTCTGCATCAATTATCGGTCCTAGAGGACGTAAATTATTATTTACGAGGACTGAGGTTCTCCCACTGGTATTGCTGAAGATCCGGGTACTCTCGACTGCCTGACCCTGTAGATTAAGGCACTGTAGTTCCTTCAAAATGTCGATAAACATTTACCAGTTTACGACGAGGAATACCCCAGAATAAATAAATCTTCAGTTTACTCTCTAAAACCCAAACCGATGTAGTTGAGTAATTAATACTTTCCGACAGACAGGGTTCTGATTTCTTCGGAAAATATTAGACAGGCAGCAGAAGTGTGATACTAAGTGTTGTAAAAGTGTTAATTTTTTTTAAAAAATGTATCTAATAATAACCTTGTGAGAAGTCGACAATCCGCGTGTTTAAGAAAGCGAATTTTGTATGAAGATTACAGGGAATATTATGCGTGCCTTAATCTCATTACACCTTGCGAACTTATAACCTTAGAGGAACCATTTATAAGATATTACATTCCAGAATATTTGGAGATAATGCAAATGATATGAAAGATTTTCCCAAGTGATTTTCAATTTCAATTGAAGTGTTTGCTCTCTTATTAAAGTTATGTTTTTAAGGCTTTCGCAAAATTGCGAAAATCGCCTGTCATCGTCGTCATGTCTGTCCCTCAATCTGTCTTTCTGTCTGTCCGTTCACACGGAACAACTCAGCTCCCACTGGGCGGATTTTTATGAAGTGTGATGTTAGAGTATTTTTCGAAAATGTGTCGAGAAAATTCAAGTTCCAGCTAAATCTCTCAAGGATAACGGTTACTTTACGTGGAAACCTGAGTACATCTGTGATAGTACCTCGCTCAGTTCTTCTAACAATGAGAAATATTTCAGGCAAAAGTCGTAGGGAAAATTCAAACAAACGTTTTATGTTCGATAGTGTTTTTTTCGAAAATCTTGCCATTTGTGAGATAACGTAGACAGATATTGTGCAGCCGGACAGGCCACAGATGACATTATGGCGCATGCGCATTGTATACTGGATACCTAAGGCTATAAACACAAAATCGGAATAAGTAATACTAATTGCTCTTCCGCTGCAACAATGGTAGCACGAATGCACCTCACTGTTACGTTATATGTAAATAGCCTGTATTGTTGAGACGTAAGCTAATTTCCGATCTTACGTACTTTAACTGCAGTCACGCACAGCGAAACTCCTTAAAAGCAAAGGGAATGCAGTGTCAGCGAGTTATAGTTTGGTCGTAGTGGTTAGTCGCCTTGCAGTCGTCTGCCTGCAGACAGCCGGGTTCAGTTTCTGTGAAGTTTATGTGGAATTTGGGGTCATTAAACTTTTGGCGCCGGAATTATTTTTTTAATTTTAGCACATAAAATGTGAATATTACAGGAACAAAATACATTAGAATTATGAAACAAACTGCATTTTGAAGAGAAAAAAACGGAGAGTATATACCATGTTTAAAATATTCAGTACCTATATTTGTTAAATAAATATATAAAATGCAACTTTAGAGGTTAGCGGTGCGGTACGACCACTATAGTTG
>Ga0123353_10005387_pt1 | contig 16780 bp, 13 predicted proteins | sample TergutLab28metaG_3_FD_92763 | JGI IMG/M metagenome (GOLD analysis project Ga0123353, IMG submission 92763) | Labiotermes labralis P3 segment gut microbial communities from Petit-Saut dam, French Guiana - Lab288 P3 | ecosystem: Host-associated > Arthropoda: Insects > Digestive system > Gut ...
CTGATCCGTAGTCAGATGCTCTATCCAATTGAGCTACGGCTGCATTATTTGATCAGTAATTTTACAGTATTATAAAATATAATTTTCCCTCAAAAAAGTCAAAACATATTTAAAAATTAAAAACAAAAATGCACACCGCCTATAGGTATAAGCCTTTGCCTAATGCTATTTTTATTTATTGTCATCTTTAAATATTAATGATTATCGGTGAACAGATGAATTTACACGTTTACGGGAGTGTTAACGAAATTTTGAGTGTGATTGAACCGCTGCGCAAATCAGGCAAAACGCTTATCACCACTAATGGGTGCTTTGATCTGCTGCACGCAGGACATATCAAATACCTTAGTGAAGCTGCGCAGCTTGGTGATATGCTTGTTGTAGGCATAAATGCTGATGAAACCGTTCGTAAACTAAAGGGTGAAGGACGTCCTGTACAGAACGAGACTGACAGAGCGCTTATAGTCGGCTCACTTAAAATGGTATTTGGGACTTTTATTTTTCATGAAGATGACCCGCGCGCTTTTTTAAGCGTGCTTAAGCCGGATATCCATGTGAAGGGCGGCGACTATACAAAGGATATTCTTGAGAGGGAGACAGTAGAGCAGTATGGCGGCAAAGTTGAGATTCTCTCCTTTGTGCAAGGCCGCTCGACTACGTCTATCGTATCAAAAATCCGCACGGAATAGTTTTGGATCGGTTTTTTTCATCGTAAAGCAACAATTATTCGCATATACTTATATATAAAGATTATATTTATGTATTATATAATTTTTGAAGATTGATATCAGCAAGAAGCGATATATTCGGAGGACAAGCTAATGGCAGCTAAAGCGCAGATGTCGGCAATCCAGGTTTTGGAGGAGCAGCTAAGATTTAACCCGCAGTCACGGGCGTTTTCCCGTTTGGCCGATAAATACCGGATCAAGGGTGATGTTGGGCAAGCGATAAGCCTGTGTCTTGAAGGACTTGCCGAGCATCCTAACTATGTTACCGGACGGCTTGTACTTGGGCGCTGTTATGCGGAGCAGAAAAATTTTCAGGCCGCTATTGAAGAGTTCAAAAAAGTATGCGTTGCCGATAAGCGAAATCACGCCGCACTCAAAATGCTTGCGGATATATTCATTAAACTAGGACGCGCGGAAGAAGCTGGCGGTCTGTACCGTATCCTCTTTGAGATGGAACCCGATAACCCCGCTGTAAAAAATCTCAGTACAAAGCATCCGTCAAGCATCCAGGGAAATGTTTTTGATATCTTGGGGATAAAACCGATAAATGTCGCCTCGTCAGTAAAGGATCTTAAATCTTTTGGGATTGACGATGCGGATATACAGAACATGGATACGATTCAGTCAGAAACGCCGTATGCGGCTCCTGCCGCTCCCGCTGTTCACAACAACACAAGTACTATTCTTACATCAGATCTGCTCCCGGCACAGTCAAATGAACCAACCGGAAGCGATATCGAAAATCAGCTCAATTCCATGTTTGGGGAGATAGGCACCGAAACTGTCCAGTTCTCATCCCCCATGATGCCGGCGGCTCCTCCCGCTCCGCAAAGCGGCAGTGCTGATATATTTGCATCGTCAACGGATGAGCCGTCAGGAAGCGATATTGAAAATCAGCTCGACGCGATGTTTGGGGATGTAACCTCTGACCCGTTCCCATCTGCGGAAGTTGCCGCACCTGCTCCGCAAAGCGGCAGTGCGGATATGTTCGCGTTGTCAACAGATGAACCGTCCGGGAGCGATATTGAAAATCAGCTTGACGCAATGTTTGGGGATATAACCCCCGACCCGCTCCCATCCTCGGCAAATGATGCACCCGCTCCGCAAAGCGGCAGTGCGGATATGTTTGCATTGTCAACAGATGAGCCTACAGGGAACGATGTTGCAGATCAGTTTGACGCTATGTTTGGTTCCGATAATTTTTCAGATTCCGCAGACGCCGGTCTTCTTGAGAATAATGAAACCGGCATATTCACAATGACAACCGGCGACGAACCAACCGGTGATGATATTGAGAATCAGCTTGACTCACTGTTTGGGAACTCTATCTCTGCTCCGCCCTCTGCGCCTCAAGTTCCGGCCGCGGATGAAATTGATAGTTTGGATACATTTACGGCGGCGGCTGATGAGCCGTCCGGGGATGATATCGAAAACAGGCTCGACCTGTTGTTCGCTGAGCCCGACAGCGCTTCAAGCGCCGCGGAAAGCGGTGAACAGGATATGGTGTTCTTTGACTCCGGCATGGAGACGGCAAACAACAGCGCCACACCGCCGGCATCATCAATACCAACAATAGATGAAAATTCTGACAGCGGTGAAGTCACAGGCGAAGATGTCGAAAACCAGCTCAGCTCTCTGTTTGGCGCGGGAGCATTTCAAACAAGTATAGATGATAATGATCCGATTTTAAGCAATGAGCAGTATGATATTGCGGCCATCATTGCCGAAGAGATGGGCGGCGGCTCAACCGATACCCCATTGGATACCGCTGCCGGAGAGCAGGAGGACGTCTCCGGTGATGATATCTCATCACGCATAGATCAACTCTTCGCGCAGCATGGCGACGGAAACATTGCGCCTGATTTCTCAGACTTTTCCGATGCTGACGGCGCAGCGATAGAGAGCAGCAGCGCGGTTTCCGATTTTAACTATACGGAAAATGTTGATTCAGAGATAAATGATTTAATCGCGGCAGCGCATGATTCAGTAGAGGATTTACCGTTATCATCACCATTGCCGTTATCAGCAGGTTCCGCACCGATTATCACAGAAGAATTGCCTGTAACCGAAGATATAATGCAGGATGCGGCAACTGCCGATTCGGGAATTAATGATCTAATCGCAGCGGAACTTAATTCTTTAGAAAGTTCTGTCGAGGAAAATTCTATCACGGAAAGTTTACTGCAGGATTTTACCCAAGATATCACAGAAAATTCTTCTGAAAACCTTATGCAAGACACTGATGCTGCTATCTCTGGGATAGGTGATCTGATCGCGGCAGAACTGAATTCAATAGAGGAGAGTTCGCCGCAGGATATTAAAGAGGATTATATTCAAAATATTACGCCGGATAATTCTATAATTGATTCTGCCGTTATTAATGATGATGAGGTTAGCGGCGACGATATAGAAGCACGCCTTAAGGATCTTTTTAATGTGACGGATACTGTTTCTACCGCTGTACAGGAAGAATCAGCAAATCAATTTGAAGAAGCGTTTCTTGAACAGCCTCTTGATAATAGCATCGTTGATTCGTTTGACACCGTTTCAAGCAGTCTCTTTACAGATGAAAGTCCGCCGAGCGAAAATATTTTTGCTAACGAACTGATTGATACCGGCAGTACAGGATCTGACTTGATTGACACTGCGGAACAGCCGTACATGATAGACGGGGATGATGTTCAGGAAAAAATCCGCCAGCTTTTCAAATCGGGAGTCAGTGAAACCGAAACTATTGACATAGGCGCAAACTTTGGTGATGAAGAGATTGACGAACGGGATGCGGACGCCGCGCTTGAGCTCCCGGATCACGTACTCACGCCAACTCTTGCCGACATCTATTTTCAGCAGGGTCAGCCCAAACTGTCGCTTCAAATTTACGAACGGCTCGCGCTGCGCGATCCAAAAGACCCGCGTCTGCAGTCTAAGATTCAGGAGATCAAAGATTTGTTAGGCTCTGAAGCAGACACATCGGAGTCAACTAAAAAAAAAACGCGCTAATACCTGAAAACACTCTTCAGCAGGGGCGGAAAAAAAACAGTAAAAAAAAGGACAATAGACCGCTGGCGGGCGTACGGATAAAGAAAAAAACGAAAAAATGATTCTATGATATCAAGAATAAAAGCCGTACGCAAAATTCTGTCCGCCCGTAAATGCACCCATCTGCTCATAACAGATACGGCGGACGTTGAATATATAAGCGGCTTTCGTTCTTCAAACGCAACGCTTCTTATCGGCGCAGACACTCTTCAATTGTTTACAGATTTCAGATACAAAGAAGCGGCCAACGAATTTTGCCGTACAAATAAATCTTGGAAATTCCACCTGATTGAAGAGTCTAATTACAAATATCTGCGCGCGGTAATTGATACCAAATCCGTAATCGGAATTCAATCCGACACAGTAACAATAGACCAGTTCCATGAGCTTAAGCGGGTTTTACCGAAAGTTAAATTTGTCCCCATGTCAAATGAAATCTCTAATGTCTCTATTCAAAAACTTGACAACGAGATTGAGAGCATGAAAATGGCGGCACGCATCGGTGATCTTGCGTTAAAAGCGCTTTTGCCAACTATCAAAATATCGATGACAGAGATTGAGGCCGCGCGCAATTTAGAAAATCTCTGTTCAAAGTATGGATCACTGCGTCCGTCTTTTGAAACGATAGTCCTCTTCGGAAAGCGAAGCAGTCTGCCGCACGGACGGCCCGCCGACTGTAAACTTGCTGCCGGAGATTTTATTTTAGTTGACTTTGGGTGTGTTGTAAACGGTTTTTGCTCCGACATCACCCGCACGTTTGTGTTTGGAAAAGCCTCAGACAGTCAGCGCAGCATTTATAACATCGTTCAAAAAGCGCAAAGGTGCGCAAAAGAGACGGCCCGCGCGAATATAAGAGCGTGTGAAGTTGATTTGGCCGCGCGAAGCATCATCGAGAAAAGCGGTTACGGAGATCAATTCGGCCACGCAACGGGACACGGCATTGGACTTAGAGTCCATGAGAAACCGCGGATAAGCCCAAAAAATGAGACACCGCTGCTGAAAAATAGTGTTATAACTATAGAGCCGGGAATTTATATTTCTGAATTGGGCGGAGTACGCATTGAAGATATGGTTGTACTCACAAAAGAAGGCTGTGAAACGCTAACTCATTCACCACGAAAACTAATGGAGCTGCCGTTATGATAGAAATATATGCGCTGCTTAAGGCGATGAACGACAAAAAGGCCTCTGACCTCCACATTCGCTGCGGGGTTGTGCCTGTTATGCGGATAAGCGGCGAGCTTTACAAAGTGGGCCAAACAGCCATCACTATGGAAAATTTGGACGCAATGCTCAAAACTATAATGACAAAAGATCAATACGATAAGTTTTTGAATAGTTCAGAGAATGACTTTGCGGCAAGCGTTCCGGGTGTTGGGCGTTTCAGAATAAACGCGTTCAAACAGCGCGGAACTCCGTCTATGGCTATCCGCTCTATCAAATTCGGCGTGCCGCACTTTACAGATTTAGCGCTTCCCGGCGTGATTCTTGACATCGCGATGAGAAAGCGCGGGATGATTTTAGTTACCGGAACTACAGGAAGCGGAAAATCAACTCTTCTCGCCTCCATGCTTGACCATATTAACTCTACAGCATCTGTTAACATAATGACAATTGAGGATCCGATAGAGTTTTTACATAAAGATAAAAAAAGCATCATCGCGCAAAGAGAGATCGGTACAGATTCGCCCTCATTTACAGACGCTCTGCGCGGGAGTTTCAGACAGGATCCTGATATTATTATGATAGGCGAAATGCGCGACAGGGAGACTATTGAGACGGCAATGAGCGCCGCGGACACCGGTCATCTTGTAATGAGCACTCTGCACACAATGAATACCGTAGAGACTCTAACCCGCATAATCTCATTCTTCCCGCCGCACCAGCACGACCAAATAAGACTTGTACTCTCAAATGTTTTAGTAGCGATAATATCTTTAAGACTTCTGCCGCGCAAGGATGGTCAGGGACGCATACCTGCAGCCGAGGTTCTTATTAATAACGCCTCTATCGCGGAGTATATTCTTGACCAGAATAAAACACACCTAATCGCAACAGCTATAAGGGAGGGCTACACCCAGTACGGCTCACAGTCCTTTGACCAATCCCTTTTGCAGCTCTACCGCGATGATCTGATATCAATTGAAATCGCCAAGCAAAGCGCCTCTAACCCTGATGACTTTGAGCTTCTTGTGAAAGGCGTATCGGGCACTTCAGACAGAGGGTGGATGGTGTAACCCACCACCCCCATTAGGTCACTTCAAGAAACTCCTCAAGCGTGACGCAAATCGCCAGCGCTATTTTGAGGTTAGTCAAATCGTCACAACTTATTACAGCATCCCGCTTTGGCCGGCCGGCCAAAAAAGGTATGGATACAGATCTATTTTCAATACCGCTTGATTTCTCTTTAACACGCCTGACCGCTTCGTTTCGTCTCATGATTTATCTCCTTTCAAAGCGGAAAGCACTCTCTATAAGCGACTCTTAATATTTTAAAATACAAAATGTATGCCAAAATAAAAATTGACGCATTTGCAGCTTGTTTTTTCCGCTTCTACCAATTTAGTATTTATTTGCTTTTATCTATTACTTCGGCAGTTAAAGGTCACAACTCCCGGTACAGCGGCCTCGCGATGGTTCGTGCAGTCGATGTGCCGGGAGTTGCGGCCTTTAATTGCCGCCTTACTATTATCTATGATAAGGATTACGTTACCTGTTAGATTCGGATAACTGTATGCGGATATTGCAATAACTCTTCATTAAAAAAATAACGCGATACGCTTCTCATAAAGTATTTTATACGATTATCTATAAATATCACCAAACAAAATAAAAGGATTCAAAATGTCAAACAACGCTCTTAGTTCATATCTCTCCTCTGTAAGCCACGATAAAATTGACACAGGCTTAGCTGCCTACTTGGCCAATCTTTCAGAGGTCGCGAAAGTTACTCCCGGCATCGCCGCTTCCATAGTTAAGGAACTTGCAGATCAGCGCTCAAATCTTAAACTTATCGCAAGCGAAAACTACTGCTCGCTGCCAACACAGCTTGCTATGGGTAATCTTTTGACAGATAAATACGCCGAAGGGTTCCCCCATCACAGGTTTTACGCAGGATGCGACAACATAGACTCTATCGAATCTTACGCCGCTCAGGAAGCGTGTAAACTTTTTGGTGCAGAACATGCCTATGTGCAGCCCCACAGCGGCGCCGACGCTAATCTCATCGCATACTGGGCGATTCTTGCTACCCGTGTCGAGACTCCAGCGCTTGAGAAACTCGGCGAAACAAATCCGGCAAACTTAACACCGGAAGCGTGGAACAAAATCAGAGCGGAACTTGGCAATCAAAGGCTTCTTGCGCTTGATTATTATTCGGGCGGACATCTCACCCACGGCTACCGTCACAATGTCAGCGCACAAATGTTTGAAGCCTTTAATTATAGTGTTGACAAAAGCACAGGGCTTATTGATTATGACAATGTAGAGAAAATGGCTCTTGAATTAATGCCGCTTATTTTACTTGCCGGCTACAGCGCCTATCCCCGTAAAATTGATTTTAAAAGAATGCGGGCAATAGCGGATAAAGCGGGCGCGGTATTTATGGTTGACATGGCGCACTTTGCCGGTCTTGTTGCGGGTAAAGTTTTTGCAGGTGATTTTGATCCTGTAGCGCACGCTCATATAGTAACAACAACTACACACAAAACACTGCGCGGCCCCCGCGGCGGTATGGTGCTTTGCACAAAAGAGTTTGCGGAAAACGTAGACAAAGGATGTCCGCTTGTAATCGGCGGCCCGCTTGGTCACTGCATGGCCGCTAAAGCGGTTGCCTTTACAGAAGCGAATTCTCCGTCATTCAAAGAGTACGCTGCACAGATCGTTAAAAACTCATCCGCACTGAGCGGTTTTTGTGTAGAGAATGGGATGAGCATCGCGACCGGCGGTACTGATAATCACCTCTTCCTTATCAATGTCACTCAATACGGACTTACCGGACGTCAAGCAGAGAGCGCATTGAGAGATTGCGGTATCACTCTTAACCGTAACTCCCTGCCCTTTGATCCTAACGGCCCTTGGTACACGAGCGGTCTTCGCATCGGTACGCCGGCTGTTACAACTCTTGGGATGAAAACTGAAGAGATGAAAGAGATCGCCGCGATATTAAAGATAGTACTGTCAAATACAAAACCTGAAATTATCGCGTCCGGTAATAACGCGGGGAAACCAAGCAAGGCGAAATATATCGTTGATGAAAAAGCCGCGTCGGAAGCGCGTGCTATGGTTAAGAAGCTGCTTGACAGGTTTCCTGTGTATCCGCAGCTTGATTTGGGACTGTTGCAAAAACATTTTTGTTAAATCGGCTCTTCGCTATTCTGTGTGGGTACCCAGTCCCAACGACAGTACTAAGGTATACAACTTGCTTCATATAATTGCGCTATGGAGAATAGAGATGGGTTTCATCTTGTATATAAGGGATATGACGCGAATAGTGAGACGCATCGTGAAGCGCTGTGTACTCTTGGCAACGGTTATTTTGCAACCCGCGGCGCTCATGAGAGTGCGGCGGCGGGTGAGTTTCATTATCCCGGTACGTATTTGGCCGGCGGATATAACCGGCTCAAAAGCGAAGCCGGCGGCCATGTTATAGAGAATGAAGATCTTGTTAACTGGCCCAACTGGCTTGTATTAAAATTGCGGATTGGGGATGGAGAGTGGTTTTCGCTTGATCGTGCAGAGCTTCTTGATTATGAGCAGGTGCTTGACATGAAGCAGGGAGTTCTTTGCACAAATATATGTTTTAAGGATGATTTCGGCCGTATCACCGCAATTGAGGCTCAAAGGCTTGTACACATAAAGAAGCCTCATTTAGCCGCGATTCGCTGGAAATTGACAGCACATAATTGGTGCGGCCCTGTGAGGATAAAAAGCGCTGTTGACGCGTCTGTGACAAACTGCGGGGTAAAGCGTTACCGGGAGCTTAGCTCAAATCATTTAGAGGCGCTGCGCTGCGGCGGTTTTTCTGAGGATGGAGTGTTTCTTGAAGTTCAGAGCTCTCAGTCACATTTACATATGGCAATTGCTGTCCGATGCCGCGTGTTTGATGACAGAGGGCCGATAGCGCTTGAACGGTTTACTGTTAACAGCGAAAAACAGATTGCGGAGGAGCTTCTGTTTGATCTTAAAGAACAGTACAGCGTTAACATTGAAAAATATACCGCTATCTACACATCAAAAGACCCGGCGATAAGTGAGCCTGTTTATGAGGCTTGTGAAGAGGCAAAGAAGATACTTAACTTTCAAACTCTTTTGATCTCTCAGAATAAAGCGTGGAAGCATCTTTGGAACCGGTTTGATATTTATATGGGCAGTGATTTTCATAGCCAGCAAATTATTCGTCTTCACCTGTTTCATATATTGCAGACAGTTTCACCGGGCAGTTACGTTTTAGATGTAGGGATCCCGCCGAGAGGGCTTCACGGCGAAGCTTACCGGGGGCATATATTTTGGGATGAACTCTTTGTGTTTCCGCTCCTTAATTTGCGTAACCCATTATTGACACGTGAGTTTTTATTGTACCGTTATCACCGTCTCGGCAAAGCGCGCGAATCCGCCCAAGGGGCCGGATTTAAGGGAGCGATGTATCCTTGGCAGAGCGGTTCGGACGGCAGGGAGGAGAGCCAGAAAATTCATTTGAACCCGCAATCGGGACGCTGGACCGCGGATGTTACTCACCTGCAATACCATGTAAATTCCGCCGTGGCATTTAACGTATGGAATTATTATCAGGTTACAGGCGATAAAGAGTTTTTGTATTATTTTGGCGCGGAAATGATTCTCGAAATCGCCCGGTTTTGGTCGTCAATCGCCCGTTTTAATCCTCAGAGAGAACGTTTTGAAATCCACGGAGTAATGGGGCCGGACGAATATCACACCGCCTATCCCGGCGCGAAAACTCCCGGTATCAATAATAACGCTTACACAAACTTTATGGCGGCATGGGTGATACACAAGGCTTTTAATGTTTTGCAAATCCTTGACGACAGGCGCAGAGAAGAGCTTCTTAGTGATCTTGAAATTGACAACAAAGAACTTGACAGATGGGAAAAGGTTTGCCGCCGGATGTTTATTCCTTTTAACTGCGGGGTGATAGAGCAGTATGAGGGATTTTGCGATTTAAAAGAGCTTGACTGGGAGAGTTACAAAAAAAAGTACGGTGAGAGTATGCGTCTTGACAGAATTCTTGAGAGTGAAAATGATTCTGTAAATAATTATAAGGCGGGAAAGCAGGCGGATGCGCTCATGCTTTTTTATCTTTTTTCAATTGAAGAGCTTGCCGTAATCTTCGCGGCTATGGGTTATGATTTTAATCCGCAAACGATTTTTAATACAATTGATTATTATAGAAACCGCACGGCGCACGGATCATCACTTAGCCGTATAGTATTCTCATGGGTTATCTCTCGCTCAGACCGCAACGCATCATGGAATATTTTCAAAAGCGCGCTTGGCGCCGACTTTAAAGATATACAGGGTTCCACCACATCCGAGGGGATTCACCTTGGAGCAATGGCGGGAACCGTTGACCTGATACAGCGCTGCTACACTGGGCTCGCGATCAGAGAAGACGTACTGCACTTTAAACCGCGTCTGCCAGAGGCGGTCTCAGAAATCCGCATCTCAATCCGCTACCGCAGCCACTGGATCGCAATTACACTCAACCACAAAACGCTTACGCTCTCTGTTGAAGAGGGGTGGGGTAACCCGGTAAAAGTTAATGTAGAGGGCGAGGAGTTTGTCTTTTCACAGCGGGAGACTAAGGTTTTTTTGCTGTAGGTGTGTATACGGCACGAGTTTACACTGTGCCGCACGCAACTGCACGTAGGGCCGTGAGGTTGCTTAGCGGTACAGTGTAAACTCGTGCCGCGTACAAATATAGCACGGTCATATCAAATTTCTGATCGCTTCAACGATCTCACCCTCATCAGCCAAATTCCCCACAGAGATCATAAGCTGCGAATCGCGGCGGCGCTTTACCCATCTTGTGACAATCTCAAGTTCCGGGAAATCTTCCGATGAGGCGGGAAGTTCTTTGCAATAAAAATACTCTTTCAATTCATTTTGAAGTTTTTCTTCATCGTTAATCTGCGCGCTGATAACTCTCATCTTCACCTTTTGCTCTTTCCTTATCCACACCAGCATACAATAATCTTCATTTGCGTGAGGAAGAATTATCACACTGTCTTCAAGCGCTTTGTAACTGCCTTTGCGTTCGGCGATATTGCCTTGACTGTTTAACACTGGTTTATGCTTTTTGATGAGACGGTATTCATAAATTAGGGCTTCGAGTTCCGAACCGCAGGTGTGAACTGTAAATGAATGCGCGTCCGCACGCAGTTGAGAAAGTTTTTGCGGCGATTCGCTGTTAAAGCGAAAGTAGCTCTGTACCCTTCTGCGCAGATTGACCGCTTTACCTATATATATGTATTTGCCTGCTTTATCCATGAATCCGTAAACACCTGCTCTTTGCGGAAGCTCCATTATCTTTTTTAGTGAGATATCTTTTCCGTCAAAATCAAATTTCATCTCTTGAGACAGAGTGTTATCAAGCTGCTCGCGGCTTTCTACTCCTTTTTGTTTTAATTTGTCAATTAACACTGCCGCCAGCCTGCAAAATTGCGCTCCCTTGCTGTAAGCGCTTTCCGCGCTTCTGTATTCACCAATCAGCATCTGCGAAGCGCTCTCAAGTGTTAACGGACGGCACTCATGCTCTTTTGCGGCGCGTAATAATTGATTCATGATATAGTAATCATCAAGACCGATACCAAACCCCTGTGCGCCAAGAGAGAACAGCGAAAATTGCTGCTGAGAAAAAAACAGAGCCGCTTTACCTCTAAGGTTGTTTAATATCTGCCCAACCGCTTCCTGCGCTATAGATTCTGAAAATTTTTCATCACGCTCATCGCACATAAGCTCTTTATCTTCATCGCAAAGCTCAGCAGGATTTTTGAGCCACACACTGCATATACATTCGGACTCCGGCACTATCGTCCAAAGCGAAATATGCGTAATCGAGCGGCGATGCGCATCGGTCAGCAGATAAACAGATACCCATTCAAGCTCCGAGATTCCTGTTTCACCCTGCTTTACACGTCCGGCAGCCGGCTTCCATAATCCATCCGCGGTAAAATTCACGCGCGCGTCTTTTAGGAGAATTGCTTTTACCGCAATCTCCGCAAGTTTTTTACCGGCGTTCTTAATTTTCAAAAATTCAGAAGCGATCACTTCCGACAACACGCCCTCAGGACGCTTCCTTACATAAGCTACTATTTCTTCATTCATATTGGTAAAATAATTAAAAACACATTTGTATAACAAAGTAGTTGCATTTCAGGAAAAAATATAGTATACTTTAGAGTATTGAATGTTTTGACAATGTCATAATACAAAATATACACTGCTTACTATTTATTGACAACCGGCAGAGCAAAATGTTTTCAAAAATCACTTTTTTTAAACAATAACACAGGGGAGTAGTTACTATGGCTAAGATTACAAAAGCCCAGCTTGGCAAATTGCAGAAGAAACATAAAACAGACGCCGCTATCGGCGAACTGTTCGGCATTACACGCCAGGCTGTTCATCAGATGCGTAAAAAATACGGCCTTGATTCTTCAATCATTAACAATCCGGAGAGAAACTCGGATATAGTTGAGGCTTACGATTCCGGAACATCCGGAACCGCTCTTGCCAAGAAGTTTGATCTTTCAGTTTCTCAGACTTACCGCATCATTAATGAATCAAAAGGCAAAATCAAAAAAGCCGCCAAGCCTGCAAAGAAAGCAATAGCAAGGAAAAAGAGGTAATCTTTTCGTTATAGAGGGAGAGACAAGGCGTGCCTTGTCTTTACTATAAAACGAGGCGGCTCTCAAAACGAGGCCGCCTTTTTTATTTGTGATTAGATTGACGCAGGGTGTATCTTTCTTCTATGGCAAACCCCTCTCAGCAAAATACTAATCTTAATGACGAGAACATTGTCACCGCGCAAGATAAGCAAAATAGCGTTAGCCGCTCTATTTCCATAGCAACCATTATTATGATGGCTTCCGTTTTTCTCAGCCGCATAACGGGAATGCTCAGAGAGGTAACGCTTGCAAATATTGGCGGAGCCTCAAGCGAAATGGACGCTTATGTCGCGGCGTTTCTTATCCCGGAGCTTTTAAACCATTTTCTCGCCGGCGGGTTTTTATCTGTTACATTTATCCCTATCTTCCAAAAGTATCTTGTTAAAAATGATCCCGATGAAGCGTGGAGATGTTTTTCAAATCTTATTACAATAGGTACTGCCGCGTTTGCCGTCTTTCTGCCGCTGTCAGTTTTACTTGCTCCATATTTTCTTTCGCTGACTGGCCTTAAGGGGCAGGATCCGCAAACCTTCGCTCTTACCGTACGATTAACGCGTATCATTTTACCGGCGCAGATGTTTTTCTACTGGGGAGCGTTTTTGATGGCTGTACAGTACGCCCATCAGCGTTTTTTCCTGCCTGCGCTCTCCCCCCTGTGTTATAATCTTGGGATTATTTTAGGCGGTATTTTTCTTGGCCCCCGCTTCGGCGTAGAGGGATTTGCCTGGGGAGTGCTTATCGGCGCGTTTATCGGCAATGTGGCGGTACAGCTGCCCGGAGCTTTAAATTTGAGGATGAAATACCGGTTTCGTTTCTCTTTGCGGGATCCTGAGTTCGCTCACTATGTTAAAATCACAATTCCCCTTGTCGCGGGGCTTGGGATGACATTCTCCAATGAGATATTTTTTCGCTACTTTGCGTCATTTTTAGAGAGCGGCTCCGTGGCGAGCGCAAATTATGCGCTGCGTACCATGATGATTCTTGTCGGAGTTTTCGGTCAGGCCGCGGGTGTGGCTTTTTATCCGTATCTCGCTAAATTAGCGGCAGAAAAAGCGTATGCGAAAATGACGGAACTGCTTAACAATATGATTACCCGCATAGCGCTATATCTCATTCCGCTAAGCGCAATCATGATGGCGCTTGCTCCTCAGATTATTATCATTCTCTACGAACACGGGCGCTTTACCGAAGAGTCAACCCAAAAAACAGTTCCGGTACTCACAGCGTATTTATTCGGAGCTTTTGCGAGTGCGGTCTGTATACTTGCGGCAAGACCGTTTTACGCTATGCAAAAAACGCTTTTGCCTATGATAATAAGCACGGCGGTGTCGCTTCTCAGCATTCCTCTGTATTATATGCTCAGCAGACAAATGGGAGCGGCAGGGCTTGGCGTTGCGTCAAGTGCCGCCATGACGGCTCAATTCCTCATCCTCTACACAATTTGGGGGAAACGCTACGGCGGACTATCTACAGCAAAAAATGAGATTTTTAAGCTGACGAAGATTGTGTTGATCTCTGTGACGGGGATGCTGCTCTGTTTTGCAATCCGCCGGCAGCTTGAAAGTTTCATTATATCTGATATTAAAAGAGTACAGGCTGTATTTATATGTATCGGCGCCTCACTTCCGGCTCTTGGGCTTGTCTTTTTTCTCTACGAGATATTTAAACTGCAAAAACTTAGAGATTCGGTTGAGGGATTGCTGCGAAGACGCAGGAGATAAACATCAGGTTAAGGATGGTATGAAGATGACGTCTAATGTGATGTTGAGGTAAGGGGTTCTCTAAGAGGCTTTATCCTCTTGAAATTCCCCTCCGCAGGAGGGGAATTTTTGAGATTTCCCGCGTCAAGAGATCATCTTCCTCCCAAGCCGCTTCCAAGCGATCCACCCCATCAGTCCAGTAAACACCACGATGTAAAGCAAGCTGAAAAGCATCGCAGGCGAAAACTCCCAAAAGGTAAGATCACGCGCTATCCTTACCGAATGAGTCAACGGAAAAACTTCCGCCGCGTATCTAAGCGCAGCGGGTAAATTCTCAATCGGAAATATCACGCCCGAAAAGAAAAACATCGGCGAAAGAATCCCCGTGAAATAAAAGTTGAAGTGATTGATATTAGAGACAAACGATGTAATCGCAAGTGAAAGCGCCGCAAACATCACCCCTGTAAAAAACCCCACAAACGGAGCGAGAAGCCCTGCCGGCATTGGAATAAGTCCAAAAGCCGACACGACTGACACCACCGCAAGAGAGAAGAAAAATCCTTTGGTACCCGCCCACAGTACTTCACCCAAAAGCACATCCGAAACTGACAAAGGAGAAGAGAGCATCCCGTCATAGACCTTGTCAAACTCAAGCCGGATAAAGGTGCTGTATGAACATTCAAAGGCGGCCGTGTACATAGCGGAAGTCATGGGGAGCCCTGTCGCCATGAACGTTAAATAAGAGACTCCTGCCATCTCGTGAATGTAGCGGCTCATGCCAAGCCCGATACCGGCAAGAAAAATAAGCGGCTCAAGAAACGGCGGCAGTCCGTTTGATATAAGATATTTAGTGTATACCCTGTAATGACGGTACCATACGCTAAGTATCCGCGTTAAAAAAGGGGGATAGCCTAATTCCTTACTGCTGCGCATTGAGTCCGCTCCCGGTTATTTTAAGGAAGAGATCTTCAAGATTTGACTGCCGTAAATTAAAATCTTTTATCCCGAGATGCTTTGAAAATTCCCGCAGTTTTTCATAATCACCGGAGTAAATACGAACCGCGTCTCCGCTCTCATCAACGCGGCAGCACTTTTCGCTGACGTCTTTACTGATGATAGAAAATGACTCTTTTGAGTAGATCTCCATAACATAAGATTCTATATGTTTGTCAACAAGTTCCTGCGGATCTCCCTCTGCGACACGTTTCCCTTTGTCCATAATAAAAACGGTATCGCAAATCTGAAACGCCTCGTCCATATAATGTGTTGTGAGCAAAATCGTCATCCCATCGCGTTTGAGGTGACGCAGTTTATCCCAAATAAGATGACGTACTTGCGGGTCAAGCCCCGTAGTCGGTTCGTCAAGTATAAGAAGTCGGGGATTGTTAAGCAAAGCGCGCGCGATAATGAGACGGCGCTTCATCCCGCCCGAAAGCTGCTTTATCCCATGATGCTGCTTTTCGGAGAGTTCCATAAATGAGAGAAGCTCCGCGATACGCTTATCAGCCTGCTCGCCGCGAATATTATAAAATTTACAAAAGACTTTTAGATTCTGTTCGACATTTAGCTCTTCGTCAAGATTATCTTCCTGCGGGACGATGCCCGACAAAAAGCGGATGGGAAGCGCGTTAACCCCGGGATCATGTCCGAAAACTTTAATAGCGCTGTTTTCTTTTTTGTCACGCAGACACACCCCGTAGATCATCTTCATCATAGTAGATTTACCTGCGCCGTTAGGCCCAAGCATGCCAAAGCAAACGCCGTAAGGAACAGAAAAACTCACGCCGGATACCGCGTTTGTAGCGCTGTCTCCGTAGGTTTTAAAAACGTTTTTGGCTTCTATTATGTTTTTAGATTCATGGATAGACATTTTCATAAAATAAATAATGGGGGCGTACACATTGTCTGAATCTTGATTTACTTACTGCCCCGAAATGCCGGACTATCTCGGGGAGTTGCGAAAGTTGCACTAAGCAACGCAAAAAACGCAACACTGTCCCCGCCCATCTATGAGAATTATCGTCCGCATTAATGTAATATAGTTACTTTCATTATCATTCGGTTAGATTTTTTGAAACTTCATTTTACGTTTCCAAATTTTTGTTACTTCTGTTTAAGCGCTTATTTATATTTATGTTACTGTGAACAATTCTCTATTTTTTATCCCAATCACGTTTATTACTATCTTGGCTTGCGCAGGCATAAACAGGCTCACGGGCGTTATACGTAATTGTGCGCCGTTCACTCCGCATCGCCATTTGACAACAGGGAATTACCCCCCCCCCCCCCCCCCCCCTTTTTTAATCAAATCATTTTTAATTTCTTTCTTCAGTACATAAAAAAAAAAAAATACTTTTCCCAGTTCTTTCTAACGCAGGGGGTTCAAAGGGTCTGGTTTCCTTTTTTC
>Ga0123353_10005388_pt1 | contig 16778 bp, 13 predicted proteins | sample TergutLab28metaG_3_FD_92763 | JGI IMG/M metagenome (GOLD analysis project Ga0123353, IMG submission 92763) | Labiotermes labralis P3 segment gut microbial communities from Petit-Saut dam, French Guiana - Lab288 P3 | ecosystem: Host-associated > Arthropoda: Insects > Digestive system > Gut ...
CTCCTATCAGAGAATTACTTACAGAATTTCAAGTCAATCAAAATGTCAAAGAACTACAATATAATATATTTGATAACAACTATTAATTTTTTAACGCACCAGTACTAATCTTAAATCTTAAATTCTATATATGACAACTAAATACATATTCGTTCTCGGCGGCGTTGTTTCCGGCCTCGGAAAAGGAATTACGGCTGCTTCTTTGGGTCGCCTTTTGAAATCAAGAGGCTTGAAAGTAACCATGCAAAAATTGGATCCTTATCTGAATATTGATCCGGGAACGATGAATCCGCTGCAACACGGAGAAGTATATGTTACCGAAGATGGTGCCGAAACCGATTTAGACATAGGGCATTACGAACGGTTTATTGACGAAAATCTAAATAAACATTCCAATTACACATCAGGGAAAATTTACAACACTTTGTTGGAAAATGAACGCAACGGCGTTTATGCAGGGGTTACCGTGCAAATGATTCCACACGTAACTAACATGATTAAGGATATTATCCGTATTAATGCCCAATCGAACAATGCCGATGTGGCCATTGTAGAAATCGGCGGCACGGTGGGCGATTATGAAAGTTTACCCCACATGGAAGCCATTCGCCAATTTCCAAGAGATGAGGGCTATAACAATTGTATGTTTATTCACGTAGCGCTCATTCCTTTCCTTACCCCCAGCGATGAACTGAAAACGAAACCTGTGCAACATAGCGTAAAAGAGCTGTTAAGCCTTGGCATTCAGCCGGATATATTAGTATGTAGAACAGACAGGGACTTAGGTGCAGATATTCGTCAGAAATTAGCACTATTCTGTAATGTTTCTGTTGAATGCGTGATACAAAATAAAAACGTGTCCTCATTGTACGAAATTCCGTTGGCATTAGAAGAGGAGGGATTAGCTGAACAGGTAATTAAACGCCTCAAAATAAAATGCAAAGAGAAAGATTTGAGCGATTGGGTGGAAATGGTGGATAAAAGCAAACATGCTTCCACTTCGGTAAAGATTGGATTAATAGGCAAATACATTGATCTTCACGATGCCTACCTAAGTGTGGTGGAAGCCTTAAAGCATGCCGCTATTTTCAACTCTGCCGAAGTGGAAATAAAGTGGATTGATTCTGAAGATATTACTGAAAAAAATGCAGGAGTATTATTGGGCGATTTAGATGGCATCCTGATTCCGGGCGGCTTCGGAGAAAGAGGCACCGAAGGCAAAATAAACGCTGCACGGTACGCCCGTGAAAATAAAGTTCCCTATTTTGGATTATGTCTGGGCCTGCAGGCCGCCGTTATTGAGTTTGCACGCCATATAGCCAACCTGAAAAATGCCAACAGCCGCGAAATAAATCCAGATACCCCCTACCCTATTATTGATTTCCTCCCCGGACAAAACGAACACAGTATGCTGGGCGGAAGTTTGCGATTGGGAAAATACCCTTGTAAATTGATACAAAACACCAAAGCCTTTGATTGTTACAATACGGAAATCATTTCCGAACGACACCGACATCGCTACGAAGTAAACAACGATTACCGTGATCTATTAGTAGAAAAAGGAATGGTTATCAGTGGAACTTCTCCTAACGGAACTATTGTAGAAATGATTGAGTTGCCTGACCATCCGTGGTTTGTGGCGTGTCAATTCCACCCTGAGTTTAAGTCCAGACCAAATCACCCGCACCCGCTGTTTATGGGATTCATCAAAGCAACAATTGGAAACAAATAGAACATTTCATTGCCGTTGGCTGAAGCCAACGGTGACAAAAATAATAAAAACATAATAAAATGTACATCATCGGTATAGCCGGCGGTTCCGGCTCCGGAAAAACATCCGTAGTAAAAAAAATTATCAAAAGCTTTCCAAATGAAAGTGTGCGCATCTTATCTCAAGACGCTTATTATAAAGACAACGGAATCTTAACCCAAGAAGAGCGCGAAAAAATTAATTTCGACCATCCAGATTCCATAGAGTTTTCGTTACTTATTAAACATCTGCATGAGTTAAAATCCGGCAGCACTATCGAAATGCCCACTTATTCCTACATCACTTGTACCCGTCAAAAAGAAACTATTCCCATTACACCCGGAAAAGTGGTTATTGTAGAAGGTATCCTCTTATTTACGGATCCTAATCTCCGCGACATGCTTGATTTAAAAGTTTTTGTTGATACTGAAGCGGACGAACGAATCATCAGAATTATTAAACGCGATGTAAATGAAAGAGGTAGGGGGCTAGACAAATCGATTCAACATTATCAAAAGTTTGTAAAGCCCATGCATCAAATATTTATTGAACCTTCCAAAAAATATGCAGATATCATCATTCCTGAAGGCGGGCACAACATGAAAGGAATCGATATTCTGATTTCCAAAATAAAACTGATGCTGCACGAAGCCGAATGAAGCTACACATTGCCATTCCCGCCCTTGACGAATTAGAGTTTTTGCCACACACACTTGCGGCTATCGCCCAACAAAAAACCGAATTTCCTTTTTCAGTGTATATTTGTGTAAATCAACCCGATGCCTGGTGGAATGACCCTGAAAAAATAGAGATTTGCAGGAATAACCAAAAATTATTGCATTTTCTTGACAATTTTAAAGATTTTAATATTCATATTATTGATAAAACCTCCAAGGGCTACGGCTGGTCGGTGAATAAATCCGGTGTAGGGTATGCCCGGAAAACTTTATTTGAAGAAATTTACAAAACAGCCACCAATGACGACGTGATCATCAGCTTGGATGCCGATACATTGTTTAGCGAGCTTTATTTTCAATCTATCGGCGAAAACTTCAGGCAAAATAAAATTGATGTACTCTCTCTGCCTTATTATCACAAACTTACCCACGACGAAAGCGCGAACTGCGCGATTTTGCGCTACGAAATTTACATGCGCAACTACTTCATTAACATGCACCGCATTGGTTCTCCATACGCATTTACTGCTATCGGTTCTGCCATTGCCTTAAAAGTAAAAACATTACAGAAAATCCGAAATATAACTCCCCTTAGTAGCGGTGAAGATTTCTATCTTTTGCAAAAGTTACGAAAGATGACCACCATCTCAAACTATAATTCCGAAATGGTATACCCTGCCGCACGATTCTCTACCCGCGTTCTTTTCGGCACCGGACCCGCCATGATTAAAGGAAGCAGCGGAGATTGGGAAAGTTACCCCATCTATCATTATTCACTATTCGATAAAATTAAAGAAACCTATGATATTATTCCTGAGCTTTTTACAGAAGATAAAGACACCGAATTTATCCATTTTCTAAAAGAGCAGTACAAAACAGACGACCTTTGGAGTCCATTACGTAAAAACTTTAAAACACTGTCGCAATTTACGCGTGCTTTTCACGAAAAAGCAGACGGGTTACGGATTTTACAGTTTTTAAAAGCTAAGAATAGTGAATTGGGAATGAGCGATGAACAGGCGTTGAAGGAGAATTTAGATCTATCTAAACTACCCCATCTCGATTCACAAGATGCCTCCTCAAGATTTGAAGGGGATACCGTTGTTTCTGAACTGAATCTAACTCGATATAAGTTGTTTGATATAGAAATGACTCTGCGATGCGAAGTAATTAAAATTCAATAATATAATAATAAAAATGGAGGAAAAATGAGAGCAATTTATTGTTTTGGTACTACACAATAAAAGCGATTTAAATGGCGTTAAAATGCGCTGTAACTCGCTCTAATAAAAGAAATGAAAATATAAATCCTATCCCAATATGAAAAAATCAATTTTACTCATTTTCGTAGCTTTCTTCGCTACCTTTTCCGTGCTTCAAGCACAAAAACAGTACAAATACGAAACTGTTCCAAACGATCCGTTGAATGTGCGTATCTACACATTAGACAACGGTTTAACTGTTTTTCTAACACAGTACAGAGAAGCTCCACGTATTCAAGCATACATTGCAGTGAAAGTGGGAAGCAAAAACGACCCTGCCGAAACTACCGGATTGGCACACTATTTTGAACACATGATGTTTAAAGGCACCCCCGATTTAGGCACAATAGATTGGGTAACAGAGCAAATAATGATCGCCCAAATCGAAGAACTGTTCGAACAATACCGCCTTTTAACCGATGAAGCAGAGCGTGCCGCACTCTACAAAATCATTGACAGCATTTCATTTGAAGCCAGCAAATTAGCTATCCCCAACGAATACGACAAAGCCATGAAGTATATCGGTTCTCAAGGCACAAACGCTGGAACTTCAAACGATTACACCGTTTACATAGAAAACATTCCCGCCAATCAATTGGAAAACTGGGCAATTATTCAGGCAAACCGCTTCGACCATCCGGTGTTGCGCCTGTTTCACACTGAATTAGAAACGGTATATGAAGAAAAAAACATGTCGCTCACCAACGACAACCGCAAAGCGAGCGAGGCGGTTCTTGCCGGATTGTTCCCCAATCATCCTTATGGACAACAAACTACACTGGGTGAAGCCGAGCACTTGAAAAATCCTTCCATGAAAAATATTCGTGAGTTTTACGATAAATACTATGTGGCTAATAATATGGCAATTGTAATGTCGGGCGATTTTGAATTTGACGAAGCCATAGCCATTATTGACAAACATTTCAGTAAATTAAGAAGCGGCAATGTTCCGGAATTGAATTATGCAGGAGAATATCCTATTACTGAACCTGTTGTAAAAGAAGTAGTAGGCTTGGAAGCTGAATTTGTGAACATGGCGTTTCGTGTAGATTTACCAGCAAACCATCCTGATATTTACATTTTAAATATGTTAACCCGCGTATTAAATTCAGGGTTAATTGATTTGAATCTAAATAAAAAACAACTTGTTATGAGTGCCGGAGCCGGTGCCTACGTGCTGACGGATAACGCGGCGCTATTTTTAACCGGAAAACCGAAAGAGGGGCAAACATTAGAAGAAGTACGCGATTTATTACTAAAACAAATCAATTTATTGAAACGAGGAGATTTTAGCGATGAGTTCTTAACCGCCGCAATCAACAATATGCGCTTGGCAGAAATGCGCCAATTGGAAAGCAATGCCTCGCGCGGAAGAATGCTAACGAGCGCATTTTGGAACAATATCCCATGGGAAGTTGCCTCGCAATCTATTACCAATTATTCAAAAATTATAAAAGAAGACATCGTTAATTTTGCGAATAAACACTTTCAGAATAACTATGTAATTGTGTATAAAAGACAAGGCACACCCGAAGAACTCGTCAAAGTGAGCAAACCCGCCATTACTCCTATTTTTATTAATCGAGATGTTGAATCAGCATTTATGTTGAAACTTAAAGAAAATACAGTAGCAGAAATTCACCCTGTCTTTATTGATTTTCAAAAAGATATGACGATTATTCCCAATAAAAATTTCAATATTTATTACATTAAAAATGTTGAAAATGCCACGTTTAATTTGCAATTTATCCATAAAACAGGCGAATTGAACGATTTACGCTTGCCTTTTGCCACCGAGTATATTTCTTATTTGGCAACCTCAAAGATGAATATTGCACAAATTAGAGGGAAATTTAACAAGTTGGCATGTACCATGAATTTATCGTGCACCGATGAATATACAACGCTTACAATTAGTGGATTAAGTGAGAATTTTGTGGAAGCATTACAGCTTACTTTGTTGGTAATGAAAGATGCACAACCCAATACCCAAGTGTTACAAAATTTAATTTCCGATAAACTAAAAGCAAGAAGAGACGCTAAAAGCAACCAAAATGCGGTGCAAAATGCACTTCGCAGTTACGGCGAATTTGGACCTGAGTTAGCCCAACATTTACTTTCCGAAGAGCAACTTCAAAAGCTTACCCCCAGAGAGTTAACTGATTTAGTAAAAGATTTATTGAGCATGAAACCGGAAATTTATTACTACGGAGATCTTTCTGAAGATCAATTCAATAAACTTTTATTAAAGAATTATAAGACACCTAAAAAGTTTATTGAACCGCCTGTTGCTAACGTTTTCAGCAGAGTGCAAGTTTCTGATAATAAAGTTTATTTCGTACATTACGATGCTAAGCAAGCCAGATTATATACTTACACCGATTGTACACTATTTGATGTTAATAACTTACCCACTATTAACATGTATAACCAATACTTTGGCGGAAGTATGAATGCCATTGTATTTCAGGAGATGCGCGAAAAGCGCGGTTTGGCTTACACGGCGCGTTCAGCCTATATTTCTGCAAATGAACTAAATAAGATTAATTATAATTTTTCGTTTATTGCCACTCAAAATGATAAAGTAGTGGATGCATTTGAGGCTTTTAATGATTTATTTGATAACATGCCACAATCGGAAGCTGCTTTTAATTTGGCGAAAGAGGGTGCCTTGCAAGCTATTGAAACCAATAGGATACAGAAAACCGCTATTTTCAATGCATGGCGCAACGCACAAAGAATGGGAATAGACTACGATATTAACAGAGTATTATACGAAACCTACAAAACTTTTACATTGGATGACATCGCAAAATTTAATCATAAACATATCCAAAACAGAAAGAAAGTATATATGATAACTGCTAAAGAAGAGGATATGAATTTTGAGGAGTTGCAAGAGAAATTTGGACCGGTACAAAAATTAACATTGGAAGATATTTTTGGGTATTAATGACTTATCCTGAAATCACAGCGCATATTTTCCAATCCTACCCCATGTATCATCGCATTGGGAGTGCGGCATACAAAGAAGGATTGGAAAATATTGAACGACTTGCAGAAATGGCAGGAAATCCCGAAAGAAAAATCAAAACGATTCACATTGCCGGAACTAATGGGAAAGGCTCTGTAGCACACTTATTAGCTTCTTATTTTCAAGAACTTGGCTGGAAAACCGGATTGTTTACTTCTCCTCATTTAATTGATTTCCGCGAACGCATAAGAATCAACGGCAAAGATATTTCCGAAGAAAAAGTGATAGCGTTTTTTGCAAAATATCAAGAAGAAATGGCTAAAATATCGCCCTCTTTTTTCGAAATGACGACTATTTTAGCTTTTGATACGTTTGCCAACGAAAAAACCGATATTGCTATTATTGAAACCGGTTTGGGCGGTAGGTTAGACGCTACCAACATCCTCTCCCCTATCCTATCGGTAATTACCAATATCTCATTGGAGCACACCAAGATGCTGGGCAACACACTACCCGAAATCGCTTACGAAAAAGCCGGTATCATTAAAGAAAACACTCCCGTAGTCATCGGCGAATACCACCCCGAAACATTCCCTGTTTTTGAAAAAAAAGCGCAAATCAAAAAAGCCCCACTCTTCTTAGCAGAAAAATATACCGGTAATTTAGAATTTGGCGGTATTTATCAACGAAAAAATTTGGGAACGTTTTTGAAGTGTGTACAGGCTTTTAATGATATTGTGATTAAGGGAGAATGGAGAAGGGAGAAAGGAGAAAGGAGAAAGGAGAAGGGAGAAATATCTCCTTCAAAATTTGAAGGAGTGCCTGAAAGGCGGGGTAGTTTATATGAAAACATAATTCATACCACTATCCAAAACCTCCAAAAAAACACCGGCTTCTTTGGTCGTTGGCAAATTATCTCTCAATCTCCGCTTACCATTTGTGATGTAGCGCACAACCCTGCCGCAATTGCACTAATAATGAAACAATTACAAGGATTACCTCACAATCATTTGCATATCATCATAGGTTTTGCCAATGATAAAGATATTGATGCAATTATGCCTTTATTACCAAAAAATGCAAAATATTATGCCACCCAAGCTCAAATAGAGCGCGCCATGCCGGCGGAAGAGTTGTTTCAAAAATTAAATTCAGCAAATCTTAATGTCACTATTCTCCCTAATGTCCTTAAAGCCTTTAAGGAAGCCTCCGCTACAGCTTACCCTAATGACATCATTTTCATCGGAGGTAGTTTTTTTGTGGTGGGGGAATTTTTGCAAGAATGCACTACTACTTCACCTCCATTTTCTCCGTAAGATCATTATAATCCAAAGTTACCTCCCTGTTATCATCAATGCGATTAAGCAGAATCTCTTCGGCAAGCACATCTTCTACATGCTTTTGAATGGCGCGTTTCAACGGGCGGGCACCGTAGTTGCTGTCCCAACCGGCTTCGGCTAAGAAATCTTTCGCTTTATCGGTTACAATTACTTCCAAGCCTAAGCCTGCTACACGTTTCAAGACTTTGTTCAGTTCTATTTCAATAATTTTCACTATCTCAGTTTTCTCTAAACTGTTGAAATACACAATGTCATCAATACGGTTTAAAAATTCGGGGGCGAAATTCTTTTTAAGCGCATTTTCCAATACACCTTGCTCCATTTTCCCCTTATTGGCTTGTATTGCCGAAGTGGTGAATCCCACGCCAGTACCAAAATCTTTCAGTTCACGGGAACCGATGTTGGAGGTCATAATGATAATGGCGTTTTTAAAATCCACTTTTCTGCCGATGCCATCGGTAAGCTGTCCGTCATCAAACACTTGCAGTAAAACATTATACACATCATGATGCGCCTTTTCTATTTCATCTAACAACACAATAGAATAAGGTTTACGGCGCACTTTTTCGGTGAGCTGTCCGCCCTCTTCATACCCCACATAGCCCGGAGGTGCGCCGATTAAACGCGATACGGTATGTTTTTCCATATACTCGCTCATGTCAATGCGAATCATGGCATCTTGAGAATCAAATAGATAATCGGCTAAAACTTTGGCCAGGTATGTTTTTCCTACACCGGTAGGACCTAAGAACACAAACGTTCCGATAGGCTTATTCGGATCCTTCAACCCTACCCTGTTTCTGCGGATCGCTTTGGCAATTTTTAAAATCGCTTCATCTTGTCCAATCACTCTTCCCTCTAACTCTTGCGCCATAAGCATCAACTTTTCGCCTTCATTTTTGGCGATACGTTTCACGGGCACGCCGGTCATCATCGCAATCACTTCCGCTACGTCTTCGTCGGTAACTTCGGGGCGTTGTGTATTAGATTGACTTTCCCACTCTTTTTTGTGCCGCGCCAAGCTTTCTTCTGCGCTTTTGGTGGCATCGCGATAATCGGCGGCCATCTGAAATTGTTGATTGGCAACCGCTTCATTTTTCAGTTTCTGCAAATCTTCAATCTGTTTTTCCAAATCCAATATATCTTGCGGAACATGAATATTGGTGATGTGGACGCGCGAACCGGCTTCATCCAACGCATCAATCGCCTTGTCCGGCAGGCATCTATCTGTAATATAGCGAGATGAAAGCACTACGCAAGCTTGCAATGCCTCATCCGAATAGCGCACCAAGTGATGATCTTCGTAACGATCTTTTATATTGTGCAAAATTTCCAGCGTTTCCTCCACCGTAGTAGGCTCCATCATAATTTTTTGAAAACGACGTTCCAACGCACCGTCTTTTTCAATATACTGACGGTATTCATCTAACGTTGTGGCACCAATGCACTGAATATCACCGTTGGCAAGTGCGGGTTTAAACATGTTGGAAGCATCTAAGCTGCCTGCCGCGCCGCCTGCGCCCACCATCGTATGCAGCTCATCAATAAACAGAATCACATCACGGTTCTTTTCCAACTCCGACAAAATTCCTTTCATACGCTCTTCAAACTGTCCGCGATACTTGGTTCCGGCAACCAACGATGCCATATCCAAATTGACAATGCGTTTTTGGAGTAATGTGCGGGAAACCTTTCCTTGTGTAATGCGCATGGCAAGTCCTTCGGCAATTGCCGATTTTCCTACGCCGGGTTCGCCGATCAGCACGGGGTTATTCTTCTTTCTCCGGCTTAAAATTTGGGCAATCCGCTCCAATTCCTTTTCACGCCCAACAATCGGGTCCAATCTCCCTTCAGCAGCCAGTTTGGTCAAATCTTTACCAAAGCTATCCAGCATAGGCGTTGCACTTCGGGTTTGTCCTTTTTGCGTTTTTTTGCCACGCCTGCGATCTTCTTCGTCATCATCATCGTCATCATCGTCTGTGCCTGCAGCCATAGCAGAGCCAAACCCCAAGGGCGCCTCCTCTTTTTTAATTTCGGCAAGCACGTTATCGTAGGTCATGCCTGTTTTACGCAACAACGATTTCACGGCGTTATTTGAATCGGTTCTGCCATCTTTTAAAATAGCCAATACAAAGTGAATCATCTCTATATATTCACTTCTGCATTCTTTTGAAACTAAATAAGCCAAGCGAAACAAGTTTTCTGTAAGTACATTAAATTTTATCGTATCAATATCCACATTGCTTTTATACTCATTATTTTGCAACATTTCTTGAATTTGTGAGCACAATTGAGAGCTATCAATTTTATACAAATCACATATTTGTTGCACGGTAGTAAACGAAGTCGTTTTAAAAATGGCGAGCGTTACATGCTCCACACCCACAGAATTATAACCGTGTTGTACGGCTAATCTTTTGGCCTCTTCCAAGGCGTTTTTCATTTCTTCGGAAAACTTAAAATTCATCTTCTGCAATATTTTATAACTTGTTTATTAACAACAATAGTGCCAAAATATTGTGTAAAGGAGAAGGTATCTCAAACAACAACGTGATAATACGTAAACGATAGCCGGCTTTTCTAAAAAAAACTTAAAAAGCAATGAAAGTTATTCAAGCGAAATAAAAAAATATATTTTTGCAGGTCAGTTCATTTATTAACCTAAAAAAAAAAAAATGAAAAAATTATTAGCTATTCTAGTAGCAATTGCTTTCGTAGCATCATTCGCATCTTGCTCAAAAACATGTAGCTGTACAGAAGCAAAAACTGGAGAATTCGAGTCAGGACCTATTAAGGTTTTGGGAGTTAAGCTTTACAAAAACTGTAAAGAGTGGGCAAAAGACTTGAATCAATATGAGGTTTGGGATAAAAATGCCGGAGAATATGGAGAGTATGTGACCCCAGACTGGACTTGCAAATAATCTATTTGCATAAGACTTTATCACATTTTTAATAAGTAGAAGCATTGAATAAAAATGCTTCTGCTTATTTTGTTTATTAATTCAACTTAATTTATGAAAATCATCGGCATTACCGGCACCATTGGTGCAGGGAAAGGAACTATTGTAGATTATTTAGTTAATAATTATGGTTTTAAACATTATTCTGTGCGCAATTATTTAATCAAGGAAGCAGAAAAACAAAATTTACCTTTAAATCGCGATACTTATGTAAAGTTAGCTAATAGCTTGCGCGAAATTCATTCGCCTTCTTACATCATTGATGAATTGTATGAAAAAGCTGCAAAAAACGGAGGCGATGCAATTATTGAAAGCATCCGAACTCCCGGAGAAATTGCTTCGTTGCGTACCAAAAATAATTTTTCTTTGTGGGCGGTAGATGCTAACCCTGAAATCAGATATGAACGTATTATTGCCCGCCAATCGGAAACCGACCAAATTTCGTTCGACACATTTATAGCAAACGAACAACGAGAGATGAATGGAGAAGATCCCACAAAACAAAACCTTACAGAATGTATCCGGAAGGCAGATGCCTTGTTTGAGAATAATGGCAATTTCGAAGAATTGTACCGGCAAATTGAAATTTATTTAAACAAATAATCGTTGTTATTTATTAACAAAACGTCATTTAAAAAAAAAATACATGGGCACATTATATATTATAAAAAATAATACATTTGCGCCACTTTTATTTATTAGCAAAATAACTTTAAAAAATAATCAATATGATTGAGAAAAAATCTATAAAAGGCGACCTTGAAAGAAGGCGAACCACTTTTGTACTTATTGGATTTGTGGTGGTTTTAGCATTAGTTTATTCTGCTTTTGAGCTTTATGCCACCAGCGATTTAGCCAAAGACTTAGGCATACAAGATGAAGAGGCAATTTTTGTAATGGATGAAGATGTTATTGCTACTGACCCTACTCCACCTCCACCACCGCCACCGGTTGCTCTACAACAAGAAGTAATTCTTCAACTTGTAGAAGACAATATCAAAGTAAATACCGACTTCGATTTTAGTCAAGATTTTCACTTGGATGATATTATAGAGGAATATGTCCCTATTGAAATTGTAGAAGAAGAAGTGGACAATGCACCTCCATTGCGTTTTGTGGAAGAAATGCCTGAGCCTATCGGGGGTTTTGAGGCCATGTACGCATTCCTTCAATCAAATTTAAGATACCCTGAAGTGGCTCGCAATGCCAATATCTCCGGTCAAGTGTTTATTGAGTTTGTAGTAGAAAGAGATGGGAGCATTAGTAACGTAAGAGTGTTGGTAGGTGTTCATCCTGAGCTTGATCAAGAGGCAGTTCGCGTGGTTAAAATGCTACCCAAATGGAAGCCCGGTAAACAAATGGGAAAAACTGTGCGTACTTTCTATCAAATACCCATCCGTTTTACAATAAGCTAAAATAGTTGTTGCGTCACTTTGTCTTTTATATCCTATTTTCGGCATGTTACATTGCGATGGCTCAAACGCAAATTCCAAATGTAAATGCCGATTTTATTAAAGTTGATCCTTTCGGGAACATCTATGCAGTGAAAAAATCGCAATTGTCTAAATTTTCGCCGCAAGGAAAACTATTATTCACTTACTCGGATAAAACGTTGGGCGTGATTTCATCCATGGATGTTTTTAACCCAATGAAAATCATGCTTTTTTATCAAGATGCAGGAGTGCTCGTATTCTTAAACGAACAACTTGCGCCTATTAATAATTCCGTTTCTTTATTTGAGGCTAATTATTTTTCCATATCATTAGCTTCCTATTCTGCTGCAAATCAAATTCATCTCTACGACGAGGTAAATAAATATTTGATAACAATGGATTTTTTTATGCGTGAAATTTCAAAAACTCCGATTCATTTTTCCGGTTTTAATCCTGTAAAAATGATTGAACTGGAGGAAAAAAGTTTAGCTTTACACGATCCTAAAACAGGGGTTTATTTATTCGATGCTTTCAGTACCTTTAATAAATTAATTCCGGTCATCACATCTCAACCGATAGAGGTTACTTCAGAGCTGATTTATTTTACAAGAGACAAGGAAATTGCCATATATAATTACAAAACAATGAGCACTCTAACACAACAACTTCCTGTTTCCGACGTTCTTCAAACACTGATTCATCGAAATAATATGATTATATTGCTTCAAGATGGAACGGTTTGGATACATGAATTATAAAAATGAAAATACGTAACAACAAACAAAGAAATCTGGTATTGTTTTTAATAGCAACGGTTGTTTTTACTGCCATGATTTTGTATTCCAATACTTTAGTAAAAAAAGTACGAGAAGAAGAACGAAGAAAAGTAAGTGTTTGGGCAGATGCGATCACTTATAAGGCGAACTTGGTTTCTTATATGGATGATTTCTTCAAAACCATTCGAATGGCGGAAAGTAAACGTGCTGCACTGTTGGTAAAAGCCATGCAAAAAGTTTATGATGCTCCTTTGAATGAAGACCCTTCTTTTTATTTAGAAATTATTGAATCGAATTCTACCATTCCTTCCATACTTACCGATCCTAACGGCAATGTTAACTATATGGTGAATATGGAAAATAGATTTCTGAATATGAGGCATATACGTGAACTCGGTGATGATAGATCAATGTTTGATAGTTTAATAATGCCCTATTATAAAGACCAGTACAATGTTCTTTACTATAAAGAATCTATAATTTACTCCAATTTACGCACGGCAATTAATAACTTGCTTCAAGCTTTCTTTCAAGAAGTGGTAATCAGCGATGCTTCTGTCCCTGTGATTGTTACCGACAGTACCATGTGTGAAATTATTACTTCCGGTAGGATTGATTCGACTGATCTTGCAACTCCGGAGGCTAAAGCAAAATTGATTAAGCATTTTTTAAGTCATAATGAACCTATACAAATAGAAATTCCGTATCAAGGCACTTGTTATGTGCTATACCATGAGTCCTCGGTGCTTATGCAACTCAGATATTTCCCTATTATTCAACTAATTATTATTTTCATCTTTTTATTAGCGGGCTATCTCATTCTTAGTTATGCCCGACGCTATGAGCAAAATCGGGTTTGGGTAGGCATGTCGAAAGAAACGGCACACCAATTGGGCACCCCTATCTCTTCACTGATGGCATGGAGCGAATTGTTGAAAGAACAGGAAGTGGATCCGTATATTATGAAAGAAATTGATAAAGATGTAAGTAGGTTAGAAACTATTACGCAACGTTTCTCCAAAATTGGCTCAGATCCGGAACTTGAAAATGAAAATATTGCGACCACCATTGAAGATTTTGTAGAATATTTGCAATCCAGAATATCTTCAAAAGTAACCATTAAAGTGAACCGTAACGAAGTTCAAAACTTTAATTTACCCATTAATAGATATCTTTTTGAATGGGTGATTGAAAATTTATGCAAAAATTCAGTAGACGCCATGGATGGAAAAGGTGTTATCATTATTGATTTATCGGAAGATGAAAAAAACTTTTTTGTCGACATCGCCGATACCGGAAAGGGAATTTCATCCAACCAATTTAAGCAGATATTTCAACCAGGCTATACTACGAAAAAACGGGGCTGGGGGCTTGGATTAACTTTAGCAAAAAGAATTATTCAGCAATACCATAAAGGAAAGTTGTTTGTAAAATCCTCTGTCATAGGACGTGGAACTGTAATACGGATTCAATTTAAAAAGTAGATATGCTTATTTTTTCTATTTGTCCGTCAGTTAAAACCTACGGCAATATTGTATTTAATTTTACTCTATTATTCCAACCTGATCTTAAATTTTTTCAAACTAATCACCAATAATACGAATGTCATTAAACAAAGAATTAAAAACTCTTTGTAGATATATATAAAATCTAATCCTTCAATCATAATTTTACGAACGGCGGCGATGAACCAACGTGCCGGTAATAAGGTGGATATGAAGCGTAATAACCAAGGCATATTATCCACCGGAAATATCATTCCTGAGAGCAGTGCTGTGGGCATCATCAATCCCATTCCGGATATTAGCAGGGCAATTACTTGATTTTCAACCAATGTGGAAATCAATAAGCCCAAAGCAAGCATGGCAATCACAAACACAAATGATATGAAAGAAAAGGTAAAGTAACTTCCGTTCATGGGAACCCCCAGCATAAAAACAGAGAGTAAAATAATGAGTAGCATTATTACAAACGAAATTACCAGATAGGGTAACATTTTGGAAATCATCATATAAATAGGTTTTATAGGAGAAACCAAAAGCACCTCCATGGAGCCGCGCTCTTTCTCCCGCACAATGGAAATGGCGGTCATCATGGCGCAGATAATCGTTAAAACCAACCCCATGACTCCGGGAACAAAATTAAAAGCCGATTTCATTTGCGGATTGTACAATAGTCTGATTTGAGGGATAACCATGTTCCCTGCCGGTGCTTGCAGGGCTATCTCCTGCTGGAATTTTTGAACAATTTGATTGGCATAATTGGCAATAGCGGTAGAACTATTGGGGTCTATTCCGTCAGTAAGTATTTGTATGTGAACTTCTCCTTGATGAATAAGTTTGTATTCAAAATTATTTTCGAATACTAAAATCATATCCGTTTTATTTTGCTTAAAATAATCAATAAAATGATTAGGATCCGTAATCTCCCCAATATAAGTGAAATAATGATTATTTCTAAAATGCTCTTCCAATTTTAATGTGGTTGCATCTTTTGAAGGATTAAACACTCCAAAACGCACATTTCTGATCTCTGTAGAAATAGCGAATCCGAATAATATCATCTGAATTACGGGTAATCCAATCAGTACCAATATGGTACGTTTATCGCGCCATATATGTATAAATTCTTTACGAACAAAAGAGAGAAATCGTTTCATTCATTTGAATTAATTGATATAGTGGTGGTGCCTATCAATTTGTCGTAAGATGTGCCTTCTTCTTGCAAGTACAATAATATGGTGTAATTATTTCGCGTCTGCCAATGGCTACCTTCTATGTAGGCATCATCAATAGTATCGGATTTTTTCGGCACAAATACATAGATATAGTTGTAATAGCCTTGTTTCAAAAACAAATTGCTTTCCCAGTAATTGTTTTCTGGATTAAAGGTTAATTTGGCTTTGGGGTCAATACGCCAATCTGTTAGTTCACCGAAAACGTACAAATCGCCCTCTTCCATTGGAAAATCAACACGCAAGGTAAAATGCACCAGGGCATAATCTTCCGTGTTTTGCCCCGAAAAGTCGCTGTTTGCGTAAATACAATGTCCTTTCAATGTGGTATTGGTAACGTAGGCGCCCCAGGGACGCGCCAAGTCCTCCATTACGTAGGCTTGATTCGTTCTGTTGTTAAAATTAATGGAAGTAATTCTATCGGCTGTTGATCGTAATGTTCTGATGTCGAATGTTCTAAATTCATTACTTCCGTTAAAAACATTCACATTCAGGTTGTCGAAATTAAAACCGTACTCTCCGGGTCTTGCCGTTCTGTGCCTTAGGCTTTCTATGGCATTATCCCAACGACCGTTTTGTAGAATAGTGGCACGTAAATACATAGAAGGATTTCGAATCGTATAAGAGCCTGTGTAAGCCGTAAAATCCACTTGTTGTTTTGTGGAACGGAAGGTTATATCTTGCGCCCAGGTAACCGCTCCCTGAATGTTTGCCGTTTGATTGTCGAGCACCATCATTCTTTTAGTTAACACCGGATTATCAATATTATCATCATATACTACCAATAAATAATTTCCCGATCTGAGAATGCGCATCTCATCAGTAGGAAATATCAATCTGTAATGCGTATAAGGCACTACGGTGTTGAATGA
>Ga0123353_10005389_pt1 | contig 16777 bp, 7 predicted proteins | sample TergutLab28metaG_3_FD_92763 | JGI IMG/M metagenome (GOLD analysis project Ga0123353, IMG submission 92763) | Labiotermes labralis P3 segment gut microbial communities from Petit-Saut dam, French Guiana - Lab288 P3 | ecosystem: Host-associated > Arthropoda: Insects > Digestive system > Gut ...
AACCCCTCTAATATTCACGATGCCTGCTTCCGGAAACTCAATCGTAACAGGAACTGTGATATTATTGTATTGCGCCAATGGTTCAGTTACTACTACTGAGCCTAACTGCGTACCTCCCTCTGTTATTATTTTTACCGTATAGTTATCTAAAGTGTCTGCAATAAATCCATTATTTCTAACAGTTACGTTGTAAGTGCGCGGACTTAAAGCCGACACCCTAACAGGTCCGCTAATACTGATAGCCGCCATGTCTCTGTCCGGTTGAACGGCAACGGTGAGGAGTCGGGTTTCATTGTTACTAGGATTCGCATCTCCCTCTATTTCTACAAGACCTTTAATGCTAAATGTACCTATCATATCCTCTGTAAACATAATATCAGGAACAGCAACATCAAGTATGTCTAATTGGAGCAACGGTTCATCGGTTATTACTACTTGACCTAATATTTCATCATCTTCGGTCATTACTTTTACCGTATAGTTGTTCACGGGCTCATCAGCGGTGCCAAAGTTTCTAACCCTTACCGTATAGGTGTATGGTGTGTTTATGCCGGGTTGCATTTCTCCGGTAATTCGTACTGCAGCCATATCTACCTCCGACGATGTACATACGTTAAAATTAACGTTATTACGAACCATTAATCTCTCGGTGGGGGTAGGAAGTGCATTCACATTAATAGGTGTGGTGGCATCTACTCTATAATTTAAGGTTTTATAAATGCTACCGGTAGAATGGGTGTTGAAACTCGGGTCAATATTATCATAATCACCGTTGTTATTCAGTACGGCAAGTACTAAGTTACCGCCGGTGTACATGAACGGATTGTCAAAATCTATAGTAAACCATGTTTCAGAATTATTGAATGTAACGCTACCGGTAAATACTTGTTCCAGTTGGGAAACAGGTATCCACTCGCTTGCTGTACTGCTGGTAAATTGAGTTTTCGTAGTATGCCCTAAATAAATAGTCACCGGATTTTTAGTGTTCGGTACACTCTTAATATAGTTAAATCCAACAGAATTTATCATCATACCCGGTGTTAAATCTGCAGCATCAAAAATTTGCTGTGTATAAGAGTAGTTGTAGTAAGTATTTACAGGAATATAATTCACGCCGGTGGAACCCTCGCCAACAATCAGGTCATCGCAAAAATCTCCAAGTGAAGTGGCTGTGAGAGTATATCCCGGAATACAATATTCATCAGCAAAGAAAGTTCTTACCGCAAAATTATGGAATCCTGAGGAAAGGTTGGGCTGCGTATAGGTAGTAATAGGAGCGTAAACCGTATCTTGAACTACTCCATTATGGGATATTTCATAGCTTAAAGGATCGCCTGCCTGAGCCGTCCATGTAAGGATTATATCATTGTCTGCCACTGTTGCGGTAAGATCAATTACAGGATCACAATCGGGAAGACCACCCGAGTTAAATGTAACTGTTCTGTAATCGCTGTACTCATCATCGTAGCATGCAGCGCGTACTCTGATCTCATAAGAAGCATTCAGTATTAAGGGGCTCATAAAATAGGTGGGAGCATCAACCAATACCGGCGGATCCCATTCAGGATCTGACGTAGCTTTATAAGAAACCTCCCATTGTGTTTCGCTGCCTGCTTGCATCCAGTTTGCCACAGCACGGTTACCCATAGGGATAATATCAATGGTTGCCGGACGAGAGCAAAGTGGAATCTCCTCTACCATTATGTCGTCTAACCAAAAATAATAATTAGTAGTGGGGGATGTCTGTCTAAATCCAATACAATGCGCTCCGGTAACTTCGGCGGTGTTCAACATCACTTCATACTCTGTCCATGTAGTTGCGGTTTGCGGTGTACAATTGGCTACCGAAACAAAAGTGGTCGGGTCATTAGGATCTGTTAGTACACCCACTTCAAATGTTCCCGAAGATGTTGTGCTTTCCATACGTAATTTGAAAGTAATCATAAGTTCTGTAACCGGACGCTCAAAACGTGGGGTAGAAGCAATTGTATTTGCCTGGAATCTTAAAGAGTTTGGAGAGCTTACAAAGAGATTTGTTCCCGTAACAATCTGAGGATAAACAAGCGAGCTGCTAGTGTAGCTTTGTGTACGGAACATACAGGGCGGAAAAGTGCTCACTGTGGAAGTGCTCGCTGTATAAGAATCAAAATTTTCTGTCCATGGAAGTGTTGCAATAGCGATACAACCGGAGTTAAATGTTCTCGTAATATAATCGGAGGTATCGCTGCTGGAACATATAGCACGTACTCTAACGTCATAAGAGGTTTCTGGTATAAGAGGTTCTATAGTGTAAGCAGGCTGAGTTCCGGACACTAACTCTTGATTGCTCCACGCACCACCTACTGTGGTTTTATAAGAAATCAACCATTCATTCTCTTCGCCTACAGGCTCCCAAGAAATATCAGCACTTGTTCCGTATGTACTAACGTTTAGGGCTATCGGGCGCGGACAACTCGGTATGGGCTCAATCATTAAATCATCAAGATAATTGTAATTATAAACACTTCCACCGCCAATGTTGCGAATAGCAATATATCTTCCTGTTCCGGTATAAGAAGACAAAGACACCTCTTTTTCTTCAAAAGCAGTAGTAGTTGATGATTTTTGCCATATTCCAACCGGAACAAAAGTATTGTAATCATTCGGATCGGTCATCACGCCCACTTGAAGTCCTTGAGCAGTGGCACCAGCAGTAGTTGAACGAATTTTGAAACTTACCATTAACGTATTAATCGGATATACCGAAATATCTATCGGTGAGGTAGCAATATATTCGTATGTGTTACTGTATCCGTAGAAATACAATGATTTTGTACCTGTTGCCGCATAAGCTGATGAAACTTGCGGATAGATTGTTGTTGTGGAATAGTCGGTTCCTCTTGTATAACAAGGCATAGCGCCGGCATTTCCCGTGGTATATGACTCAAAACCATCAAAGAACGGAATGGAAAGATAATCACAAGGTGTTGTGAATGTACCTGTACTTGTTTCTTCCGAAAGTTCGTTTCCACAATTGGTTCTAAAATAATATTGGTAAGTAGTATTTTGTGTTAATCCTGTTAATTGAGCCGGAGAACTATATACATCAACAGAATCCCATGCCGATGCTGTAGAGGTTTTGTAATATAAACGCCAAGCATCATCTGTGAGTAAGCCCGGCAAGAAATCAATATCTACAGTGTTTTGAGTTAAATCTGAAATGCTAATGGAATGGGGAGAAACACAGGTGGGCAGTGGTTCAACCAATACATCATCTAAACGTAATACATATCCGTCGGGAGTACCCTCTCTCACAAAGGCAATATAACGATTACCTGAATATTGATTCAGATTGACTTCATACCTCGCCCAATTACCCATAGGTAACGGATTTTGGCGGAATATGCGGGTAAAACCCGGCAAAACATCGTAAGTTCCCATTCCTGTAGCATCCAATGTGATATTTTCATCTGAAATATATACCGATATTTCATCAGGTTCACTGGTCGTTGTATTTGCCCGCATCGCCCAAAATCTCAATCTCTCATTCCCTGTGAGCTGTAATTGTGGAGTGATTAACCAATCATTATGATTAAAGGCGCCGTAATCGGTATAAATCATTGCATGATAATTGCCTCCATAACTTGTTCCGGCAAAAGTAGAGGAAGCGTTGTAAGGTTGGTCGTTTCTGATCCAGTTATAATTATATGGACCAGAATAACCGGTAGTTTCTGTTCCACCTTTGTCTATAACCGTCCAGCAATTTGGAGCAGGTTTATTTCCGGCACTCCCGGGTGCGAGTATCCAATTGCCTTCAAATCCTTCAAACCATGGAAATTGAGTTATTATATCACATTCCGTACAGAAATTCATAGTTAGTGATGGTCCTGAAATATCATCGTCTCCACATATTGGAACTATATAAAAGTTGAAACAAGTAGATCCGGACAAGCCCTCAATTGTTACTGATGATCCTGTTGCGGGAATAGGGATATAATCAGCCGCTCCAATGGGTCTGTAATACACCGTGTAGGCGGTATGGTTATCCATGGGAGTCCAGCTAATCTCAACCGAACTTGTTGTTTCGTTTGATACTGTAATATTGGTTGGAGGTAAGCAATTGGGAATAAAGCGAATGTTAAGATCATCAAGATAATTGTAATTATAATTAGATGAACCGGGTCCAATATTGCGAATGGCAATATAACGTCCTGTTCCAGTATAAGAAGCCAAAGAAACGTCTTTCTCTTCAAAAGCAGTAGTAGTTGATGATTTTTGCCAATCTCCAACCGGAGTAAAGGTGCTGTAATCATCAGGATCGGTCATTACGCCCACTTGAAGTCCATTTGAACCGGCAGAGGTGGAAGTTGAACGAATTTTGAAATTCACCAGCAACGTATTAATGGGGATTGAAGCGTCTATCGGCGAGGTAGCAATATATTCATAAGTGGTATTCCATCCGTAGAAGTATAATGATTTTGTACCGGTTGCCGCATTAACTGATGAAACTTGCGGATAAATTGCTGAAGAATAGTCTGTTCCTCTTGTATAACAAGGCAACGCCACATTTCCTATTTCATAAGATTCAAAGCCATCATAGAACGGAATGGTAATATCACGACAAGCCGTTCTGAAAGAGGATGTCGTAAATACACTGGTATCTCCTGTGCAAATTGTTCTCACTCTTACATCGTAAGCAGTAGAGGCAGCGAGACCTGTTAACAGATACTCAGGCGTGCCGGTTACCAATATTTCCGCACTCCAGCTCGTTGCCGAAGCTCTATAAGATAACAACCATTGGTTTTCATCACCGGATGATGTCCAAGTAATAGTAGCGCCATCTACCTCAATATCTTGCACTGTTACAGCCTCAGGTCGGGGGCAGGTGTTTCTGCGTACCTCAATATTGTCTATGGCACCGGGAGGTTGAGTTCCGCTGCTGCCATCGTTACACCAATAGAACAGAAGTTGATAGGTGCCTGTTTGCATGATGGGAAATTCCACCAGCTTATTTTGCCAGTTGATTTGCATCTTCAAATTCTCTGTTCCATACAAGTTAATCCATCCGGCGGAGCCAAGTGTAGTTGGGGTAGAACCGGCTATGATCTCGGCTGAAGCAGGAGCTAACCACACTTGCATATAATCATAATTAGACGTTGCACCCTCTCCCATACCTTTCCAGTCATAACTGATCGTATATTGTCCTGCCTCATCGAAAAGAAGATGTTTTACGGCATACACATGAGCTGTTTGACTGGAGGTAGTATAGTCGTAAGGAGGAGGTGTTGCATTTTCATTATTAGTAATATACAAACATCGTGTTCCCCCGTTATTATTGGCGGTAATATTCGTACTTATTACCCATTTGTTTACGGATGCCGTACTGTTGATCAATTGCCAAGCCGACGGGGTTTCAAAGTCTTCAACAAAAGGAAGCGGTGCGGGCACAAGTCCTGTGCGAAATGTTGTTAGTCTATAGTTGGTGGTATCGCCGGCGGTACAAATAGCGCGTACCCTGAGATCGTAGGAGGTAACCTCTGTAAGAGGGGTTAAGATATAAGAAGGCTCTGTTAGTATGATTTCGTCTCCCCATGCAAGATCGGATGAGGGTTTATAAGAAAGTAACCACTGAGAGGTTGCTCCTACCTGATTCCAGGAAGCATTTGCGCTGGTTCCAAGTTGCAAAACCTCTATCTGCGTCGGGCGCAAACACGACGGGGTTATACTAACCTCTATATCATCCAACCAATAGGCAGCGCTATTCGTATAAGCCATGTGTCTGAATCCGATATAGTGCGCTACGGGGAGTCCCGTAGGAGCAATGGCCACCTCATACTCATCCCAAACATTGTAAATTGTTTGGTCAAAAGTTTGTACCGCAACAAAAGAGTTTATATTTGAAGGGTCTGTTACTATACCCACCTGAAATGTTCCCGAATTTAAGTTTTCTCTGCGTAATTTAAAGGAAACCATTAATCCTCTCACATCTTGTTCAAAGCGCGGAGTAACTACCATTGTTTCCGTATTGGACTGAAATCTTATAGAGTTCGGTGAACTTGCGGATTGAGCAGTAACTATTTGAGGGTGGCTTAAATATACTTCAGGGCGGAACATACAGGGCGGAAAAGTATTCGCTCCATAGGTGTCAAAATTTTCCGACCAGGGAAGCGTTGTGATGTCTCCGCAAGCAGTTCTGAAAGAAGCAGATCTCCAATTGCTTTCACTTTCCAAAGATGCACAAACGGATCTTACGCCTACTTGATAAGCAGAGTTCGGGGTTAAACCTGTTAAAGTAATGTTAGGTTCCGTAACCGTTTGGATGGCACCCCAATTTGCCTCGGAAGCCAATTTATATAGCACTTCGTAAGCAGAAACTGATTCATTCGCCGTCCACGACACCTCTGCCGTAAAAGCCGTAATGTCGGAAACCGCTACATTTGTTGGAGCAACACAGTAATCTCCTTCAGGACACATATTAAATCGAATATTCGTACGGGCAGTGGTATTAGTAGAACCTCCCATAGCAGATAAAAGAGCATTAAAATCGAATTCAGGAGTAGTACTATAATCTTTATACCATGTTTTGTGTAAGCCCGCTGTTACTGTTGTGCAATAATTATAAACGCTACAACCTCCACCGGGAGCACAACCTCTTCCTTCAAAAAGCACCACTAAATTTTCGGCACCGGTATAGGCAAAAGGAGTTGAAAGTATAATCTTTTTCCAACTGCTTGACGTTATTTGAAAATCGGTAGAGTCATAAACTAACGTTGCGTTGGAAATTAATGTATTCCACGATTGAGCATCGGAAATCGTACTGCCTGTGGGAATCTCCATTAAATAGATTTTTAACGATCTTCCTCCTACTCCGGGAGTTACGGTGCCTATTTGGAAATCCATACTTTCAATAATTCCGGGTGTTCCTTCCATTTCGTTAACTGTATAGATATTATACCCTACATTCTGTCCGTAGAATCCGGGGAAGAGATTTGTTTGCGAAGTTAAAGTTCCCGTTCCTATCGGAATAGTTGCACAGCCTTCAACAGTTGTGCCACATGCTTCATTCGACATTTCTGCATAGTAGCCATTGGGGCAAATAAGCTCCACCGTATAACAAGCTGTAAGTAAGGGCGTAAGATCATTATAAGGAGTAGATACAGCACTGGTTATTCTTACACCATTGCGATAAACCCTTGCAGTGAGTGTATTAGGAGTCCATGTGAGTACATTACCATCCGGAACGCGCGAAACCGTCAAAACGCCGGGAGCACAATCACCGGGCGCATCGCAAGCGTCTTTAGTTACACTCACAAGAGCAGATTCTCCAGAAGTGTCTCCATCTTCCGGACAAACCACCTGAACGCTCCATGTTTGTTGTTGGAACTTATCAAAATCGGTATCCGTATAGGTTCTTCTATTGGTATTTACAAGCAACTCTTCACCTCTGTAAACATTGTAAGTATAGCTACTTGGCTCACATATGGTGAATTTTACATTATTACGACTGTTCACAATTGCTCTGGTAGATACTCCTGATAGGTCAGCCGGATTTATTGGACCTAGATGAGCTTCACTACTAAGATAATAGTAACGAACAGCCTTGCCCGACATAGTAGCTAATCGAAAATTTCCTGTAGGACTGGAAGAAACACCATGATTATTCAGATAGGCTAACACCAAATTACCCCCCTCATACAAAAAAGGTTCATCTAAGGTAATGGTAGTCCATACACCGTTATTAAAAGTAACAGTTCCGTTAAAAACCGGTGTTAATTGGCTAATCGGCACATTGTCGGCTGTTGTGGAAAAAGTACTCCGAGTAGTGTGTCCCAAATAAATAGTTTGGTTTGTCCAGGTAAATGCAGTAGTAACATACCAGAATGAAATTTGGGTAATTAATCCGGGTTCTCCACCAAAATCCGATTCGTCAAAAATTTGTTGAGTATATGAGTATAGCTGCATAGTACTTATAGGAATTGTCCAATCTGACGAGGTACTGGTTCCAATAGTTAGCTCCGGACAATCACGACTTCCGCTTAGTTCCGGTCCTAACGGAGGTTCCCTCGTTAAATTAGCATGACAAAGATCCTCTATATACTCCACCTCTAAAGACTCTACGGTTGGGCAAGTTCCGGGAATAAAGTCGCAAGCCGTCTTTTGTACGGTTATCGGATCAGATTCCGCGCCTTCTTCGCAAATCGCTCTAACTGTCCAACGTTGACTTTGGTTAACATTAAAATCTTCATCGGTGTAGGTTGTTCCTGTTACATTAGCAATAAACGTATTAGTTCCTCTATAGATATTGTAAGAAAGAGCGTGTGGGCTTGCTGTCCATGTTAGTTGGGCACCTTCGCAGTCGCCAATATATTCAACTGCTAAGTTTGTGGCAGGGTCGCAGGGAATTAAGCTTGTTACCACAACGTCACTTAACAATAAAACATACTGGTCGGTACAGTTAAAATGGCGGAATGCAATATAACAAGTGCCCGTTTGAGGAGCAGTAATGGTACGCTGAGTCCAAGTGCCAAAAGAAGTGTTTGTTGTTTCGGTAAATAATGGTGTAAAATCGCTTGGATTTGTACCGGTAGTAGAAATAAAAACACCATAGTGTTCAGCAGAGTAAGTAGAACCCGGATCTACTAACTTTACTTTCCATGTTATCTCGGTAGCTCCAGCTAACGAAAGTTGGGGTGTGATTAACCAGTTATCAGGATATAAAGCTCCTTCACAATTGTAATAAGAAGCAGAGTTAATGGCGTCTGTGGGTATGTCATTACATGGAGGGTATGGTTGGTTGTCTGTTTGAATGAACCGCCATGTATAGCCGTCTCCGTCCGCATCAATTGTTGTCCATCCTGTTGGTAGCGGCGCTGAAGTAAGCGGTGCGTTAAGAAGTACGCTTCTTGATCCTCTGTGGGGAGGCGTGGTAACCACCGGCACCACAGCGGGTGGCGTAAGGTTATTTACCACTGCCGAAGAAGAGTTGTTTTTGTCTTTCAACACAGAAAATGTGTTTTGTGCGTGAACAGCCGCCACACACATCAAACAAATTGCTAAAAATGTGAATAGTTTTTTCATAATGAATGTTTTAATTAATAATTATTTTAAACGTTTGTAATTTTCAAAACATGACCTGCAAAAATATATTTTTTTTTACAATGCCAACAAAACATACAAAACTATAATTTTAACACAGGCTGCAGCGGGGGAGATGTGAAAAAAGCAGCCTCGACTTTTAAGACAGCCCCCTGCCCTAAAGTCAGAGTAATTTATACCTACATTTCAAAAACTCTCACTTCAATTTCTGCATCTTTCAATACCGATAATCCTTTTAAATCCGTATCCCCATAATGAATAGGATACAAAATAGCAGGTTTTATGACTTTGGCAGCATCAATAGCTTGCTCTACTGTCATAGTATAAGGCTGATTGATAGGAAGAAAAGCAATGTCAATACTTTTAAACTGACTCATTTCCGGCATATCTTCACAGTCTCCGGGAATGTAGATACGCGTGCCATTTAGCGTGAGAATGTAGCCGTTGTCTCTCTCTTTTGGGTGGTATTTTTCTCTGCCCTCTGTGGTATTATATGCAGGAACTGCCTCAATATTAATATCAACGGCAGGTGCATTAAGCATGGAAAGTTTGAAAGAAATATCTTCCCAATTTTCAAGAGCAACACCTCTTCCGAGTGCTTGTTGCACCACATCATTGCAGAAAATTTTAGTATTTGACGTAGAAATATCGGCAATTGCCTTTTCATCCAAATGATCGTAATGATCATGTGTAATGAGGATTACATCCGCTTTGGGAAGCGCCTTGTAATCTACGCCCTCATAATTTACGGGGTCAGCATAAATGGTAATTCCATTAAATGTAAAGTAGAGGCTGGCATGTTGAATAAAGTGAACAGTAATAGCTTCACCGGTTTTTGCTTTGAAAGAATCGGTTTCAATAGTTTTTGTAAACGATTGGTTCATAATAAATAATGTTAATAAGAATGATAGAAATGTACGGGTCTTCATAATATTTGGATTTAAAAATTTAAGGTTCAAAGTTCAATTCTCGGAATTCGTAATTATTAATTCGTAATTTTTATTGCTTGTTTGATTACTTCGTCCATAGAGTTTAATATTGGGTAAAATGCCTCATCTTGATATAGGTTTCTGCCAATAAGCGCTTTGAGCCATGTTTTGAGGGCTATCCTTTCTGCCGAACTTAGCAGAGGGATATTATGCCCGTTTTTTTGGGCATAAAACTTTAAATAATCTTGCAAAATGACATCTGTGACATTCATTTTTTGAATAAAAACTTCTGCAGAGGGATAATTTTTCGAGAGTGTGGCTTTATTTTGATTGGCATAATAAAAAGCAAATTGTATAAGAGCTGTGCTGTTAAGTGTTTGGTAATAAGCGTCTGAATAAAGCCTTTTTTCGTGAGGTACTATAATATTGGGTGTAATCCCCCCACCACCATATACAATATTTCCAGATTTTGTGCGATATTCTGCTAAAGGAATGGTATCGGTTTTCACGGATGCAGTATCATCCTCTTTTACAATACGTTTGTACAAATCTTCGTAATAGGCAAGGGCACCGTCTTTATAATCTCTTTGAATGCTCCGTCCACTTGGCGTGTAGTAGCGCGAAACAGTTAAACGCACCTGAGAGCCGTCGGAAAAATCGAACGGACGTTGAACTAATCCTTTGCCGAACGAGCGTCTTCCTATTACAGTTCCACGATCGTTGTCTTGCACAGCCCCTGCTAAAATCTCACTTGCAGAAGCACTAAATTCATCAATCAAAATAATAAGCTCTCCTTCTTTAAAAAGCCCTTTATTTGTAGCATAAAACCTTTCCGGCTTAGCATGCAATCCTTTTACGGAAAGCATAAGGTCACCATCAGGCAAAAAATAGTCGGTAATTTTCAATGCCGCATCCAAATAACCGCCTGCATTGCCACGTAAATCTAAAATAAGTTTCTGCATTCCTCTATTAAGCAACTTTTGAAGTGCATCTGTAAACTCTTCGGCAGTATGGGCACCAAAATTGTCAATTTTTATATATCCGGTACGGTCATTGAGCATATAGGCAGAAGGAACTGAGTATGTAGGAATTACATCGCGAATAATTTCAAAATTCAGCACCCCGTTTACTCCGGGACGCAAGATTCCAATTTTTACATGCGTTCCTTTTTTCCCTTTTAATCTTTTAAATACTTGTTCATTTGTAACTCCTGTGGCAGCTACCGGTTCATCATCTACCAAAACGATACGGTCGCCAGCTCTGATACCTGCTCTTTCAGAAGGTCCTCCGGCAATTGCCGCCACCACCATAATGGTGTCATTCATAATATTGAATTGCACGCCAATACCCTCAAAAGAACCTCCTAATTGTTCGGTTTGCGCTTTATTTTCTTCTACATTTGCATACGTGGAATGTGGATCTAAATATTCTAACATGCCACGAATGGCATGTTCTGTTAGTTGTTCATGATCAACGCTATCCACATAGTAGTGGTCAATATAATAAATTAAATCACGTAATTTATCATACGTATTGAGCGTTGTACGTTGTTTTTTAGCAAAATAAAAAGCAACCGACATTCCAAAAAGGAATATCAAAACAGTATATAATATCCTATTGAATAAAAACGGAGATTTACTCATGCGTGCATATGATTTTGCGCGCGCTATTTATCCAATAGCAATCAGCATACACACCACTATTCCGAAAAGAGCAACTCCTTCTACAAAGGCTGCGGTAAGAAGCATATAAGTTCTAATCTCACTAGAAGCTTCAGGTTGGCGTGCCACCGATTCCATAGCACCTTTTCCAATTAGTCCGATTCCAATACCGGAACCAATAGGAGCAAGTCCGGCACCTATTCCGGCGCCTATTTTTCCAATAGCAGCGCCGGCTTCTGCGGCGGCTTGTAATAAGGTTATTGTTGTCATTTTTTTGTATTTAAAGATTTAATATTTAATGTTCTGGATTGATTCTCGTAATTTTTAATATATAATTCGTAATTTCTCAAGCGTGCGCTTCTTCTATCGCCATTCCAATATAAAGTGCCGTGAGCAAAGTAAATATAAATGCCTGAATAAATGCAACTAATACTTCTAATGCCCCCATGAAAACATAAAACAATAAAGATACGGGAGAAACGAGCAGCCCGGCAATGGTGGTCATAGCTCCAAAAATAAAAATCAAGCCAATAAACCCAAGAATAATAATATGCCCTGCTATCATATTGGCAAAAAGACGTATCATTAACACAAAAGGTTTTGTTAGCAGCCCAACAAGCTCAATAAAAGGCATGAGTGGGAGGGGAAACTTAAGCCACCAAGGCACTCCCTGAGGATTAATAATATTTAGCCAATAATTTTTTTTCGCAGAAAAAGATACCGTAAAAAAAGTAATTAATGCTAAAATCATGGCTACCGCAATATTTCCTGTCACATTGGCACCTCCCGGAAAAACAGGAACCAATCCCATTAAGTTGTTTAGCAAAATAAAGAAAAACAGCGTAAGTAGGTAAGGGAGGTATTTTTTATATTTGTGTACTCCAATTAGAGGGATTGCAATCTCATCTCTAATAAAAAGAATGACTATTTCCATCATATTTTGAAAGCCTTTCGGTGCTCTATTCGTATTTCGTTTATATATTTTTGCTAAGGATAGAAACACCCAACACAATATAATGATGTTTATTAGTAAGGCACATACATTTTTTGAGATGGAGATGTCAAAATAAACCGGAGCAGAAGCATATTCTCTGTTTTTCTCTAATATGCCGGTAAAGTTGGCATCATTGCCTAACAGTTTAATTATCCTCCCTTTTGTATCTTTAGTAGAGCCAAGTGCATATCCTTTATAAGCGGCAGTTCCATGATGAAATTTTGAAGACATGAAGAAAACGAGTCTCCCTTGATCATACAGAATAATTGGCAACGGAATAGTAATCTCTTTGTGTTTGAAGCTGATAATATGCCAACCATAGCTATCCGTAACGTGATCCATAATATATTCTTCCGCGCAAAACTCTTCTTCTTCCGCATTGTCATTGGCAGTTAATTGCAAAGGCAACAATCCCAATAACAAGGCAAATAAGGCAACAATTCGATTAATGTTTTTTGATTTACCGCATAGTTTATAGCTCATGTCATACATTTTTAGCCTATTACCGCATGTCATATAGTGTATTTTGGGTCGGCAAATATAGATTTTTCATTAGATAATGCAAAGAGCAAAAATAGAAGTCACCGTTAAAGATATCTGCTCAGCAATAAATATAACATCTTCAGAATCTCACCGACTTCACAATCGCTTCTACTTCACGTAAATAATCGCGTTTTTCTTCTTCTGGAGCATAGACAAAACCGCCTACGGAGATCACATTTTCACCGGCTTTGTCCGGAAAAGAAAATTCATAAAAGGGACCGCCCATTTTGTCGTTCACACTTTCCCAAAGTCCTCTCAGCTCGGCACCGGTGATCACTCCTACCCTTTCGGTTGCATTAAATAATGGAAATTGATACACTTCTGCAACAATCGGATAAGCGCCCAATACAGCGCCGGGAATGTACGCTTGGGTCATTTCATTACGCGCATTTATTAATCCTCTTCTCGACAAATCATTACCGGGTGTTTTGTAAATGATAAGAAACCGGTCGTTGCGCACGGTACGAAAGCGAAGCCACATAAAATCCTCTTCTTCACGAGCTATGCTATACGTATTTGGAACCGTAACATGAATACCGAATTTCTCTTTTATTTTTTTCTCAATATAGGCATCGTTGTTGGATAGTGCAAAATTTTGAACGCGTTTTAAATCATTATTGTAAAGAGCTGTAATGATTTCATTTTCATGTTGTTTAAAGAGCAAAAACAAGCTATCCATAGCATTGCCTCTAAAATAGACGTGTATTTGCGGTTTTGCCCACACATTTTCTTGAATTTCAAACGTATTAGAGGCAAAATTGGGATTTATATCAAATTGAATAATGCTTCTATGGCGCTGAAAATGCGCGCTGAAATCTTTATTCTCAAAACTCAGTAAATCAAACATCGGCTCAATTTGGTTGAGTGCCGGTTGAGGCTGCGTAAGCACTTCTTCAATGTGGTTTCGCTCGGAGTCTGAGGCATACTTTTTATCTAAAATCAAAATAACTTCTCCGGCTTTTCCGATGGTATAATTCTCCACTTTTATTTTCATGCTGCCTTTTTTGCATGAAAAAAGTAATAAAGTTGCGCATAATAGCAAAAAACTAAAATAAAATGCATTTTTTTTCATATAGATGAGATTTTTAATGATTGACAAAAATAGAATTTTCTTAATTCCGCAGCAACGAAATCCACGTGTAAACAGGGTAATGATCAGATATTGTAATGTTGGTACAAACCGTATGTCCGTAGGATTTATAGACTTTATCGTGCAAAATGTAATCAATTCTGAAGTTTGGGAAAACGTCTCCCTGATAAGTTCTTCCCATTTCCTTACCACTTTCTCTGAAAGAATCCTTTAAGTCGCTCGCTATTTTGTTATAAGCAAAAGAAGCCGGCGAGTCGTTCAAGTCTCCGCAAACAATAATATAATGAGGGCAATCCTTAATATGTTGTTTTAATACTTTCGCCTGCTCGCTTCTAATATCGAAAGCTATCCTTAATTTTTCATATAAAATCTTTGTTTTCTTTTGCCATTTCGGGTCGTTCATACGACTAATTACCAATTGTTTACCTATTTCGTAGTCTTCATTTTCAAAATAGATAGAAGCCAAATGGCAGTTGTAAACGCGAACGGTATCATTTTTATGCTTAAACTCTATGTATGCGGCAATTACGGTACTGTCGGGCATCTCCACCGTTCCTTTTCCTATAATTTTATGTTTAGAAAACAGGGCTAATCCATAATAAAACTCATTATTTCTATGCGCCGTAAAATATTCAAAATGATGATTTTTTGCTTTTAATTTTAAAATCGAAAGCAATGTGTCGGTTGTGTTAAAGTTTAATTTTTTCGATTTGTCATAGAAGTACTCTTGAAAACACACAATATCAGGTTGTTCATCATGGATAAAGCGGAGAATTTCATTCTTTTTCTGTTGGCGCAATTTTCTATCTTCCGTATCGTACAAGCCAAATAGTTTTACATTATAGCTCATTACTTTAATGCAATTTACGCATTTCGGTGGCTTTTCTGCTCCTTTAAGTTGGAAGTGCTTGTCAATAGTGCCTACATTCAATAAAATCAGAGAGAGCGAGAGTAAAGCAAATGGGTATTTTATTGGAATCCACAAAATTACGAATATTGCATTGAGTACTAAAATGTAAATAAACCCTAATCCGCAGAAAGCTATAAAATCGGTATATCCTGTGGGCGGTATATATTGTGCTAAAAACGCGAAAAGTAATCCCAAGGCTGCTATAAAATTTGCAAAAAACAGAGGTATAATCAATATTTTTTTGAAAGCGAAAGAAGATTTTTTTTTCTTTTTTTGGATTGCCATGTAATTTTTGCGTCTATTGTTAAAAAGTGAGTTTTTTATACCAAATTTATTAAGCCATTTAATGAAAAGTCATACAAATCTTTAAAAACATAATCTGCCTCCGGTTGATTATAAGAATTTTCATTCGTTAAAAAGACTGTCGTCATGCCTGCATTTTTACCAAATTGCATATCCGATAATGAATCGCCTACCATAATAGCACACTTAAAATCAATATCGGGATAATCTTGTTGAGCTTGCCACGCCATACCGGGTTGTGGTTTGCGATTGATGTGGTTGTCAGATTTCAAGTTTGGGGCAACATATATTTTGTCAATGCGCCCATCGTTTTGGGTTATTTTATTTAGCATACAGGTATGAATTTCCTGCAAATCTTCCATATCGTAAATGCCTTTGCCAATGCCTTGCTGGTTGGTTACAATAAATATATGGGTAAAGTTTTTTGCCAGCACCGATAGCGCTTCCAATACATTGGGTAAAAACTCAAATTCTTCAACAATAGTAACATAGCCGCCATCTATTTTTCGATTAATTACGCCGTCTCTATCCAAAAAAAGTGCAGTGTATTTCATTCTTTATAAACATGTTGAAAATTCGTATTGCGCTCGCTTGTAATCTTCAGGAATGCCGATGTCAATAAAATAATCATCAAAAGGCAGACCGTAAAAATCGTTTTCTTTGTATAATTTTTCTAATATTTCTTTTTCAAACGAAAAAGTTTTAGGTAATTGTATGTTTTTTAATTCATTTTTATTCAACAAATAAATGCCGCCGTTTATCAAACCTTCGCCGCTACTAAGGTTTTTTTCAGCAAAAGCGATAATTTTTCCGGTGCTGTCAATGGATACTGAGCCGTAGCGTGATAGGTCGTTCAGCTTTCGTAAGGCAACTGCTAACATTGTTTTTTTTGATTGATAAAAAGTGTTAAAATATGTGAAATCTATATTAAACAGCGTGTCACCGTTTAGAATAAGTACGTTATCGGTGATGGTTTTCTCCAACGAAAACATGATAGCACCGCCTGTTCCAAGAGGCTCTGTTTCATGCGCATAGCTAATTTTCATGTTTTCAAACGAGTGGTTGTAAAAGGATTCGATTTTCTCATGAAGGTAACCTGTGGAAAGTACAATATGTTGAATGCCTGCGTGCGCCAACTTTTTCATCAAGTAAGATAGAAAAGGCGTGCCGTTAATCGGAGCCATTGGTTTGGGAAGATCGCTTACGATATGTTTCAATCGTGTGCCGAAACCGCCTGCCAATACAATTGCTTCCGTTGTTTTCATGCGTTCG
>Ga0123353_10005390_pt1 | contig 16777 bp, 10 predicted proteins | sample TergutLab28metaG_3_FD_92763 | JGI IMG/M metagenome (GOLD analysis project Ga0123353, IMG submission 92763) | Labiotermes labralis P3 segment gut microbial communities from Petit-Saut dam, French Guiana - Lab288 P3 | ecosystem: Host-associated > Arthropoda: Insects > Digestive system > Gut ...
ATAACCATGTGATTGTTGTACACACTTGTGTTGATGTCACCCCTTAATCCCAACAAATATGACAATTTCCATATCCATATGGACTACGTAGTCCTGTACGGATTTACAGAAGGGAAATAAATGATATGATATGATATGATGTGATGATATCCATCTTCAGTTAGAAGCAGGCAGCAGGTTTCTGTACGAGTCTACACACTGTTGGCACTAATTTAAAAAAATTGTGACCCAGTTTTGAAAAGACACAGTACTAACACTGTCTGAAAAGGCAGAAGAAAAATCCTGAGAACCTCAGAGTATTTGCAATGGTTCAAAATTATAATGAGATAGCTCCCAAATACAAACGAAGTGCTGTGCAGGTGGGGTAACTTGATGATTTGTGGAGCAGTGAGGGTGTAATGCTGCTTACCAGTTTAAATTGTTTTCAGCATATTGTGTTCTTCATTCATGAATTTAAGATATATGGAGTTATAAGGAATAACAACAACAACAACAACAAGCAACAGCAACCAACAGTGCGAGTAAAAGATATTAAAATATTAAACCTAATAAGAGCCTGCTGTTCTCATCTCACACACTTGTTCCAGAAAAAATAGGGACTTGCTGTAATTAAATTCCACACAAGCCCTGTTGGTATAGCACTCAAATCAGTCTGTTCTCCATATTTATTGTTGGATATGTTTTTGGTAATGTTTAAATAATTCCGCTCTTTCTCTTCCCTCTAGTTATCCTTTTAGGAACTAGGAAATTTTCTCATTCAATGTAATTTTTATAATTTATATTATACAGAGACTCGTCAGATATTTTGTGATATTATTCTGTTACTTTAGTAGAACTAGGTTTTCAAATATATGTGTCACTGTGGGAACATCATCCTAAGAGATTAAATTTATGTCATATTTTGAACATACATGCCCATTTGATAAATGTTTACTAGTTTACAAAACATCAGCAGAAAGTGTTAATAAAAATCCAAACCAGATGCAACAGTATGCAGACATTTATTTACTGCAAAGTCACTCTACATGTTTTGGGTGTCACAGCACCCATCATCAGGAGTACTAAAAACTGTAACCGCAACCTCTGGTACAGGTCATAATACTGGTTCAGCTACTTCCCTCCAACGTGGCCTGATCGGGACTGGTTTGTGCGAGTCGTATGACTACAAAACATGTAGAGTGACTTTGCAGTAAATAAATGTCTGCATACTGTTGCATCTGGTTTGGATTTTTATTAACATTGAATTATGATGCACGGAACCATGAGTTTAAAATCATCAGAAAGATTGTATGCTGTTGAGGCTATAGAGGTTGTTGTAAGGAATGTCCTATATCAAGTTTTATATATGCAGCAGATAAATCCAGCGGGGACTTCTGAAGTATAGAATTATTGTGAATTCTGGTTTGAGAAACATTTTTATCAAAATGGAAGTATTATCAGAAGACTGGAAGGAACCTTAGAAATTGAGGATTGATTTTCTACTATGTGTTTCTGTTCAGGTACAACAGAATCATGTGTGTGCTCAACAGAATATACATCTGTTCCAGATACAAGCAGCACTACCACCACCAACACTACAGGAAATACACCTCCTTCGACACCAGAATCTTCTACAGGTATATTACAGGAAATAATAGCATGGGTGCACTTAGTAATTCATTGATTTTCAGGTACTCATTTATGCATGCATGTGTACATCATCTTTTGAAGAAAAGTTTTAAAAAATAGTTTTGTCTTGCCTACTCCCTTTGTGTAATGATGTATGAGCTCTCCTGGTGATGTGATTAATAATGTATTATTGCTGTATTGAGCTAGAAACTAGAATTTTCTTTGCCACCGTTTTCAGAGTAGATGAGTGTTTAGTAATTTACTCTGACAACAGAGGCATTATGTTCCTCCAAAAGGGTGGTAACTATGTACCTCATTACATGTTGTTATCTGTCATTAATATTTATTGCACTATTAACATCAGGTTTCAGAAGTCTACTTCTTTTCTAACAAATAATGTGTTTCTATTTACAGCTCCTCCACAGGAGATAAGTATCCGTTTCACCGAATCCCAGGCCATAGTTTATATTTACGAACAACAGATGGGCTACATAAAGACCATGAGTGCATTCTGTATTCCTGAGTGTAAAATTGAGTATGAGATTGTAGCTGGTAAGTCATTTCAAAAAAGTATTTTTTTGAAACTGTTAGAAAGTTGTATCAAGCAAAGTAAATTTTTAATGTAACTGTACATGTTTATGTTTCCCTGTAATGAAAGCATGTAGGGAGAGTGGCACTAGATGGAAGAGACTGATCAATCTCGTGCCCAAGCCGATTTACCCACAGGAGAGAGACCCGGTATCCATTGACTAGGAGACTGTGTGGTCCTTGGAGTTGGTCTGGACATTGTGGAAAAGAAAAAAATCCCTTGCCCCTGATGGGATTGGAAATCTGTATCTTCCAGCCCATAGCCTAATCACTATATTGACTGTGCTACTGCAGCTCCAACTTAAATTTTTGGACTATTAAATTCAATAATGACACAGGGGTCCTTGATACTTATTAGTGTTATATACTAGCCAAGTGCAAGACATGGAAAGATGATGTTGCAGAATTTGTCCCTGTCAGAATTTCATAGATACTTTATGACAATGTGATGTCACTTACAGTGAGCGCTGGTCTTGTTTCACATGAGTTACAAGAGAATGGGAAATAGAGGAGAATCAGAGAGAATGCTGGGAAAGATGCTAAGATAGTGTAGGCTCAGGACACGAATTTGCCATTATCTGGACTAAACTTAATGACACAGCAATGTAAGTGTGGTGAATTTTTAATTTTGCTTCCTGACTAAGTTGATCAGGAAATCTTATGAGTATTTAGGTGGGACTTAAAAGAGTTCCTCCTTCTATACTACCATACATGGAATCCAATGCTCAGAAACTTGGGCGACATTTAGAATATTCTGCAAGCGTTTGAAAAGTGCACGGGATTTGTTATTTCTTCAGAATTATCTGCTGCATGTGTATTTTATATTAGCCGTAATGTAGCTCAGTAAAACACGATTTCAGTATTTCCGTCTATGTGAATTAGTTTGTTTGTATCTGACCATAGGTATTACCCTCAAGCGTAAATTTTGCTCACTAGACAAATTTGAATTAAAAAATTTGAATGAATACAGGGGTAAGTTTTGATAATAAAAAGGCATTATATTGTAAAATAGGAAATCAGGGAAGATGATTAAATTCTGTAAGTGGATTGATTTAATAAGTTTACTCAACAGATTACAACAACAAGTATGAAAAAGATAAAATAATTTTGAACTGAATAAAAGGATGGTAAATACAAAAAAGCAACTGGATATACTATATTTAAAGAACTGAAGACAAATATGTGTATGACAAATTCTGAATTGTGAACCAAATGAAAGAAGGGATTTAGGAAGATTTAAAAAGACAATTAAAGGAATGAGTAGTCATAAATGATCGGAATCTGAAAGGGAAGGACAGGGTGTGTTTAAGGTTATTGCAGTCTACATGGCTTCATGGGGCCGCATCATTGGAGGAACCCCAAAATACTGATTTTATTTCAGACTTTGAGTTAGATATAAACTTACATAATTTCATACATTGCTTGATCTGCAATGTCATTTTGAGGCTATGCATCTGTAGGACCCCAAAATTTATTTTTGTTTGGGGTTCAGAAATGCCTTAAACCAGCCCTGTGTGAAGAGACCCAATCTATGATACTGAGGGAAAAGATGACAGAGTATCTTTCAGTAAGCAAATAACAATTTGGGAATGAGATATTGTGAAATGCACTTTCTTCTCCATTTCTACCTTTGTCATAACTTACCCATTCCCTTTACATTCTGCTCAACACATGCCACTTCCTCACACCTGCCTAACTTCCACTTCCCCTTATTCTGTTCTTCCAGTTACTTTCTCTATTTTGCCTATCTTACAGTCCTTCTTGGTTAAACACTTCCTTTCATGGCCATGGGGGACACTTCATTAATAACAGTGGAAGATTTAATTCCCATTTTATGGGGCAAGGGGAAATTATTTCATTAGCAAGCGGGTGAAAGTGACAAATGAACGGTCTTGATGGAGTTCATGTATCGTATTTTGGGAACTTCTGGGAATATTAAGTTACATCTGCCCCATACCGGATATTAAATATGCTTTGTTTAGAGGTAGTATGAAAATTCTGACAACCATTTTTCAGGATCACTGAGTAGCAGCCTTATCATAGATCGTGAGACAGGAGACATAAATATTACAGGAAGCATTAAGGATAGTGGTTTCTTTGAAGTCAAGGCTACTGCTGAGATTGACGGAATAAATCTTGACAAAACAGCAATGGTGAGTCATTGTGCAGCTGGAAGGAGTACTGGTGCTTAGTGGAAAACATAGTACTTCTCTTATAGTATTTTATTCGCAACAATAAGACATAGTATGTGAACACACAACTTCTGTTACAGCAAATCCAGTAGCAGTTCTATATTTCATCTGCACTAACCAGCCATCATCAGACCGTGTGTGTATCAGAAAATGTAAAAAGAAAAATATAAATTTTACATCCTTATTGTTGCCCCATGCATATCGTCGAATTATTTAATTAGTATACCAACTGATGCACATACATAAAAATTCCACATTGAAACTTTAAAATTGCTCTGACATGTTTCCATCCTAAGTTCATCATCAGGGAGCTACACTTTCCTCGCTAAAGTCACTATTAAAATTAGTCACTGATTAATTTTGTTGTGTAAACAGGGTGTTGTGGCAGCATGTCTTATTGTGTAAGGTTATGTTGTTGAGAGTGCCCGACTACGGGTGTGCATCCTGTGCAGCAAAGCACAGGATGCACCCTGTTTATACAACGAAATTAATCAGTGACTAATTTTAATAGTGACTTTAGCGAGGAAAGTGAAGCTCCCTGATGATGATCTTAGGATCGAAACATGTGGGAGCAATTTTAATGTTTTAATGTGGAATTCTTATATATGTGCATCAGTTGGTATACTAATGAAATAAATTTTACATTTTCTTATATATACATCCTGATTATGGCTTCTTTGCGCGGCCAAAACATTTAGCTGCTATTTGATTTGCTACAAAAAAAGTTGTGAGGCAACAGTCTACATATCCTTTTACTGTGTGTTTTACCAGGACAATGGGGATGTCATGCCTAAAGTGTATTTTATTTGTCACTAATTCTGATCTAGCAATTGATCTGTAAATTTTTGTAACTGAACATATTTTGTATAAAATATGTGGCCTTTGAACAACCCCTGTAACAAACTTTAGCACAAGCGTGTCATGGTGATGTGATTATGATAGTGGTCTGAAACATAATAAAATGGTAAACCTGGCCCTGTGTTCGCCATGAACACCTAAGGTTGGAGCAAATGTAGAGCTTCACTCTGTCTTACTCTTGGCCGTACATGGAGGTGAGTGGTCAACTTTTTTTTAACTGGCTCCCTTAGCCTCAGGGAAATAGCCCATGGTGTCCACTGAATAGGGGGTTGTGTGTACCCTAGAGCCAGTCAGGATACTTTGAAGAAGAGGGGAATCTCTTGCCTCTCCCAGTAATCGAACCCCATATCGCTAAGACCTTAGCCTAGCCACTACACTGACAGCACTTCCTCATTTCGCCCAGAAAGAGAATTTAAAGAATCAAAATATGCCATTTTCAGGTGCATTCGCAAAATTGCAAAAAGTGTCTCTTAACTTCGTCATGTCTGTCCATCCATCCCACTAGACGGATTTTCATGAAATTTGATGTCAGATTATTTTTCAAACAACTGTTGAGAAAATTCAAGTTTCTTTAAAATCTGAAAAGAATAACAAGTACTTTACATGAAGTGGCTTGGCACCTGTAATACGCAGAGACAGGCTCGAGAATTGATCTCGGGTCCGGACCTGGCTACAGGGGCCTGGCTAGTGTCCCTTAATAGAACTCAAATCAAGGTTGTTATTGGCCTACTTATGGGACATAATACCTTGAGGAGACATTTATGTATAATGGGGTTAGGTAGTGACCCCATGTGTAGGAAATGTGGTACTGAGGAGGAGACCTCAGTCCACATTTTATGTGAGTGTGAGGCCTTGGACTCACTCAGGTATACCTACCTGGGTTCCTTCTTTTCGGACCCAGACGATATTAAGAAACTAGGTGTACGGGCCATCTGGAATTTCGGTGATGCAACAGGGCTCCTTTAACTTAGTATAGAATGAGGCGCACAAAGGGCCTGATTTAAGGCCTAGGTGCAATGGGCCCGTAAAAAGAGAGCTGGAACCCATATAACATTTTATTCTATTCTATTCTATTCTACTTTACACAGAGACAAATATATTTTTTTTTATCATATCTTGCTCAATTCATCCTAGAATGAGAAATGTTTAACATAAAATTTGTAGAGGAAATCTAAACACGCATTTTGTGTTATGTAATTTTTTTTTTTAAATCATGCCATATATGAGATAATATAGAAAAATGTTGTAGAGTGGTGAAGGCCACAGATGACAATATGGCGCATGCGCATTGCGTGCTGTATAACTAAGGCTTCAAACACACACTCAGTATATGTAATACTTATTGCTTTTCCACTGCAGCAATGATTGCATGAACACCCCTTAATGTTGTGTTTACACATACATGGCTTGTCTTGTTATACAGCGAAATTGTTAAAGACTTTCTGCCTACCAGTTTCAAGGTAAAAGAGAAAATAGGAGGAAGAGTAAGAAGGGTACTTACTTATAAGTAATGTAATTTTTTATTTCAATGCAATGACACATAAAACATTTCTGTTGACTCATGAACAATAGCAGTGTGAGACATTGTTCCTTGTTCAGGTGTATTTGAATGTGTTGACGCTGCAGCCGTGCGAGAATGGTTCTATTTGGAAAAATGCACTTACAGTGAAACCTGTTCCAGAAAATTTTAAACAACCATTCCAGGTGGAGAAGTGTGATTTCATAAATGGTTGTAAATGTTCATTAGCAAAAGTCGTACCAGAAAAAGCAAAAGGTAGGCAATTTGACACTGTCTACAAATATGATACACATATTATGTTTATTGGGCCATGCATCATTGTAATAGTTGAAGAATAAAAGACCAATTTGATGTCACTTGTTATTTCACTTCTTATGCACTCAACATGTTTCAGACATTAATATATCCATCATCAGGAGCTTGTGACTGTGCTGTTGAATTACCACATCGGTCGTTTTGTTCTCGGTTCGTTGTGTGTTGGAGATTTGATGCGGCTGGGTTTAAGTGGTGTCCGTGTTGCAGGCTGAAGCATTTGTGCGATGTGGTAATTCAACAACACAGTCGCAAGCTCCTGATAATGGATATATTAATGTCCGAAACATGTTGAGTGCATAAGAAGTGAAATAAAATAGCAAGTGACATCAAGTTGGTCTTTTATTCTTCAATGATACACATACTTTGTTGGAACTGGGGTAAAGAAGAAATAATTTGAGATATTACATCAGCAGAGAAAAGAAGCATTTGAATTGTGTTTGAAAATTCTAAATTAGATAAGTTAAATATGATTACCATGAGAGACATGTGAGATATAAATTCTAGGTGTTAGGTTCAGTGAAGGAAGGTTTGATTAATCTGAGTGTAATTTTAAGATCGGTTAAACACTCATGAATCTGGAAGGCTAGTATAAATTCTTAAATTTGTTAAGTTAAAAGAATTGTGTTAGGAAACTAGCTTGTTTGAAGACAATGAGACAGGAAATAGCACTTCAGGTTATTAAATTTCATTAACAGCTTGTGCTGTAATTTGCTTTCTGTCATTACCAAAATAAGGAGAAAGGCGTAATGGTCTTGGTGTAGTATTAAGCAGCTATAATATGAAGCCTACTGGACTGCAATGTAGTAAATTAAGAACTGCATCACAAGATTTTATTATAGTGGTATGTTGATTTAAGGTTTCTGTCTATGTGCAATATACAAGTACTCTTGAATTGTTTCTAAGTTCTGTCTAGTTACATTATGTAAGTATTTCATTGATTGCATATTCTGAACTGATCACATTTCCTTATGTAAACTTGATTTGTTACTTATGTATCATAATCACAAATCACCAAATCACCATCATATGTATCTTATTGTCAAGACTCATTTTATACTATGCCTGTTGTTATCTAATGACAAGTTCTATATCCACTCTGATGGATCTCTGGAATACTAAATAAATGAATGATTGAAAAAAGTGGACACAGTAGATGAAGTACCGTAGAAAGGAGCTCTAATTAAGTGTGTTTGTTGTTTCTTGCACAGACTACTTCACTGATGGTGGAGCGGTTGTATTAAATAAAACAATTGACCGTGAAGATACAGAGTTGTTCCCAGACCAATCAAACACTTATATTATCCTGCATCTGGAGCTGAGCTGTGAAAGGGACGAAAAAACGATTTATAAATTCTGGGATAAAAGGTACTTAACAAGTCTACGCTTTACTGTTGTAATTCTGTTTGTACCTTTGCATAATCTGACAGCCTATACTTTTTCTGCTATGTCATGGAGGCAATGGCAAAATGATGATAAGCCATACTCTGCTAGAATTGTATAAAAGTATGAAATAGATTGTATATGCTGCACCTAAAATATGGATTCAGAGAGTATTTATCAGTGGACTTTCCAATACTTTCAATGGCAGCCTTTAATCTAAGTTATATGGAATGTTAACATGGGAACAGCATTTAAGTACATATTGTTTGTAGACTTCAAAAGCTTAAGTTTTTGTATATAATACTACATTTTGTTAAATTTGATTGATGTGTGAAAAATTATTTAGCACTTTTAAAACTCATAATTTTACTAGTAACTTAGAAAAAATCTTAGCTTTTTAATATAAAAATACATGTAGATGTCAAGCATAACTTGATAGTGTGTTGCTAGCCAGAACTGCAGTTAGAAAGTGACCATCTTCTGTTGGCTTCACATTCAGTTTAAGGAAGCACAATCTCTTATATCTGGTTTATGGAAAAACAATACTGACTGGTCTTCAGATAGTATCCTGCTACCTAGTTACACAGCATGGACAGTGCTGTTTTCTGTCATCACTTTTCTTTGAACCCATACTCTAAAAATGCTGCTTCTGTTCCCTCTGTTGTATTTACATAGTGTAATGAGATTTACGAAAGCAGTGATATTATGAGGCCATTTACATAGGTTTAATACCCTGTCTCTGCAGCGAAACTTTGAGGCTTAGTGTTTGATGTTATACATAACACATAGCCATACACATAGAAAAGCTACACTTTTATGTACTGTTACACTATATACATTGTTTTTACTTAGTTTTTTACATGCAAGGTTGCCACAGCCAATATTTACAAGTTTTTATGAAATGAGAGCAGTCTGTATTTAAAAATATTGTAATATTTTTTAAATTATTCATCAGATGTTATTAGGGTTATGAATTCAAGGAGCATGAAATAGATGGATGCAGCACACATAACAGAAAATGCCAAGGAAAACACTTAGAAAGATTTAAACTTATTTATTGTAAACTTACAATATGTGTTCAGTCAACACAACAAACATTAAAAAGTTAATGTGTTACAGCAACGTGTTTCGACTCCAGAGAGTCATCATCAGGCTGAATATTTAAGAACCATGGTTCTTAAATATTCAGCCTGATTATCACACACAGATAATGGAAACAATATCAGTGGACTGCAGGGCACAGAGTATACACTGATGTTTTTTATTTACATGTATATGTCAGGCAGTGAAATATTCTTCATATGTGAAATGAAATCAACGTTTGTTTCTGTTCTAAGATCGCGATCTGCAATTGATGATATTGGCACCATTGAGTATATTACATCAAGGACAGTAATTATCCTTCAAATTGAAGATATAAATGATAATCGACCTGAGTTTGACGTAACATCAATCACAGTTGGTTACCCCAGTACTGAGACAGTTCATCAACTGTTGCCACCTTACTTAATGAAAGTACAGGTAATGAGAACTCATGCTGGGCTTCCTTCAGGGAAACAAGTCAAGGAACTAGGATTATTTTATTCATCAAAGTGTTTTTTTCTGATGACATTCCAAAGTAAAGAAGTAAAATGCTACATTAATGGACAAATTGGAGCACTGGAAAAACAACCACGTTCGATTTTAAACGTTGTGTTTTTGGCCTATGACATGGAATGTTCCTTCCTGCTTCATGTTTAGGGGTATTGAGAGAAGTTAGTCTTCACTAGCACTTAACAAAGTACAACTAAGAGACTTATTCCAAATTTTGTATTTTTCTTATTTTTGAGGAATAAAATTAGCTTATAAAAATCTAAAGCATCTTACAAAAGGTTAAAATTTTGTATAAACATATTAAATTACAAGAAAAAGAAGATAATCTCTTGTTTGAATTGTGACACAGATCAATGATCAAGATGTCCAATAAGTGTTCCTAGTGGACATTTCAATGTTTAAAGACTTGAAGTTGAGGTCACTACTTTGTTTCAAAATGTTGGGTTTCAGTGACCCTGTTATGTGGAGTCATATAACAGAAGAAAAGAATCTTTGGTCAGATGTCATTTTTTTTTATGTGTCTGTATATGGGTTTTCACATATTAACTCTTAAGACAGCTTATACTTCCAAATATGACTTTAAACCTAACTTCATTACAGAACACAGTCAAACTTCTTATTTCTCCCAAGATTCTAAACGTGTCAGTCACTGTTTCACATAGGCAGGACATGTACTTTTTGTAACCATCTAAGTTTTTGTGGAGTGCAAAGCCTTTGGTCTTTGCCTTAAATAGTTTTATTTCTATCCATGCAGTCTTCAAACATTTTTTCACTTTGTGGTGTGTATTTAGGCTACAGATCCTGACTTTGGAGAAAATGCCATAATAAATTACAGTATGCAGCCTGAAGATCGCTTCTTTATACATCAAGAAACAGGCGTGATTTATCCAGTAGCAGAAGCCATCATAAACCAGGACACGCAGTTCATAGTGTATGCAAATGATTCAGTAGGTGCTGGAGAACCCCTTGAAGTAAACGTAAGTGCTGTGATATGATTTGGGATAACATTACTGAAGTGAGTCCATTTTAATCACACTTGGGCACATTGATCTGCAGATGTGACCATCAGATACTTGCATGTATTAAACAGTATGCATCAACAGAAATTAGATTTAAGGAATTCACTGAAATATTAAGGTTCTGGTTTATTCTTTGAATCTCTTCCTTTTTTCCCCTAGCAAAATGAAAAAATATTTTTGGTAAAAATGGTGGAAGAAAGCAAAACACGTTGTAGAAAAGAAATGCAATTTTTCTGAAGTCTCAAAATTGTTGAGTGAATTAAACAAAGGGTAGCAATATATTTTCTAATTTATTTCCTTGTGTGATCACAAATATTTGTATGAAATTCATTCGTTTGACTACAGCACCATCCTTCAGTGTTACAAGCAAAGAAAATCAAACACATTTAAAGAAACTCTGAAGGAACTTCATATATATTATGTTAGGTTCTTATAATTTTTTCTAGTTTTCATATTTTGTTTTATATGTACGTCCTTATACATTCGTTTTATTTTTAATATCATAATTTTTCAGGTAGTAATCCTAACCCCTGACAACCTGCTTGTGGTTACAAAAAAAGGATCTGTGCTGGAAGATGTTAATGCTGTCATAGATACAATTTCCTCCGACACTAGATACAATATTAAGTTACTGTCTGCTGCAGTGATTGCTAATGGTACTGTTGTTGGAGATGGTGTTCACAAAAAAGATGATGACAGACAGCTGCCTAACTTGAAAGCCACGAAAGACTCAACCAGTTCCCTTCTCCATTTGATTATTTATGGTTTAGACCATGAGGAGAAGCCTGTGTCTTACTCAGATATACAGAAGTAAGTTCATTCATTCATTCATTTATTTAGTATTCCAGAGATCCACCGAGGTGGATATAGAACTTGTCAGATATAACAATAGATACAGTACAGAAAGAGTCATTACAATAAAATACTTATGATAATAATACAGAAATAAGTCAAATCAAATTTTCACAAGAAATGATTTGTTCAGAATGTACAAATCATCAGTACAATTCATGGTGTACTTTGACAGAAAACTTAGTAACAAGCCATGAGTACTACGTAATGCTCTAGACAGAATCTGAAATTAATACATGCAAATATATATACATACATGTATGTTCACTTTCCATTAGATCTTTACAAAACGTGGTAATAGAGTGTGAAGTGCGTTGTCATAATACAGTTGGGGGTAAGATTGCAGGTAAGACAACAAAGAGTGAGGCATGTAAAATAATAAGTTTTGTTAGTAATACTGAATGTGAATTTGTGACTATCCTAATTTATGCAAATAACAAGTAAAAGAAGTACAAAATTAAGTAGCAACTAAGTAGCAGTGTCGTAAAGAAGGAGAGCTGTAGCCGTCAGGATGCTGATTGTTAAAATTCGTCCAGACTATAGAAAGAATGTTCAATGAGATGGTTTTTTAATGCGGATTTGAACTGCTTAGCATCATTTGATAGGGCTTTAATGTTTGATGGTAAGTGATTATATATTTTACTACCAGAAAACAGAACTCCTTTCTAAACTGATGTAAGGTTTGTGGAAGGTAAATTTAGGTTTCGATTGAAACGTGTGTTAAGTTAGCAAACATTTATTGTTATTTTGTTATGCTGTTTTGAGTGCTGGATTGCATATCAAAGTGTAAAAGATGATAGGATGGTAATAGTGAAATGAATCAAATGACATGGATGACTTTGTTGTTTTTTTTGAGGGGATAAACAATACAAGTTCCAATGTAAAAGCTACCATGTAGCATCATACTTTCAGCTGCTATATAGGATACAGGCATAATTTACACTAAGTACAACACCACCACCTACTAGACTTGCTGCTCCTTGCATGTGTGTTATTTCCATTCAGTTTATAAGCCATGTGTATTTAGCTAATCACATTAAGAACAGGCGAAAAACCTGGAATAGGGTCAACAACCAGACAGTATGGGAAGTCAGAACAAAATGGAGACCTTTCATTCATCCATCAATATAAAAGAAAGTAATGCTAGAAAATGAAGAAGAAGATACCAAGATGGATATTCTGACACTGATAATGAAATATTTGCTTAACAGGGAACTGGGAGAAGCGTTTTTATCAGAATTCTGGGATCCTTGTAACACCAACCAACCAGCCACCCAAGCAATCGAAAGCGATGACAGCGGCCTGCTAATTGCTGTGATTATTTTGGCAGTAATAATTTTGCTGCTGTTTTGTGGTGCTGGTGTTGCCTACGTGCGTTATGTCAGGTCTGTATTTTGAGCACATATGTACCTTTCTTATCACTGGCCAAGTGACAGCTAGTTCTTGCAGTTAATCCTTTGTTTAGTAAAATTCCTTGTTGTCAGTCTGGCCCTATGACACGAGTTTTCCAACCCACATCTTATAGTATTTATAGTGCAATAAATGTTCTTAAATTCAGTCTGGTGTGTCTCAGAGGTTTTAGAGCTGAGCTTCCAGTGTTTGTTGTATACTGCAGATATGAACAAACAACATTTTTAAATTTATATGTAACATAATATTTTGTTGAATAGTCTTCTGACTTATGACACCATGCAGTCTTGAATGTGGTTAAGAGTGCCATGGAGGAATCTATATCCTGTGTGTGAGGTTGGAAGATGGAGGCAGAGTTTTTGCCTTCAAAGTTGTATAATTTTTTTAATTTCTTTAGTAAATGTGTAAGTAAATTTTACATTAGTGAAATGGTGCTTGAAAGTCTGAAACAAATAATTTAGCAGATTATTATTTTTTTTAATTTTCATTGTTGTCACTTGCACTGTTGGCAATCATTTCATCAGCTATTGTTAAAAAATAGGAATTAAACAAGTTTACAATAATGTGATTATTACCATTTCTTAAGTTTCCATCAGTATTTTAAAAAAGTCTCCATTATTACTCAATTTTCTGACTGTTTCAGCCTTCATAATATTTCACCGTCATTTATTGCTGGAATTTAAAATCTTGATATTGGAGTGAAGTCTTTTTGCTGCCCTGATTACATTTGACAAAATCCTGAAGTAGGATTTATAACAACTTTTTAATTTTGGGTTGGTGCTAATCTACCTGATCAAAAAAAGTTTTCTTTTGTGAAAACATGATGTGTGTATATCAGTTATCCAATCGTTACTAGGTTTAGACTGTAATTTTTTAAAGGAAAACTAAAATAAGAAGTCCTTAAGCAAGTATTTTGTTAAATATTTATCAATATTGTCATCAAGGAAAATGTTCCCCGCAATTCATAATTTAATTTACTCAGAAATTCTGCAATATAGTATTTATTAATTTTTCTGATAGTTCAGGTTTAATTTAGTTGATTTTGTATATTAATGTTATTAGTGTTAAAATTTGGACAGTGTGATCTGTTAGCTCATAAACAAAGGGTCAAATATATAATTTTCATTTTCAAATTTCTCAGTAAGAATACTGTCAGTTGCTGATGTTGTGTTATACTGGACTCAGTTTGGAAAATATGCTGTGCAGTAGGGATTTTAAGAGATTAACGTTGTATCTAATTGTTGTTTTTTAAAAGTTATTGTTAAAATAATTTATATTTACGTCACTGCCACTAATAAATTCTGCAATATCAGTATTTAATAAGTTGAGAATAGATTCCAAGACATTTTAAAAATATATGAAGTTCCCATTTGGAGATCTGTAACTAGATAATGTAGAAAAATTTGTAAATGAGACATGTAGTTCAACTGTGCATACTTCTCTATCTTGTTCTTTATAAAATGAATTTAAATTAATATGTTTATACAAAAGAGTTTCATGAATAAAAATAATTATTCTTCTGCTCTGAAGGGACTACTGACAGAATTCTGTAATGAGATTATAATACTTCAAAAATATACAGTCTAATTCAGGATCCTTTAGATGATGTCCATTTAAGCAATGTATATGAGGAGATTTGGGAGACAAAGAGCACATTAACTCATCTGTTTTGTTTTGTAGGCCCTTTATATTTTGGTGATATAACCTCAGGCAATTGTTAATGAGACAATGTAATGAGGAACGATTCCCTAATTGTGACTGAGAATTTCAGCATAAAAGATCTTGGTTATTATTGTCATAATGAATATTCTGAAATTAAATTAAATTTTTCCTATATTTTGTTCATTTTTCCAGCCTAGACTTATAGGAAGTGTCACTGGTTTTTCCAATATTGTATAAATATAGGAAGTAATTTGTTTATCAAGCATTTCCTTCCCTTGTCCATTTAAGTGCCAAACTTGAGATGCAAAAATTCTCCTATTGTGATTTATTTCTAGTATTGTAGTGTGTTCAAAAGTTTTTCTCAAGTTTCATTAACTTCCTATTAAGTCATCTGATTTTATTATTCTCACATGAGGAATCCATCAAATCATGTTGGTGAGGGACACTCAGTATTAAATACTAGTATGATTATTCATTTTATGAAATCTGTGATCTGTCTTAGGGCCATCTTAGAGTTATTCATTCCTAGGAACACCACCACAGAATATTATTACATTATTTTTAGTTAATGTCATAATATTATTTTTTGCAGCTCTAACTAATATACTAGTAGCAGATCCTGGTTTCACCAGACCATTAATTTCAGATTTATCACTGAGATGAATTATCATATTCCAAGCACAGAGTCTTGTGTGGCTGTCACTTATAATGAGTATTTTGTGTTCTTTTCTTTGGATATTTTTATTACTACACAGTACTACTACTAGTAGTAGTAGTAGTAGTGGTACTAGTAGTAGTAGTAGTAGTAGTAGTAGTAGTAGTAGAAGCAGCAGTAGCAGCAACACTCTGGATTCTGTGGCTTGTTTGCAGCCTTTGCATCCCAACTGCCACCTCTGCTGCTCACTTACATCAGTGTTCTAATTGTCTTCTAGTCATGGCATGTAGAACCCATTTTCAAAATTTTTTTTTCTGCTCAAACATGGAAATAGAGTCCAGTGACATGCAATTTTTTGTCCATCTCTCTTCTTTCTTTTGCATTAATTGCCCAAAACTTATCAGTTTCAGTTCATGTCCTCTATCTTCATACATCCTTGTTATTTTAATGCAGATGCATTTCTGAGGTTATAGTTGTGTGTAATGCCAATTCAAAATCAGTGTCTGTTTTATAAAACCCAAATGTTGCAGTATCCCCAAAGATACATGACAGTAACACCTCAGATATGTGTTTAGCAGGTTAACTTATTTTTGACACATTATCAAACATCATATATTACAGACATTTACAGTAGAACCTCTATCCACCTTACAGAAATATCTTCTGCATCCAAGAATTCAGTTACTGACTTTCACTTTACCGAAACACAGAACTCTTCTGCCAGTTCTCATTTTATGACAGATGTGAGTTAACCAAAATTTCAGCACTGCATTTCCTTTAATCTCACATATATACATTAGCAAAAAAGGTACAACCGCCTGAACGACACAATTTGTTGATGTAATTGGTTGAAATTCATTACTTAGTAATAAACATTTTCTTTCTTTCTTTCTTTTATTTTAGATCAAGAAGGAATGACGACAATTATTATGAAAATATCTTAAGCAACAGTGGTAGATCTTCCTTGTCAGAAGTGTAAGTACATCTATAATATCTGCAGAAAAGGCACATTGCCATAACCCAGAAAACAGCTTATTTTTTTTTTTTGTTGGTTCAACCTTTACTATATTTTCATTTTTATTATTTTAATGTTTAATTTAGTTTCAGTGAAAAAATGACTTTCATA